>JGI20155J14468_10001120_pt1 | contig 21469 bp, 11 predicted proteins | sample COG_05_FD_14468 | JGI IMG/M metagenome (IMG submission 14468) | reverse complement strand
TCTTTATCAGGATCGGATTCGCGCCTCCCGCGCGTCATCATTTTCACCGCGCGACGATGATGAAAAGTTTCTCGCGAGAAAAAAAACGAAAGAGAGATCAGAAAGAAGACACATGCGAGATTTAGATATTAAAAAAGAAAGAAAGAGAGGCATACCTCGATCGACGTCGCCGTGTTCTCCACGTTCAAAGCGCCGTACAGATCCGGACACTCGTCCTCTTCCTCTCCTGTTCTTCTGTTTTGCTCCACCATAATGTTTTATAAACTGTTGGGGTGTTTTGTTGTTCTTGATCAGTTGGGTGTAAAATGCAGATTTTGACTTGTGACGTTTTTTTTTTCTTCTGAGAAAATCAAGCGTTTTTCAGCTCCTTTTTTTGTCTTATGGCATATCTTTCAGAGAAGGAAAATTTCCGGACACTTACGCAGCGAGACAGACGCGGAGAGAGAAGAACGTCCTCTCGTTTTTATAACACGCGCGGTAAAAGTGTTTTGTTTTTGGGTTTCTGCGTCGCGTTGTTTTGGGAGTAGTGCGTGTATATCATAAAAGAGCGGAGAGGTTGAGTACCGCCGAGAGATAATATTCCATTTTTGAATTATTCCATTTTAAAGTAGTTGTTTATGAGCACGACGATAAGCATGGCAAAAGCAACGGATACTACTAATACTAATAATGATAACAGGAACGACGACGACGTGGAGAAACACGCCTCCGCGGGTGTTTCTCGGGCGTCGTACGGAGACATTTTTCGAGCGTTCATCTTGATGGGCTGGACCGCATTCGGTGGGCCAGCTGCACACATTGGCATTTTCCAAAAAGTCTTCGTCGATGGTAAAAAATGGATTTCGAGCACCATTTTCGCGGAATTGTTGAGTTTAGGCCAGTGCATGCCCGGACCGACGAGTACGCAAGTCAGTTTTGCTCTAGGCGTGACGCAGAGAGGCGTTCTCGGTGGCCTCTTATCGGGAGGTTTGTTTCAATACCCAGGATTGATTTTGATGACTTTAGCCGGGGCGGGCGCGGCTGAGGCGCTGACGAACCCGTCGAGCTTTTTGAAAGGGTTAGTCAGTGGTCTCTCCGTGGCTGGCGTGGCGTTAGTAGTGGACGCGGCGGTGAATTTGTCCAACGGGCAGTGTAATAAGAATAACATGACGAGACTGTTGGGACTCACGAGCGCGTGTTTCGCGTATTATTACAAAACCGCGTGGCTGTTTCCGTTGCTGATTGTTTTTGGCGGTTTGGTGAGTTATTTCTTCGGCGCGGATAAAGATATCGCGGAAAGAAACGAACAAGACGACGAGGTGGCGAGTTACGGGGCTACTAAAATCGTTGGCGGTTTCTTGATTCTTTCCTGGGCGATCGTGTTGGTGCTCATGGTCACCGTCGCGAGTCAAACGAATTACGATTCGAATCAGTATTCGCACTGGTTTGCGGCGTTTTTTAGAACTGGGAGCATAATCTTCGGTGGCGGACAGGTTGTTTTACCTCTGTTGTTAGACGATGTCGTTTCGTACGATTCGAGTCAGCCGGATAACATCGCTACGAACAGTTGGGTTACCGAGGACCAGTTTTTCGCCGGATTGGCGCTCGTGCAAGCGTCTCCGGGGCCGATGTTTAACTTTGCCGCGTATTTAGGTGCCGTGATGGCGCAAAGAGCCGGTAAAAGTGTCGTCGCTGGAGCGTTGACGTGTTGGACAGGCTTATTCGCCCCGGGCGTGACGTTAATTTTCGGCGTCTTGCCGTTTTGGGGTTACATTCGAACGTTTCAAGCGTACCAAAAAATGCTTCCGGGTTTGAACGCCAGCGCGGTTGGTTTAGTCGTCGCCGCAGCGGTGCAGATGTTTTTGAAAGTCAGAGAAAACTCGCCGTTTCCGAAATTTGCCGTAGTCATCGGTATGTTGACCTTATTCGGAACGAGGTACGTGAAAATGCCAAATCCAAAGTTGGTCGTTTTACAAGCGCCTCTCGTCGTCGCTTTCGGAGGTCTGCTGGGGATACTCGCTTGGGCGACTGGATGCGATTAAAGTCAAGTAGTAATAGCAGTAGTAATAGGGATGATGTGTATCGTCTTGCTAGTAGTAATGATATACTGGCAATATCAGGCCAATGCGTATTTCTTCTATTTCTTCTATCATCATCATAAACTAACGACAGCGTCATAATGCTCCCCTAGCGTGTACGATTCTTTCATAAACGCCACGCGCAACGGAAACGACGATCCGCCTTTTCCCTCTTCTCCTTCCACACCGCTACCAACACATTCGACGACCATCTTCTCCACCTCTCCACCTGGCCTGACTTCAAAAACCTCCACGTTCCTCCGCAGCGCTCTCGCAATGGCTAACATCTCCACGTGCCCGCCCCACTCGGCTGTCGATCCCACCTTTTCGCAATACTTTTCGTACGATCCAGCCTCTTCCATTTCCACGAACGCTTCGTACTCTTCTCTGTTCTTCAACATCTCGTCCTTGCACATCGTCCTCACTTCCCCGTACCTACTCTCCTCTTTCATCTCATCCACTTGTTCCGCTACCGCGCGATACAAACAGTGTCCGTCCGCTTTCACCTCCCTCAGCGTCAAATCCAACGCCTTCAGCGCTCGCCGCATCGCTTCCTCTTCGATTTCTTTCTTGGACGGTCCAGACTCGCGAAGTCGCGCGCGTTCCATCTCGATCGCTAATTCTCTCGCTTTCTCCTCCGCCGCTTTCTTTTCCCGTCGCTTCTGCGCTTTCGTCGGACCACCTTGCTGTTTCCTTTCCTCGCTCGCTTCCTCTTTATCCGTTTTGCTCTTGTCTTCTTCTTCCTCCTCCTCGCCCTCACTGCTACTCGCGTCTGGCGTTCCAAACACCCTCCTCTCTAGCGCATTTTCCTCCTCCAAGTGTCTGTCCGTGACTTTCCCTTCCTCTATCATCGCTTTCGTCTTCGCTTGCTTCATCCCGCTTTGGAAAAACTTCTGGCAATACTCCCGAACGCTTTGTATTTCTCTCGCGTGTCTTTGTCTCATTTCCTCGAGCGTTTCTCGCTCTACATCGATCGGTGTCCCGTTCGCGTCGGTTGGCGCACATTGGAAAAAACCATCATCGTTACCAGTACCATTACCACTGTTCTTCTTCTTTTTGCCCATCGTCGTAAGCTTCGTAAACCCGCTCTTAGTTTTGGAGTTTTTCTTGGGAAATTCCTCACAAGAATTTGGGGAAAAGACACTTACATAAAAGATATGAACGTGGTCTTCGAACCGGTCGGGATAGGCGAATATTTGGAGAACTTTAAGAACAACAGCAACAACAACACCAACAATTTATATACTTCGGACGACGAGAGAGAGGAGGAGCGTTTGACGACGACAACAAAAGATGAAGACAAAGAGGAGAAAAAATTCAAAATTGGACAGCAAAATCAACATCTGGAAGCGGAATTCTACGCGCTCAAAGTCCGGAACGAAGTCCTCGAACAATCACTCAGCGCCTTACAGACGAAGGAAAACGTGATGTCGATTGAACTGGAGCATTTTATGCGAGAGCGAGTAGAAAGAGATGCGGTTATTGAGCGGTTGAAGATGGAATTGGAAACGTCTTGCTCCAACACCATTCGAAAGGAGGAGGAGAGGAAAGCTTTGTTACGCGAGATGACGAAGAAGTTAAAGAAGATGAAGAAAGCGAAGAAGAGGACTTTTGAGGAAAGTTTACGTTTGCTGGAGAAAGCGACGAGCGCGTTGGAGTTGGCGAAGGCAGAGAACGAGTCGTTACGCGCGAAGCTGAAAGAAGAGAAAACTTTGAAGACGACGACGAAGAAGAAGAAGAAGACAAAGAAGAAAGAGACCGAGCAAAAGCGGCGAAGAAGAGAGCGTCTTCGGACGACGACGCCTTTGCCGGAAACGCCACAGTTCGCGAAGCAGTTTTGGAGCTATAGAAACGACGAGAGGAGACGATTGCACGAGGAAAATAAGGTGCACCATCATTCGCTTCAGTTTTCGGATGACGACGACGATGACTCTGATTCCGACGACGACGACTTCTACTCGGACGAGGACACCTCCTCCTCGGAGGAAGAATCATCATCGTCGTCATCAGAATCATCATCATCAGCCTCAGAAGAAGATGATGACGACGACGAAGAAGAATACCAACGCGACGCCACCAACAACACCAGTTATTCCTCCATCGACGAACTCCTCGACCGATCCGTCGTTCTGAACACGCGCTTGGAAGCTTTAGAACGACGAGCGAGAAACTTAGTCGCACTCGAAAACGCAAAACCCTCGGCGAAAGCCGACAGAGATGATAAAACTACCGAGTGACAAACGACGTCCAAAAGATAGCTCTATAGCAATACCCCTTTATGACAAGCTGCTGCTTCTCCTCGAGAACTCGGAATTAGGTTTTAATACCCTAAACTCATTTTGCCCTGTTTTTTTCTCCCTTTTTATTCCTCATTACAGTCGCTCTTTTGATACCATGAGCGAACTCACGGAGCGATCGAAGTGCGTGTTCCAAGCCAAGTTGGCGGAACAAGCGGAAAGATACGATGGTACGACCACCATTACCTTTCGTTTTATGTGTGCATGTGCACTCTTTACGCGTGCACGTGTGTATATATTTGTGCTCAATTGGAACCATCAGATCGGGTCGTTTTGTTCCATCATTTTCTCGTTTAAACGTGCTTCGTTTGGTTGCGTTTATATACGTGCAAAGAAACTAACACCATTGCTTTCTCAATACTCACAATACTACTCACACAATGCAGAGATGATCGTGGCTTTGAAGAAACTGTGCGGGATAGCGGATATTGAGTTGACGGTACGTTAAAAATTGCAGACACTTTTGAAGGGCACACGACTCTTCTAAAACTCCGTTTTTTCTTCGCTTTGGGGCATTTTTCTCTCTTTTTTCAATCCCTTTCTCTCTCGCTTCGCGAACGACTTTTTGTCGCGCATATGTGCGCATATACTCACGCGTTGTTGTTCTCTTTTTCTTACGTGGTTTAGGTTGAAGAGCGTAACTTACTCTCGGTGGGGTACAAAAATTTCGTCGGCTCTCGCCGAGCGTCCTGGCGCATCCTCTCGGCGTTGGAAGACAAAGAGAAGACGAAAGGACGAGACGAAAACGCGGCGAAGATAACCGATTACCGCTCGAAAGTTGAGGAGGAGTTGGAGAAGATATGCGCGGAGATTATCGATACGTTGAAAGAGAGTTTGATTCCGAGAATGGAAAAGTCGGAAAGCGCGGACGCGGCGGAGACTTCGGTGTTTTACCATAAAATGTCGGGCGATTATTATCGATATTTGAGCGAGTTTCGAGCGTCGCCGGGGAGAGAGGAAGCGGGAGAGAAGGCGTGTGAGAGTTACGAGAAAGCGTCGGAGATTGCGAGCGGGAAGAATGGGTTACACCCGACCCATCCGACCAGATTGGGGTTAGCTTTGAACTATTCCGTGTTCCATTACGAGATTTCAAACGATCCGACGAAAGCGTGCGCTTTAGCGCGAACGGCGTTTGACGAAGCGATTACGGATTTGGACACGTTGGACGACGAATCGTACAAGGATTCGACTTTGATCATGCAATTGTTGAGAGATAACTTGACCCTGTGGACGAGCGAGTTAGCGGACGAGGAAGGTGAATAATAATATATTTTAAACATAAAGAAGAAGAGTGAGGAATACGCTCGAACGAATTTGAAGAATTCCGCGGAGAGCGAATTAAAAATTTTGTATTTAGAAGAAGAAGAAGAAGAAGGAGGAGGAGAAGGAGAGAAGATCCAGTCTTGATAAGAACTATATAAATGTCTTAGCATGTGTAAGTAAACTTAATCGCACATATATTGATACGCTAATTTCCACAAACTATTCTACTGTACATCTCTCCTTAAAAAATACATCCTTCTATTGACTTTATGGGCCTCTACTTACTTTACATTTCGCTTTGAAGAACTGCGCGACGTGTCTAACCGCCTCACCGAAATTTCCATCCACAACTTTTAATTCTCTCGAAATCCACCCGGGAAGAGTTTGTTGATATTTTCCTAACGCTGTATTCTGTGTTGTCGTCGTCGTATTTCTCTTATCCTTCTCGCACCATCTTTGATCCAAGAAAATCATAGTCGCGTAATCGTCCTTGTGACGAATGGCGCGACCGACGCTTTGGTTCACGCCCCGGGCGCACAAGGCTTCGTAATACGCTCGACCAGCCGTCAATGAAGAAGAAGAATTGTTGGCGGCTTGCTTTTGTTGAATATCCAGGTACTCCATCCTAGCGCTCAACTCTTCGTCCTTCACGTTGGCAAACGGTAAACCGACTACGATCACCATGCGTCCGAGATTGTCTTTGAAGTTTATGCCTTCCGAGAGCTTTCCGTTGACGACGCATAATAAGATAGCGCCCGTCTTCGAGGCGAGCTCGTACGTAGGATTTTCTCCTCCGCACGCGCTCGAAAACTGAAATAACGTGCGTTCGAGTTGCGCGTTATCGCGAGGTTCCTTCAACACAGTTTTCCCGACTTTGCGCATCATTTGCAACATCGAAGAAGCGTCGGCAGTATTCGCGTTGTTGCTATTACTCTGCCATCTCTGAAAGCATCGGTCCATCAACGAGAAACTTGGAAAGAACACGATAACACCACCTGTTTTCACGCACACTTTCGAGAGGTTCAATACGCATCGACCGAGATCGTCGAGTAAATCGTTTTCGCAAAGCTTCAAATTTTTTGAGGTGAAATCAAACGTCTTCCCGGACGGTCCTTTTGCGATTGCAAGAGGGAGCACGTTCGACTTATCCACCACGTGATCGCAAGAAAACAACATCGGTTTCGGAGATAACGGAGAGAGAGGCGACGAAGAAGATGTAATATCTGCATCATTCGATGATAGAATACCACTTTCCTTATACCCGACGAGTTGCGTCAACAACTCTTCAAACGGCGCTAACGTACCGCCGACAAGAAGCGTTGCTCGGCACTTCTTCACGATATCCTCCCGGAACCGCGACGCGACATCGAGTAATACAAACTTGACGCTGCTTTCTTCCTCTTCGGTTCCGTGCATTTTCTCGACCAATACGCGCCCATCGGCATCTTCCGATCCTAACGCGTGGATAAAATTTGCCATAGCGTGAACGGAGGCTACGTTTGCGCTGTGTTGATTCTTCTTTGTTGTAACAACTCTTGCTTCCAAACCTGCGTCGGTATCGAGCGTTTCCATTCGCACATCCGTGATGACCGTCTTTGCACCTTCCCAAGCGCCGCTCCAATCACGATCGTCAGAACCAATCGTGCCATAGGCGTCGACGCCGTTTTCCTTTATTTGCTCGACGTATTCGCCGTATCCGGCAATTTTCTGCGCAATTTTCGTTTGCTTCAAGAAACGAACCAGTTCAAACACGTTCACGTCGTCCAGTTTCGCGCTGAACAAGAAATCGTTCAAAGACGAGAGTTTTTTACGATTCGTCTTCTTTTCTTTCTCTGTCGAACTCATTGTGAGAACGGACACCAATCTTTTCGCCACGCTCAAAAGAACCTTCAAAACGCGTAAATTATCAGCCGTCAAGCGCTCTTTGAAACGATCGATGTAGTTTTCAATCATACTAATCGCACGATTCACATCTCGTCTCGTCATCGAAGCGCTCGATGAGCTTCTCACGGCATCGGCTACGTTATGCGCCTCGTCGAAAATGACCACCGTGTTCTTCGGATCTAACTCAATACCTAAGGCATCTCGAGTGTCCGGCGCGAGAAGACTCGCGTACGGCATGAATATAATATCCGCATTTTTCGACGCTTGCCTTGCAGCGTAGTACGCACACGATTTCGTTTTTGTTGCCATGGAAGATAATTCCTCTATATCGAGCGGCTGGACTAACGCGCGATCGGCCAACGCCCGCATAGCTTTCGACCGCGACACCAAGTATGGACACCCTTTTTCCTTCTTCTCTCCCTTCTTCTTCTTCTTCTTCTCTTTATCTTTCGTAGTCGACGCCGAAGTACTCGCTGATGATTTTCGTAAATCCAAACACGTCTCGTTTATCCTTTGCGCAGACATCAATCCGTTGTTCACTTTCGGATTCACGCACAACTGTTTCCTCGACGCGATCGCCGCGGACGAAACGCTCTCCCGAAACCGCGTCCTCTTCAGCTCCGACACACACTGCGATAACTGCGAGTGCGTTCTCGAGCAAAAAATAATCCTCGTTATCGGCAACATGCTCTCCGAATCTGAATCTGAATCCTTATCGTTCTCGTCGTCCGACGAAAACACGTCCAAATCGTCCTTCTCCGCATCCTCGTTCTCCACATCGGACGGTAAAAACTCCAATTCTTCGTATAATTTATACTGCTCGGGGTCTTTATGCCGCTCTTCTTCTTCCGTCTCTTCTTTCCCATGACTCTTTCTTTCCTCGTTAGTACTCCCAGCATCGCTAAACAAATGTTCTCTCAAATGATCCCTCTTTTGCTTCTTCTCGCTTCGATACTTCACCGTCGTCGTCCTCCTCTTCTCTTCCTCTTCTTCCATTCCTCTTCCTTCCCCGGATAATCTGGTCAACTTTCTCTGCTCTCTTAATTTTATCCGCTTCATAGTCTCCTCTCGTTTCTTCATCCGTTTCTCGAACGTGTTCATCGCCTCTTTCGATTCCTTCTCGTCGATGAAATTTTTCATCCAATCCGGTTCCTCCTCCTCCCCTAAAACTTGAGGAGTCTCTTCACCTTCGACACCTTCTTTCGATGATACCAATCTCTCGTTCACTCTCCCGTCCGCCTCCTCCACTTTCCCCGCGCGTAAAAGCCTGTTCCGATCTTCCATCCACGTCAACGCGGAGCATAAAATCGACAAGGTTTTCCCCGTCCCCGTGGGTGACTCGAACGCGCCGATTGGAATTCCGTTCCGGCAGCACTCGTACGCTTTCGACATGAATTGGATTTGTTGCTCGTACGGAGGGGAATACGGGAAGGAATAAAACGTTTTATTGGTGGTACTGTCGTCATCTTTTTGGGGCAACGACGAGGACAACGACTTTGAGGGAGGAGGAGGAGGGAACGAGGAGGCCATGTCGTTTGATGATGTTTGATATTCTTTTCTTTTAGAATTTCATGTTTCTTTTGGCGGGAAAAGTGTGGATTTTTTGTTAACAAATTATTACCACTGCTTTGCCATGGACCGTTGTCCTTTCAAGACGGGCGAAGACCCGCCTTGGAAAACCAACGCGCCGGTTCTCCAGGCGTTATTTATGACGTTGAATCTCTGCTCCACGAGAAAGAGTCGGACGCCTCTCTGGCCGTTTTCGTCCTCTTCGCCGTGCGCGTCGACGTATAAGGACGGACACATTCGCGCGTATTGATCGTCCAGGATCAACGTTTTGGTGAGATGCGGGAGGACGAAGACGCACGTGCGTTGGCCGCAGAGGCGCGCGTGTTTGTAGAGACCCCATTCACCTTTGCCGCGTAGGTTACGGTTGTTGTTGCGCGCTATGACATCGAAGGGCGTGAGGTTGCGTTCGTTGGTGTTTGGGTCGCCCTCACGCTGTGTGCACAATTCCGGGTTGCAGAGCTCATCGGCGGCACAGAAGATATCACCGCAGAGTAAACACATGGCAGCGACTTCTGGGACGCGTTGACAACATTTGCACGGCTCTTTCGAGGCGAGGAGAAGGTCTTCGTGACGTTTCGGCGGTTTGACCAGAGAAGGCGCTTTTAAGGTGTTCGAGTCGTACCTTTTCTTTTTCTCGCAGATTTCTTCAATTTCTTTGTAAGACGCGACGGTGATTTCTGGGTGCGTTTTGGAACCAAACACGTCTTCTAGCGCCCACGAAAGTATATTATTGATACCGCCAACGTCGTACTTTCTTGGCATTTTGATTCGAACTGAACTTTCGCCGCCAGCCTCACCACTCTTAGTCGAAACTTTCGCAGCGTCAATCACCGCGCCCATTCGAAAGTGTAACGAAGATAAATAGTCCAAATTTTCGCGCAAAATAAAGACATTTTCTTTCTTCTCATCAATAACAAATACCCCCTTAACATAAACTCCCAAGATATCCATTCTCAATCGCGTCAAAAACTCTTCAATATCGTCCTCTTCGAGAAATTTTTTTGGCGGCCAAGATTCGCGCTGGGGGAGTTTATCGAAAACGTCCCAAATTTCTTCGTCTTCTTCGTCATTTATTGAGAATCCCTGGCGAATACTTTCAAAACACCATAACATTGTGTGTACAAACTCGAGAAACGGATCCATGCCATATTTTTCGAAATTCTTGTCCTTCGCTTCATAACTTTCCCCTTCTTCTCGGTTCATCGTTTTAAGCATCCAGACACTTTCACCAGCGAGGTAGGTATTGACTGAGGATGAACGCGTATCTTGCCGATACCTCATCGTCTGACGAGACGAAGGGAAATGCATAACTTCCATAACACCTGATTCAAGTACGCGCGCATAAGTACATATATTTCGATCTATAGAGTAACCCGTATTTCTCTCGATTACTTTCCAATCCGTGTTGTTCAACTCTTCTTCCATATTAGAATTTTCNNNNTTGGAAAAAAGCCAAGAAAAACCGGATGCTTCAAGAAGATCCAAGCGCCGAAGGACCAGGTATAATCTGCGTTTAGAAGGGCTGATGAAACGGAAAATACCCTCTTCACTCACGGAATTTGGCTCATGGAGGTTGAGGTTGAATGCGTTATCGTGTAGTATCATGCTAGAAGCTCTCGATGAGAAATTCATAAACGCGAACGCCAATTTTGCAAGCGAAATCGACGCCAACCACGTGGCATCGATAGACAAATTATTCGCTTCATCTCCCGCAACAGTAATTTCATCTCTCAGTGTCGGGCGCATGGCTAATTCGCAAAAGCAAATACCGGCAATCGCACTTTTCCACAGCGCGTTGTAATCTCTTCGTGTCGTAAAGCGGGTAATATCTTCCAATGCAATACCTCTGTAGGCTTCAACTTTCATTCCCATACTATTAATATGATATTGCAAACTCGTCAACTCGTTTTCCATGGGAACTACGTCGTCCCAAGCCGCATTTTGTATGTGTGGGTGCCGAAAAACAAAATAATGCCCGTAAACCTTGATAAAAGAAGAGAGATGCAACCAGCCTCCGTAGTCAGCCGAGGCCAGGTTGCAAAATATTGATTCGACGAGTTCACGTTCTAACAACACGCGCTCCATATTGCACATATCGCTCACGTCCACTGCACCCCTTGATGATTTTGATTGATCTTCAAGGATTGGAATAGCACAATCCGAGACGCGGCGACACGTAGGACAGTGAAACTGTCCATGGACCAAACCGCCTTCGCGCCTGATAAAGACTTGTCTCCTGCGCTCTTCTCCGTTTGCCCAGAGAGTATTTTCTTCAGGGCTCCCCCTACTAAAATCCTCCGTACGGGGACTGGTACTTTCGAACACGTTCGCACCTTTGACAAATACCATACTTTGATGATTCTCCAAATCCGCACCTAGTCCTGGTTCCTGCGCCCCAGTGGCGATTTTGTGTTTTCGAAGACATTTTAAATGCATTTTATGTCCGCAAGATTGAGCGATGAGACCACCCGTCTCGACGGACAAACACGTGTCGTGCATGATTTCATTAGCCATATCAGAAAATTCGTCATCGAACCGAGACATCCTTTCCTTCAAAATGCCACGGTCGTAGTNCTCACCACTCTGCTTTATACGGCGATCGAATTCATTTCGTTTCAATACATCTGCGTGATTCACCAGCATGAACTTTGCGATAAGGCACGCGTCAAATTCATCCTTATTTATGGCATTACCGCAACCAGCGCATACGTCGTGTTGTACCAAAGAGGAAGAAGGAGAAGATGAAATATTGGTAGAATCGTTCTTCTCGGCGCTATTTTCATCGTCGTCGCTTATACCGAGTGCCTGCGAAGCCTTTCTCTGTCGTTCGCGCATTTCTTTCATCATTTGCTCCTGTCGTGCCTTGAGTCGCGCCTTCCTTTCTTGTTTCAAATTTTCGTCGTCGTCGTTTCCGTCGCGTTCTCTTTCATTGGAGGAGGAGGAGGAGGATGGATTGGATCCATCGCCGGCAAACGCACCCGTTCGATGCGCGATGTCGTTATACGTTTGCACATCTATAAGACACAGATGATTATTCTTTCGCATGCTCTTCGCTACTTTTATCGCAGTTCGCCGTAAAATATCTTCGTTCGAATTTTTCCTCTCTTGCCTTGTCGTGAGAAGGTACACCGCTTCACAAAACGATGATCGGTCGTCTCTCAGTGTTCTCGCTGACCGTTTTTTCTCTTTCCAAATATCGATAGTTTCTCCTAATTCTCGTATTAAGCGATCCAAACTATCTGTACCTATTTCACTGCAACGCGGTTTTCTCAAGCTCTTGTCGTAGGTGAGGTACTTGATAAACTCGATGCATTCTCTCTTAGCTGAAGCGTAGTCATGCCACAGTTGCGACCAATTTTGAACAACCTCTATTTCACTCGCGCGGAGTTGCTCTGGGATTTCGGGCACACCCGTACCAAATTTAGAGCTAGAATGTAGCTCGCAGTCACTTATAAACGCGGGTTCGGTATCCTCAATTCTTGAAAAGAGCTCAAGCGTGCTAGAATTGAAGCCGTCTTTCAAAGTTTCGAGATCTTCGTTGAAATACTCGTCGCACGCTTTCGCATATATTTTGAGTTCACTCATCGCGACGTCTTCATCACCTTCACTCGACAATCCCCTAGCCTCGATGTGAGCATCGATAGCTTCGTCAAACTTCTTTAAAATGTCTAATCTCGACGATGTCGTGAACTGCGAAGAAATATTGCGCATGGCATCGTCCAAGATTACAAACGCCGCAAGCGCTACGTCATCGTAAATCGGATTTTGGTCCTCGTTAAACGCAGCCAACCGTATAGACAACGAGCAAATATACGCAATAACGGGGCTTACGCTAAATCGAAACTTGAAAGCAGAGTGATCAAACTCATGGGATGGTGCGGAAGACTCACTGATAGGCGTCCAATCAGAGTTTCTTCGAATCGCATTCGCTTTGGCCGCGTCGCGTTCTTCGTCCGTGTAATCGATGTGGAACGCGTTGAATTTTGCCCAGATCTCTTCTTTCAGTTCATACGTGACCTTCATTGAAAATGCGGATGTTTCAGACTGTTGTTCTAATGCCGATGTCGACGGTTTCTTGACGATACACAAACGTTCGAGATACTCGTCTAAACTTTTCTCTGTGGCTTGGGACACTGATAATCTAGATTGAATATTTGAGTACGTTGGCCCAGTTCTCGCAGACTCTTTTAATGCGACGGTATGAATGATTGAATTTTCAACGCGTTCGCATTCTGTGTCGAAACAGAAAAGAGACTGGGTTTGCCGAGTTGCGAAATAAGCCAAGATATTCATGGCGTCTCGTAAGCACATTACCGCCTTCTCTGGTTCTAACAACAGACCAGCGCACGCGAAGGGAAAATGTTCTTGGATGCGCGCAGGAGGTCCTTTTCCTTTTCCTTCGGTTATTAATCTCTCCATAAGTTCATGAATGCTCCTGTATGGGTGGGTGCTCGGTCCGCTAAATCGATAGCCAACGTCCGCGGCGCGGAGCAAAAATATCTCCACCGCAAAGAGAATAGATTTCCTCGGCGAAAACGTTAATACTTTTCCCAATAAACTAATATCGCAAAACCTGGACACGAACTTAAAGTTGCCGACTGAATACGTGTGAGAATACAGTCTCATTTGGTCGCCGTTGAGTATCCACGCGCGTGCGTTGACTTGGAAGCTCCAATGTAATATGTCAGAAACGCGAAGAGCGATTATTTCTGAACAATTTATGCCGTTCTCTTGAAAAACTGCCCATTTATCCGAGCATTCGCCCAGATTAAATGCCGTTGTATGGTTGAACATACCGGTAGGTAATAAATCTTTGCCGAAAGCCTTTCTGTCGTCTAAAGAAGAATCGTTCCGGAAAAATTCTTCGCACATGCGCGCGATACTTTCTTTCACATTGGATCTCATTTCCAAATTCCGAGAATAATAATCGTACAAAGCTTGTATCGTGATATCGAGACATCGCAAATGCGGCGCGTGCGGATTTCGCGCGTCAATCTCGTTCCTTGATCCTTCTATGTCTGATGTATAGACCCTTTGCACTGAGCTGACAACTCTTGCTTTCAAGAAGTACAGAATGTGACGCAGTCTCAAATGTTCTGCGCACGCATTTCTTCTTTCGCCGATATCATCGCCCTCCTGAGAAATGTCAATACCCCCGTGCTCATCCGATGCAGGATCCAACAGAGCTTTGTGCAATATATCTTTATACATCTGTACTAAGTTAAACTCGAGTGCGACGATATTAAACCACTCCTCGCTCTCGCGTCCAACGTGACTTTCGTGTGCTCTGATGACCGGCTCGACGAGGTTGCTCCCAAACATAAACATCTCCTCGAAGAATTCAAAGAGTAAGTGATCGCCGCTTACAAAGTTAATGGCATTCGAAGTAGAATTCATCGCGAAGTTTCTCAAATCTGATATAGGTCTGTTAGCGAGTCCAACATACGACGATCTCACATTTTCTTCCCAGCTCTCTGTGCATGGATGATCCACGTGCCAGGTTGGATTTTTTAGCAGGTTACGCAAATCTTCGTCAACGAAAGCCTTCACAGACCATAATAATCGCTGGTGCGTACGGAACAAGTCGAACCAGGTTTCCTTCTCGTTTGCAGATGAGTAATTTTCGACCGTTCCGTAACGAATCGAATCGTTAACCGCAGAAAGAAGCGAAGAAGAAGCGAAGAGTTGCACGCCTATTCGATCGAGAAGATCGGCTCGAATTCGGTCGTATTTCCGGCGTCCCCGGAAGGTTTCGGACGATACGGAAGGTTTCAAAGACGACCACGGGAACATGAAACCAACGTGGGAGAGATCAAAATACATATGCATGTATATTTTGAAGAAGTGTGTTCTGAACTCACCCAACGATTCAAATTCGACGTGACATTTGAAGCGATTTTGCCCGTAAGATTCGCTTTTACCATGCGCGTAGTACATTTGCAAAAATGCGCTCGAAACGATGAGTTTCAGAAAAATACTCACAATGTCAGAATATACCTCACCATCGGGAGTTTCGCTCATCTCATGCATTATAACAAATAGCGAGTTCATACAATTCGCTTTTAATTGATTTCGTTCAATTTTGTCGTAACGGGGTTCATACCAGCAGTTTTTCCACTTTTTGCGTCCCCAATCTTGAAACTTCTCGCCTTTCTCCTCGTCTTCGTGAGTGTTACTGGATCTCCCCCGCGTTCTAATTGATACATCCTCTAGCCATTCTTCCATTGAATCTTCAATTTCTGCGTGCACGTGCGCGATGTCTCGCCACATCTGTTGAACAGCAATCGAATCTTCAAGCTCTTTCTGAACAGATGATAAATGACCGTGGTCGTTCTCGCAACCGTTTTTGAGAAGAACGTTACTGAGGCGCATTCTCGTCTTCCAATCCATATTCGGATCATTCTGCAAATCTGGATTATCTATTCGGCTATCCTTCATCGCATATTTCTCGAACGGTGAGGAAATAAAAGCCATCGCCAAACATTCTTTCCATTCGACTATGTCAGAATCAGCAAATTGATGCATCAACCAGCGTGCGATGACCAGCGCGGCCGTTCGCTCTATTCGGATGCGTTCGACTATAACCCTATATTCGTCACGCATAGATTCTAATTTTTGCATGCGCGCAGTAGGCGATAAACCGTCATATTTCATTGGATCGAGTTGAACGTGTAGTTCTGCATCGTCCGCGTTGGATCCGCTTTCGTCCGCATGCTCTCCCGTCAAAACTGAAGAAGCGACGGAAATCTCTTCTAGTTGCTCCAAAACCGCACGCGGAACGCGCTCGTTCAGCAGCATCGCGCGATTACTCGCGCTCCGAAACGCCTCTCGACGCGAGCGCTGTTCATGCTCTTCATATCGTGCCCGTTTCTCATTACGGTAGAAACAAAAAGGAAATTTATCGTTCGAAACGACGAATGGCGCGACCTTCTTCACTACGTATTGTTTCTCTTTCGCGGTGTATACCATACCATCGTCGCGGTTGATTGGTTCAAATTCTCCAAAACTCGTGTTCGCATCCTCCCGAAAACGAACCGCTTGTGTCAACTCGGCGTACCGTATCTTTAATCGCCTCGTGTTTTTCACGGCTAAAACTAATCTCCTCACCGCGATATCCAACGCGATTGCCGTTCGAAACTTACGTCGCTCATCTTTCAACCAGTACCTATGAAAAAGCTCTTCCCCAGACATCCTTCTCTGTCGCGTGCTCTCAGACACATTCTTCTGTTTTAGACGAACCCGTAACAGTCTATCCTCCGACGCCGAATCCCAAAATTCGTCCTCCTCTTCTTCGTCCTCCTCGAAAAAGCCGTCATCCTCGACGTCGTTCATCTTCTCCTTCTCATCATTCGCACGCGACGTCCCACCGTGCCTAAAACAACACCCCGAACTCGCCCAACTTTCGTAATCTCCGCAATCGCACACCCCACCGGCTTCGGAACGGTAAATCGTAAAGTCGTGCCCGACGTGGTCGCTCTCTTTAAAACACGGCGCGCATACGCTCGAACTGCTCGATTTTTGACAATCTCGACATCTGTACGCGAGATCCCCCGCGTTCCATTCTTTCCCGCACGGATTAATCACATCCGGTGGTTCTCGGTGATTCTTTCGTTCAAACGCGAGCTCGGAGTTATCATCATCGTCATCATCCGAATCCTCCTTCTCCTCCTCCTTCTTTTTTCTCTTCAACTTCATCTTCATCTTCTCGCAGTGTTCTTCCACGAGCGCGAAGTACTTCCCGTTGGTTTCTCGCGAGAAGTTCCCCGCCATGAACTGTTCCAGTTGTTGGATGTGCGGCGCTTTTAGAGAGAGAGAGAGAGAGAGAGAGAGAGAGAGAGAGAGAGAGTACGTGTCAGCGCAAAAGTGGATAAGAAAACAGTTAGAACGTGAGTGCATTTAGGTAAACATATCTCCGCTACACAAATGCGTACCGATATCCTCCGCGCTGCAAAAGTTCGCCTCGCATCGCGTTTGCAACTCGTCGGGGTCGCTTTTGTTTCGGTCGTCGAACGGGTACACGTAATACTCCTCGTTTGAATGAGAAGGCGTGGGGAGGGATCGCGCGTCGTGGATGTTGTATTTCCGCCACTCTTCTTCTTCTTCGTTGGACATCTTGCGCCTTTTAATGGAGAATTTGGTAGGGGAATTTGTAAACAGAGAGAGAGGGCTCGGTCTCTCTCTCTGCGTCGTTCGCTCGCTAGGAACGCAGAGNAGGGGTAAGATTGATGCGTACTACATTTATACGTTTGCATATTTATACGTGTGCGTGTTTACTATACACTCTCTCTCCTTCGTTAACATCATCGTGACAATCACTTCCCTCCATTGATTTCCAACACTTCGATTTCAAACTGCAACGTCCCTCCCGGCGGTATCCCCCACGCGGGGAACCCACCTTGCCCGTACCCCTCGTCCGCGGGGATTTCCAACGCTCGCACTTCACCCAACCGCATTCCCAAGCACCCTTGGTCCCACCCGGTGATCACCGCCCCGACTCCGGCTTGGTACTGGAATGGCTTTTGCCCCTCGTCTTTGGTCGACCAAAACTTTGTGTTCGTTTGCGAAACGACGCCGGTGGCGTGGACGAGGACGGTGTCGCCTTTAGAAACGGAAGCGCCGGAACCTGGGGTGAGCGTTTTGTACGTCGTCGCGAAACCAGGGAGAGATTGCATGATGGGCTTCTTCTCTTAATATGTGTGCGAGGGAAAAAGTGTGGTAAATTAAAAACAAGCTTTTTGAAGACAAAAACCTACTCGTATGCGCTTACAACGACATCTCGATATAGAATCAATGCGCGCCGGCGTAATGCGAGAACGTCGCTCGAATTTCGTTAAACATGCCGTCCAAGCGTTCCCAGCTCTCCGAGACGGCTTGGCGTAACTTTCTGCATCGCTCTTTTAAGCCTTCGTTCGAGGCGATGGTTTCGCCGTGCGAGGCGAGAAACAAGCGCAGTAAGGCTTGGATGGCGTCGTAGTTCATTCCGGAGAGAACTTCGTGGTGAAAGAAATCTATGCCGATGCCGATTTGTTCTAACTCCTCCTCCGTGGCGGTTTCGATGTCCCAAGGGCCGATGGATTTGATTTCAGATTCGACGATTTCTGGAGTGGAGGCGAGGAGGAGACGGAGGGCTTCGCGGTACGGGCCGTCGTACGCGGACGTTCGGGCTTTCTGTTTCAGCGCGATTGGTTTGTTTTTCCTCGCGCTATTGGCGAGGCGGAGTTGTTCGAATTCGGCAATTTCGCGCGCACCTCGCTTCCATCGTCTGAGAAGTTCGCAATCGGCATCTAAAGAGTTTCCGTTCTCGTCGTTGCGTTTTAAGATTCTGGAACGCACGGCGACTTGAGCGTTATCGCCCTTTTTCATATCATCATCGTCTTCATCGCCGTTTTCTTCGACTATGAACGCAGAGTTCCGAACATCGGTATCATCTGCTTTCGTAGGTAGAAAGAATGGTGCTCTCACTTGTCCAAAATCGTCTTGCTCCTCCTCTTTCTCTGCATCCGTCATGTTTCGCACGTTTGGATCCTTTCCTTTTCTGGCGCGAATTTCGTCCAGGTTGTTCAAATCTTCCAACTGCTTTTGCGGAAGCAAAGACAAGGTTGCCATGCCAGGGCCGAGCTGCGCAGGGATAGACGCAATCAAATCTCTCTTTTGTTGCTCCCACGGATCGGTTTTTTTCGCTTCCATCTCATCCGCGGCGTCGAGTACCATGTCGTCTTCATCGTCCGCGTCGTCGTCTAAAAGCATCTGGTCGTTTACGTCGGATCCTTTCTCTAACGATAAGTTACCGTCGTCGTCTGCTAATGCAGTCATTTTCGGTGCTTCAAGCTCAACTGTACCACCGATACTTTCAACGACGTCGTCCAAGCCTTCGTCTGTGGAGAGAAGCGATCGATTGTTCCAGAGGAAAACGCCCCTTTTACCGGCGTGCGTAGTCGCGAGATACTCGAGCGTAGGCGACAGCGCAAAACTCGTGATTCTATCGGATCCCATTTTCATTGTTTGTAATAAACGAGCAGAGGGAATGTCGAAGACTTTAAGCATGCCGAGAGTGTCGCAGGAAATCACCCATTCGCGATCGGAGGTGATTTCCACTTTCGTCGCCAAGACCAGCTTTTTCTTTTTCTTTTTCTTTTTACTTCCGTCAACGTCTTTTTCATCGCCGCCGTCTTGGTTGCTTTTCTCCTTGTTCAAGCGAAACGTCCGCACTCGTTTCTTGGTTCCAATATCGAACAATCGAATAGTTCCATCTTGTAAAGCAACGGCGAATAATTCCGCAGTTTTGTGTAAATAGCCTGTTCCGTGTAACGCAGGTGCGCCTAAATCCATCTCGCCTTCAAGTTTCATGTCGCTATATTTCCACACGCGAACCTTTGCATCTTCTCCGCCGGTGGTACACACGTAACGGTTCATGCCGTCCGTTTGCACCAAGGCGCATTTTCCGTCGTGCGCTGACGTCGTGTACCTACTGTCTATGATGCTACCCAATTGCGGACCAGAATACGCCCACACGGATTTCTTACCGCCTGGAAAGTTGTACCCTTCGTTACCTTTCAAGCTTTTCGCCAGGGCGTTTTTATCGATCCTGTTATCCGGGCCGACGCCAACGACGCGCTTCAAGTCGCCGCGATGAAGACCGCTCTGCATATTGTACCTGCGAACAGCGCCGGATTCGTAACTCACGAAGCAGTAACTGCCGCATTGCGATATAGCGCACGACGTGCACTCGGAAGTATCGCCTTCTTTTGGTGGCGTCTCCAGCACGTTTTCACCTAAAATTCCGGTTCCCAATCGCCACGTGTACACTTTATTTTCCTTTTCGTGGCAGGATGCGATATTTGCCCACGAATATTCGCGCAACTCGTTCCACGACACGTACGACACCGTCGGTAGTTTCAACTCTTCTTCGTGTATGTTCAGTTTCTTGGCTCGAGATGCGACGCGCGATTGCGAAAGTTCTTTGCTCTGCTGATCTTGGATCGTCGACCACACTCTCAAAGATTTGTCGCTACCGCTGGCAAAGATGCGCTTTCCGTCCGCGTAGAATGATACTAAATTTGGAGGTTTCCCGTGGCCGCAGCGAAACTTTAACAATCTGCTCGAACCATCCGACTGATCGTACGCCCACTGCTTCAAGGAGTTATCTTTCGCCGAGGTCATCAGTAACGGTTGTCCCGGGAAAAAATAACACGAAATAATCTCGCTGTCGTGCGCTCGCTGGTTCAAATCTCTCTGTCGTCGCTTCTCTAAATCCCACGTGGTTATCGTGCCATTCACATCACACACGACAATGAGTGGGTCGTTATCGTCCTGATTTCCTTGCGCGTTAAACGCGCAGCAAGTCACTTTACAATCGTGTGGTAACGTCATAATCGCTCGCTCTTTATTGATGTCGTATAAAACGCACCGTCCGTCTGAAAAACCAACCGCAATGACATCGAGTGCCGGCGAGTTTTGAACAAACGTAATCTCCGCATCGTTCGTTTCTAAATCGTCCGCAGTGCCACCTAACACTTTTACGATGCGTCCGGTGACAATATTCAATAGTAATAGTTTCCCTCTTTTATTTCCTAGGACGACTTTGTTAATGTAGGTATCCGGATGCGCAATACAGGTTATGCTCCCACCACCGAACGAATCAGGTAAGACCATAATAGTCGCCGCTAAATCCATCGGGTCTTCTCCCTCCTCTTCTGCGTTTGCATCGTCATCTTTACCATCTTTCTTCTCTCCCTCTCCCTTGTCGTCTTCCAATTCGTCTTCCTCATCCTCCTCCTTTTTCGTCGTCCGAGTCATTTTCTTCTCCTTCGTCTTCATCGGAATCCGAGTCTTCGCCTTCGTACCGTCGTCCGGTAATCGCATCTGGGTCCAACTTATCCATATCTCTGACGCGTTTAAACGTATCGTCCTCGTCCTCGTCGGAATCTTCTTCATCTCTGTGCGATCGTTTTCTTTGCATATTGTTCCCTTTTCCTTCCTCGTCGCCGTCGTCGTCGTCGTCGTCTCCGGGAAACGAACCAATATCCTTCGCCTTCTCCAAACGTTTAATCTTCCGCAAACACCACGGCGCTTTCCTCATCAGCTCGTTAAAAATCTCTTTCGTCGACGCCACGCGAGTCGTAGTAGTACTACTCTCCTTACTATTCGTTCGTCTTCGTTCCTCCTTCTCTTTCCTCCTTTCCAACACTTGCCGTCTTCTCTCCTCCCTCGCTTTCCTCTCGCTTTCCCTCGTAAACGCGCGATACTCTCGTTCTCTCCTTTTCATCACCTTCTCGCTTATGTCCCACACTAAAACGTGCTCCGATCGATCGATGCTCACGAGTAAAGTTCCGAACGCGAACAAATGCTTCACTTCCGTCGCGTGTCCGACGAGTTCGCACGTCACGTTCACCCGGCGGC
>JGI20155J14468_10001116_pt1 | contig 21510 bp, 20 predicted proteins | sample COG_05_FD_14468 | JGI IMG/M metagenome (IMG submission 14468) | reverse complement strand
TATCTAAGTCCATTTGATGAATTTCAAACCTGGAAAACTCATCCCTCAATATCGTCGCAATTAAAAGGTGGTCAAAGAATTACATATGGTGCAAGAGCATTAATAAAAGGCGGTCTCCAGTCATTACCAAAGATGGAATTTTCAGGCGGCCTGATTGTTGGAGATAATGCTGGAACTCTTGTATTTTCAAAGATTAAAGGTTCACATACAGCTATGAAATCAGGAATGATCGCAGGTGAATATATTCATAATAAATTAATAAACTCTGCTGATAACTTTGGTTATGATGAATTGATTCAAAATTCATGGATCTATAGTGAGCTTCATAAATCAAGAAATTTTGGTCCAATTTTCCACAAATTTGGTGCTCTTATTGGTGCTGGATTAAATGCAATTGATCAGTTTATTTTTAGAGGTAATTTACCCTTTACATTAAATAACCCTACTCCAGATCATGAGTCATTGATAACAGCAGATAAAGCTAAAAAAATTGATTACCCAAAACCAGATGGAGTTTTTTCATTTGATAAACTTAGCTCTGTTTATCTATCAAATACAAATCATGAAGAAGATCAACCGTGTCATCTCCAGTTAAAAGATCCAACTATACCTATACTAAAAAATCTTCCTTTATATGATGAGCCAGCACAAAGGTACTGTCCAGCTGGGGTTTATGAAGTTGTAGAAAAAGAGGGAGAAAAAAAGTTTGTTATAAATGCTCAGAATTGTGTTCATTGCAAAACATGTGATATCAAAGATCCATCTCAGAATATTAAATGGGTTTCTCCAGAAGGTCCTGGTGGTCCAAATTATCCAAATATGTAAATTGAAGCATTTTGTATATCTGCTATCGTCACTATTAGTTTTAGCGTCTTGCTCAAAAACATCAGATGAAACTATTTTTTTAGAACTCATGAGCTCTGAATGGGAGCGTGGTATTGATGAAAATCCTTTATACGCATCTAGTATGGGTAAATTGGAAAAAAATGATCAATGGCCAGTATATTCATTAGAGAAAATCAGGTTAGATCATTCTCACGAAAAAAATATTTTATTAACTCTTAATAAACTAGATACTCAAAACTTTAGCTCTGATAATTTATTAAATATTAAGTTATTTAAAGAGCGATATGAGAAATCATTGGAATTATATGAATTTAAATCCTTTTTAGTTCCTTTCAGTCATAGAGGCGGAATTCAACTTCAGCACGAATCAGCTGAAACGCTACCTCTTAGAACAGTAACTCATTTTGAAGATTGGATAACCAGATTATCAAAAATAGATAAATATATCGATGGTCATATTCAGGTGGCTAATGAAGGTATTAAAAATGATATTATGCCTCCTCGCATACTAATGGAAAGAGTGCTTGATCAAATTGAGAAACAAGCATTCGTAACATCTAAAGAAAGTCCATTTTACAAAGCTTTTATAGAAATGCCCTCTTCAATTCCAGAAGATATTCAAATTGAACTTCAAAATAAAGTTCTTAATGTAATAGAAGAGATAGTCATTCCATCATACTTAAATTTTTATAATTTTTTTAAAAATGAGTATCTTCCTCAATGCAGAGAAACTATTGGGATTAATCAAATTCCAAATGGTGATGAATATTATGAAGCTTTAGCAAGACAATTTACTACAACTAACTTAAATCCAAATCAGATTCATGAAATAGGTCTAAGTGAAGTTAGTAGAATAAAAAATGAAATGGAAAAAATTATTAAGGATGTGAAATGGGAAGGTTCGTTTAGAGATTTTTTAGAGTTTTTGAGAACAGATCCACAGTTCTATTTCGATAACCCTGATGACCTCTTAACCGAGTACCTTGCTACGGCAAAAAGGATAGATCCAGAATTGGTGAATTTATTTAACTATCTTCCATCTATACCTTATGGCATAAGACCGATACCCATGGTGAGTGCACCAGATACAACAACAGCTTATTATCAAAGACCAGCAGCTGATGGTTCCAGGGCTGGATATTATTATGTAAATCTCTATAGACCTGAAGTTAGACCTAAATACGAAATAGAGGTATTGACAGTTCATGAAGCAATGCCTGGACATCATTTACAAATATCGATCAATATGGAATTAGATTTACCTAATTTTAGAAAGTATGGTGGTATTACAGCTTATGTTGAAGGATGGGGTCTGTATAGTGAGGCTCTTGGTTATGACTTGGGTTTATATAAAGACCCATATTCACAATTTGGTCAACTTACCTATGAAATGTGGAGAGCAATAAGGCTGGTTGTCGATACTGGAATGCATTATAAAAATTGGTCACGTGAAGACTCTATTAATTACTTTCTTGAAAATTCTGCAAAAAGTAAGCAGGATATAATTAATGAAGTTGATAGATATATAAATTGGCCAGGACAAGCTCTTGCTTATAAAATTGGTCAAATGAAAATATCTGAATTAAGAGAAAAAGCAGAGCTACAACTTGGAGATCAATTTGATATTAAAGAATTTCATAATGAAATTTTAAAAAGAGGCACCCTTCCTCTTTCAACTCTAGAATTATTTATAGATGAGTGGTTAGCTAGTAAGGTTTGAATTAATAGAATAATTTTTTTTACATTTCTTACTGCAATACTTCACTTCATCCCAGCTTCTCTCCCATTTTTTTCTCCAAACAAAAGGCTTCTTGCAAGCAAGACATATTTTAGATGGTAGATTTATTTTTTTATGCAAGAGAACCCAAGTTATGGAGTGAATTGAAACTTTGAATTAATAAAGTTTTATCACTTTTGTTGTTTTGTTTAATAGCGATATCTACTAACTTATAGAAAACGCTTCTGGTGATTAAGCCTTCAAGGTTTGATCTTACATTAACCAAAGGAAACTCAAGACCGTTAATATTCTTTAATGTTAGCGGATGATCATTGTTTAAAGGGAATGAGAAGTCAAAGTTAGTATCTAAAATAATATCTTTATTAATTTCATCATAATGAAAATCTATAATTAGATATGGTGCGACTTCAACTTCAATTTGAATTTTTTCAACAGGAGTGACTAAAAAATATAAATTATTTTCTCTCTTAAGTACTGTAGAGAATAATTTTTTTAGTCTTCTTCTGCCAATAATTGATCCGTTGTAATACCAATCTCCTTTTATATCAATTGCAAAAGATGCATTAGTACAAAGCTCTGGATTCCACATTTCAACTGGTGGGAATGAGGAATCACTATAATCTTTTAGAGATTTAATAATAGAGTTAATTGACATAAAAAGTATTTAAAATAATTAATAGTCCAATAAAAACTAAAAAAGCAGAGGAAAATTTTTCAATTTGTGCATCATATTTTTTAAATAGAAAATTTAACTTAGGTGAAGTTAGAATAAAAGATAAGAAACAAAACCATACCATAGTCATAATTGAAAAATATAATGGGTATAAAAATAACCAAATACCGTTTAATGAATCAGTAATAATTGTAAATAAAGATATAAAGAATATAAATGCTTTTATATTGAGGAGATTTGTTAAAAGGCCTTTAAAAAAGGAGGATGCATTGTATTCATAAATGTTTTGTCCATCCTTTACATTTTTATTAGGTATAAAGGAAAGAATCCCTATATAAATTAAATATAGACCACCAAGTAAGCTNATAATGAACTTTAAATTAGCATTAGATANAACCAATAAAGATATACCTGACGAAGCTAGAACAGAATGAATGAAAACACCAACTCCAATTCCTACTGCAGCATAATAACCACTTAATNTTCCTCCTCTAGCAACCTGTCTAATAATCAAAGCTGTATCAGGACCTGGACTGACTACAGCCAATAAATGAGCAATAGCTGACCATATAAACATTAGGATTTAATAATTAATGGCTCAACATTAAGTTGAATGTTAAAAGTTTCTAATACTTTATTTTGTAAATATTGAGAAAAATTTATTATATCCTCTTGCGAAGCATTACCCTTATTAATAAGAACTAAAGAATGATCTTTATAAAGCTCAACTTGAGAATGTTTTGGAATAAGATCATCTATCAACTCTAGAAGTCGAGCTGCGCCAACTTTTACTTGATTTTGATCAATACTCCAGATAATTAAATCATCATATGAGAAACAATCTGTATTTATTGAAGATTTTTGGACCACAGGATTTTTAAAAAAGCTTCCTACATTTGGAATAACGCTTGGATTCGGTAATTTACTTGTCCTGATTTTTTTAACAATTGAAGATAAGCCTTTAGGAGTTAAGGAAGATTTATCAATATTATTAGTATCTAAGTAATCTTGAATTGATGCATAGTTAATATTTACTGGTTTTGATAAAAATTTAAAAGTTACACTTAAAATTATTATATGCATACTTTGAAAAATTGAGGTCCTATAACCAAACTTACACTCAGAATTATCAAATTCCTTAATTGAATTAGTTGTTAAATCGAAAAAGCGGACTGATTTAATAAAATCACATACTTCTATACCGTAAGCTCCAATGTTCTGGATAGGAGCAGCTCCAACGCTCCCTGGTATTAAGGTTAAATTCTCAAGACCATGCAAGTTATTATCAAGGGTCCAACTAATAAAAGCGTCCCAATTTACAGAAGAGCCAGTAATAACCTCATTTCTAGATTTATAATTGGTATCGTTTAGCATTGTTTTAACTATTATTCCGTCAAAGTAGTTAGGTAAAACAACATTAGTGGCCTCGCCTAGCACAAGCACTTTTTCATTATGATTTTCTAAAAAGATAGCTAATTCTTCTAGACACGATTCTGATTCAATTAATATGAGATATTTAGCAATCGATCTAATAGCTAAAGAATTATGAATGTTAGCTTCTTTATTTACTATCATTTTTTAATAAAATTTATTGCAGACACAAGGTCTTTCAGAGTATCAACTCCAGGCGGTATTTCAGCATCATATATTGAAGCTTGTATAGTAAAACCATTCTCAATAAACCTTAGTTGTTCTAATTTTTCAGCTTTTTCTAAAGCTGATGTTGGTAAATTAATTAAGCGATCTAGGGTTGCTTTTTTATAAGCATATATACCTATATGTCTATAAAAATCTTGATTCTTTTGAATAAAATTATTTGGGATGAGTGATCTTGAGAAATATAATGCTTTATTGGAATTTGATAAGGCAACTTTGACTGTATTAGGGTTTGATAAATCATCTTCATAGCATTTAGTTACGACTGTTCCTACATCACAATCAGAATTGCTAAATGCCTTCGCAAGTCCATTAATTAACTCTATAGGTACAAAAGGCTCGTCACCTTGAAGATTGATAATTGACTCAGAAGAGTCTAAACAAAGTTTTTCAGCAGTTTCTTGAATTCTATCAGTTCCAGATAAATGTTTTTCTGAAGTCATAACAACATCATCAGAAAAATCTTTAATGTGATCAAAAATCTCCTCACTATCGGTAGCGATATAAACTTTTCTAGCATTGGATTGGATTGCTCTGTCATGAACTCTTCTTATAAGAGATTTGCCATCAATGTCTGCAAGTGGCTTTCTAGGAAGTCTTGAAGAAGCTAATCTAGATGGAATGATTACAACAAATGAATTACTCAAAATGAAACCTAATTGATGCTTTTTAATTTTTTATCAATTTCAGCTATAAATTCATTTGGTAGTTCAGCTTCAATAGTTAAATACCATATTTTTGTATTACCAAAATGTTTACATTTTGAGGCATCTTTTTCTGTCATGATAATTGGTAGATTATCTAAGAAATATAAATCTTTATGATTAAACTTATGATGATCAGGAAATGAATGCCTTATAACGTCAAATCCAAGTCTTGTAAGGGTATCAAAAAATCTACCCGGATTACCAAGACCTGCAACTGCGTGAACTTGATTATGCATTGGCCAAGAGTTTACTGAGTATGATTTATTGCTATTTAAATGCACAAAATTTGCAGGACTAATAGTCATCAAGCTTTCACCATCGCTAGTAGGACCACCATTATTAACAATGTAATCTACAGAATTTAATCTAGCAGAGGATTCTCTTAATGGTCCAGCTGGAAAGCATAATGAATTACCAAGCCTTCTAGCTCCATCAATAACGACTATTTCGATATCTCTTCCTAATTGATAATGCTGTAATCCATCATCTGCTATAACAACATCGCAATCATTATTTTCAACAAGTTTTTTTACTGCTCTTGGGCGATTTCTATCTAAATAGAATGGCATATTTAGTTTTGAGAGTATTTGCGCTTCATCACCCGTTTCTTTATATGTACTTTTAGAATTTACTTCATGTGTTCCTGAGTAATTACCTCCATATCCCCTACTAACTATCCCAGGCTTATAACCTAAATCCCTTAATGCATTTGCAATATACTTAACTAAAGGCGTTTTCCCAGTACCTCCAATTGTTATGTTTCCAACAATTATAATTGGTGTATTAGGCTTCCACGAATTACGTTTTCCACTTAAAAACTTTCGTCTTCTTCTCGACGCAATATAAGAATATATTAAAGAAAAAGGAGTTAATAAATATAGCCACAAACTTTTATTATACCAAGCATCAATAACCATACTGCTTGAAGTTTCCTCTTGCTGATATGTCTGAAGATATTTAGTAGTAGATGTTGAAGGTTTAGTTCTGACATTGGAGTCTTCAAACTTATTCTTATAAAGAGATTTGTACAAACCATCTTGATCAAGAAGATCAGCGTGCGCACCTTCCTCAGCCACAAGACCATTATCAAGGACTAATATCTTATCGGCATCCTCAATAGTTGAAAGTCTATGAGCAATAACGATGGTTGTTCTATTAGTAATTAGTCTATTAAGAGCTTCTTGAATAACCAGTTCTGATTCATTATCAAGAGCTGAAGTTGCCTCGTCTAAAATAATAATAGGAGAATCTTTATAAAAAGCTCTTGCGATAGCTATGCGTTGCCTTTGACCTCCTGAGAGCAAAACTCCATCATCGCCAATTTCTGACTTAAAGCCTTCTGGTAAATTTTTTATAAATTCATCACATCCAGATAAAGAAGATGCCTCTTCAAGCTTATCTTGATCTATAGAATCAGAACCATAGGCAATATTATTCTCAATGGTATCGTTAAATAGTGAAGGTGATTGATTAACTATAGATATAGCAGATCGAAGATGTTGAAGTTTGTAGTCAGTTATAGACTTACCATCAATTAGTATGCTGCCGGTAAAGCTAGAATAAAATCTTGGAATTAAATTTGCTATTGTAGATTTACCAGAACCAGATTTACCAACAATAGCAACGGTCTGGTTGTTATTTGCTGAAAAACTAATGTTATCTAAAATTTGTTTTGATCCATCATAACTAAAAGAGACGTTTTTAAATTCAATTTTGCCTGTAATGTTTGTATCCGATAAACCCTCATCAACTTCATCATTGGAGTCTAGCTGTTCAAATATTTCAACTGCAGCTGCTAATCCCTTTTGAATAACAATATTAATATTAGATAATTGTCTAACTGGTTTTGCTACTAAACCGGCTGCGGTAAAAAATGCTATAAAAGTTTCAGCATCAAGAGAAATACCTAAACTTGATCCAAGCGCAAAATAGGCTATTAAAGCTAAAGAAATTGAAACTAAAACCTGAATAATAGGCGTTGCCATATTGCCTGTTGCTTCAAGTTTGAGATTTTGAATTTTATTTGCAGTATTAGCTTCAAAGAAGCGACTATTTTCATACTCTTCTGCATTAAATGATTTAATCTCTACATGACCATCCACTGCTTCTGAAGCAATATGAGTTACATCTCCCATAGCTGTTTGAATTGTTGCAGCTAATTTTTTTAATCGTCTACCAGCTATGTAAACTATTAAGGCAATTATTGGAGCAGTAACAATTAATAATGAAGTTAATTTCCAATTAAGAAAAGTCATATAGCCAAGTAACCCAACTAATAAAAATCCTTCTCTTACCAAGGTCTTAACTGAACTGGAAGCTGCTCCTGAAACCTGAGTAGTTGTAAAAGTAATTCTATTTATTAATTGTCCAGACTGATTATTATCAAAATAGGATTTAGGAAGTAAATGTAATTTTTGAAATAACTCAGAGCGCATGTCATGAACAATCCCAAAGCCAACTCTTGACATAAAATAATTACCAACAAAAAATCCAAACCCTCTTCCAATTGCAATGCCAATAAGGGAAAGAGCTAATATGGTATGAAGTTCATTAGAATCAGAATTAATAAAGGCAATAATTCTTCTTAACCATTCAACAGCGGCAATATCTGCAGCAGCAAATGTTAAAAATCCAAATATACTTACAACAAAAGACCATTTATATCTTAAGGTATAGGCAAACAGTCTTCTTAAAGTATTAGGTTTCATTTCTCTATCGTTCTAATTTGAATTTCATTAAATCCATTTCTTTGTAATGAGTCCATCATAGTCACAACCCAAGTGTGATATGAAAACGATTCAGCACTTAATATTACTACCTGAGAAGCATTCTCAAGGTTTAATATAGCATCTTCAATTTGATCATATTTGTTCATATTAAAAGATTTATTATTTATTAAAACACTCCCATTCTCAAAAATTGTTATTTCATGCCCTTCTTGGACAAGATTATATTCAAAGGATTCAGTTTCTGGTAAGTCTAATTCTAGGAATTGAGATTCTCCAACTTTTGAAGTAACCACAAAAAAAATTACTAATAGAAAAACTATATCAATTAAAGGAGTTATCTCTATAGTAAGAGGCTTTTTTTCAGTTTTTAGGAAATTCATAAAACTTATTTATTAATAAAGTCTATAAACTCAGAAGTTTCAGATTGAAGAATTAGCAATAAATGACTTATTCTTTGCTCAAAATATTTGTGCAGCACTAAGCCAGGAACTGCTACAGATAATCCAAATGCTGTAGTAATTAATGCTTGAGAAATACCAAGAGCCAAAACATCAGAGTCTGCGCTGCCAGTTGCTGTAAGCCCTGTAAAAGCTACTATCATACCAACAACTGTTCCAAGCAGGCCCAATAAAGGACTTATAGTAGCTATAGTTCCAAGCATTGTTAAATTTCTTTCAAGGACAAATCTTACTTCTGAACCAGTCTCATTTAACTTTGATTCTAAGCCTTCTCTATTGAGGTCTTTATATTTGTAAGCTGTCATAAGTAGAAGACCTAATGCAGAAATATCTGCAATATTTTGCCTTTGTTTATTATCTAGCTTTGATCTATTTAATAAATTTGTTACTTGGGACCTTAATCCTTTAGGTGAAACTAATCGCTCTTGAAGGAACCAAAATCTTTCTATACTTATAGCAAATATTAAAACTGAGCAGATCAGAAGTGGGTACATAAAAACACCGCCTGCTGTAATTAAATCACTCATTTAAACCTCTTTAATATTTCTATTATCAATTTTATATACTTTATTCATTTTATTAGCAAAATTAATATCGTGGGTAGATAAAATTAAAGCTATGTCATGCTCATTAGCTATTTGCAAAATTAAATCTTGAACTAAATTAGAATTTTCGTCATCTAAATTTCCTGTAGGTTCATCAAGAAATAGAAAGGAAGGATTATTAACTATAGCCCTAGCTATCGCAACTCTTTGCTTTTCCCCACCTGATAATTTCCATGGCAAATGCTTTGCTCTAGAACTTAAACCTAATTGTTCTAATAATTTTGCAACCTTCCTTGCAGACTTATTGGAATTGCTTCCATATTTGAGTTGTTGCGGAATAAGTATATTTTCATAAACATTTAAGTCTTCAAGAAGATGATGAAATTGATAAACAAATCCAAATGAGTTCAATCTAATTTTCGATTGCTTGATAGGATTAATAGACTGTAAATCTATCTCATCAATAAAAATATTACCTTTTGAAGGCTTATCTAATCCAGCTAAAAGCTGTAGTAATGTACTTTTCCCTGCACCAGATGCTCCGGTTATTGCTAATCTGTCAGCTTTTGCTATCGATAAATTTATATTATCTAGCACTGGCATATCTTCACTATCGTGCTGAAAGCTTTTAAATATATTTTTACATGTAATATTATTCATATCTTAGAATCTCACTAGGATCTAATTTCGAAACTTTAAATGCAGGCACTAATGTAGCAAGGATGCTTAAAGCAAAAGATACTCCACAAATTAATAATATTTGGCCAACATCGATACTGTACGGAAAGTAATTAATAAAATACTGATCAAGTAAATTTCGTTGAAGAATAGACTCAATAAAGGCTACAAGATTAGCTACGTTCCATGTACCAATTAATCCAAATACAACTCCCAATATAATTCCAATAAAGCTTATTAGTGCACCTTGAAAGATAAATATAAGAACAAGTTGTTGATTAGAAGCACCTATAGTCTTTAGGATACCTATTTCTCTTTCTTTTGATTTTACGGTCATTATGACAGTAGATAAAATTATAAAAGAGGCAACTATTACAATAAGAAATAAAAGTAGGCTTGTTATTAATTTCTCCATTTGAACAGCTCTAAATAAAGTTCCATGTGTTCTTTTCCAGCTAGAGCCTACAAAATACTGTTTCTCACTTGATAGATTAAAAGAAAGTTCATTAGCGATTGCTTGAGCTTTAAAAAGATCATTAACTTTTACTCTAATGCTTTGTGTTGCATCCTTATTATTATCTATTATTTGAGCTAGTTGATGAGATGTAACAACTAAAGATTGGTCTAATTCTGCTTTAAGTTCAAAAATTCCTGAAACAGTTAAATTAATTGAGCGAGGAAATGAACCTATTAATGTTGTTCTTATATTTGTTGTAGTTATTGTTATTGAATCGCCTAATGAAACTCCAAGAAACGAGGCAAGCCAATTTCCAATAACAATATTATTTCCATCATTAACGCTATCAAGTGATCCGGCAATTATAAACTTCGGCAATATAGACATATCCTCCTCTTTATAAGAATCTATCCCAGTTAACATAATTCCTCTTGATTTTGTTCCATGTGATGCCAAAGCTTGAAGTTGTATATATGGTGAAGCTTGAACAACCAATGGATTGTTTTCTAATTTATCAACTAGAGTTTCATAATCATTTATGGGTTTGTCTGAATGAATTAAAACGTGAGGTACAACTCCTAAAATTCTATCCTGCAATTCTTTTTCAAGACCATTCATTACAGATGTAACTATAATTAATGCGGAAACAGCGATAGCAAGAGCAGCAATTGCAATACCGGATGTTAAAGAAATTAGTCCGCCTTTCTTAGATCGAAAATACTTGTAACCCAGGCGTATGGGTAAACTAACCATAATTTATTTTAGTAATGACTTTAATACTTTTTCAATGCTTCCTTTGTAGGGAGGTCTTATAGCTTCGAATAATTTATCAAATTTAAAACCAATATCTTTAAAAACAGCCCTTTGATTAGAGAAATTTTTAAACCCATCATAAGAGTGATATCTTCCGATACCTGAAGGCCCTACTCCACCAAAAGGAAGATCTTTCTGTTGGATATGGCCGACCACATTATTGATAGTAACGCCACCTGAAGATGTGTTATTTAAAATATTAGCTTGTTCATCTTTATTGGAACCAAAGTAATATAAACCTAGAGGTCTATCCTTAGAATTAATAAGATCTAATGCTTCATTAATATTTTCGTAGGTAACTACAGGCAGAACTGGTCCAAATATCTCTTCATGCATAACATTCATATCTTCAGTGGTATTGGTAATAATTGTTGGAGGAATTTTATAAAACTCTTGTTGACTGAAATCTTCATTTGATGGATTTATCTGATTAATATGAGCACCTTTTTCTTTTGCATCAGTAACAAGTGAATTGATTCTATCGTAATGTCTTTCATTAATTATAGAAGTGTAGTCTTCGTTATCTTTAATTGAAGGATAGAATTCCTTTACGGTATTTTCTACTTCAGATATGAATTCATCTTTTTTATCTTTATGAACCAAGACATAATCTGGAGCTAGGCATATCTGGCCTGCATTCATAGTCTTTCCAAACATTATTCTTTTTGCAGACACCTTCATGTCAGCACTATTTCCAATAACAACTGGAGATTTACCTCCCAGCTCAAGCGTAACTGGAACTAAGTTTTGAGCAGCAGATTGCATGACATGTTTAGCAACCTCTCCACTTCCTGTATATAACAAATGATCAAAGTGTAATTTAGTGAATGATGATCCAACCTCAGGCCCACCTAAAAATGTTGCAAACTCTGTTTCATCAAAAGCTTTATCGCATAAATCTTTCATTAAGGCTGCTGAAATAGGAGATAATTCGCTAGGCTTATGCATTACCTGATTCCCTGCAGCAAAGATGGATGCGAGAGGCCCAAAACCAAGATTAATTGGAAAGTTCCATGGAGAGATCATTCCTACGGTTCCAAGAGGCTCATAACTTACATAAGACTTAGCTCCAAATAGTCCCATCGGAAAGTTAGAATATCTTTTATCAACCTTAGTCCATTTTTTAATATTTTTAATAGCATTATCTATCTCAGGAACAATTGTATAAGCATCTGTCATTAATGAAGCATTTTTAGATCTATTACCAAAATCAGAATTTAAAGCTTCAACAAAATCATATCTATTATCCATGATTAAAGCTTTTAATCTATTAAGTCTATCTACTCTAAGTTCAATAGAGGGAGCTCCCTCCTCTATAAAATGTTTTTTCTGAGCACTTAAAATGCCATTCATTGATTCGTATGTATTTTCCATAATATATCCTGCTTTTATCTGTCAGCTTTATCTTTGTTATTACTCGACCTTATCATGTTTCTCATTTGTTCCCAATCATCCTCAGATAATTTTGAGAGGTTAGAAAAGGTACCACCACCAGTTAGATACTGAGCTCCATCGATTGCTATAGTTTGTCCAGTTAAGTACTCACATCCATCAGCCATCAAGAAAGTTGCTAGATTCTGTAACTCACTCATTTCTCCGACTCTTCCCATTGGATGATCTCCCATTACACTTCCATCATCTCCATTAGGATTTAGTCTCTCCCAAGCTCCTTTTGTAGGAAATGGTCCAGGTGCGATAGCATTAACCTTAATTCCATATTGACCCCATTCAGCAGCTAAAGATTGAGTCATTGCATGAAGACCTGTTTTAGACATTGCCGAAGGAACAACAAAAGGTGACCCAGTCCATACCCATGTAGCCAAAATAGAAACTATTGAACCTTTATAATCTGCTTCAATCCATCTTTTTCCTACTGCATGTGTAACATAGAAAGTTCCATGAAATACAATATTAGCGATTGCATCAAAACCTTTTGGTGATAAATCTTTAGTTGGCGATATAAAGTTGCCAGCTGCATTATTAACCAAGCCATCTAAAGGACCAGAATCAAAAATAGTTTGTATGTAACTATCCACATCTTTAGAGTCTCTAATATCTAAGGTTGAAAAATGTACCTTAGCTCCATATTCCTCTTTAAGTTCGTTAGCAGTTTTTTCAAGAACATTCTCTCTTCTTCCACATATAAATATCTCTGCACCATGCTTTGCAAAGTGTGTTGCCATTTCTTTTCCAAGTCCGGTGCCGCCTCCCGTTACAAGAATTCTTTTATCTTTTAATAGGTTCTCTTTAAACATTTTTATCCTCTTTATTTATAATTTTAATAATAGCATTTGCCCATTTATCTGAATAATTTAATGATGGAACAAAGTCTAGCTTTTCGCCACCAGCATCTATGAAAAGTTCTTTATACTCATCTCCTATCTCAATAATTGTCTCAAGGCAATCTGCTGTAAAAGCTGGTGAGAAAACAAGAACATTTTTAGAACCATTTTTAGCTAAATCCTCCAGGACTTCATCACTAAAAGGCTCAAGCCAGTTCTTGGTAAGACGAGATTGGTATGAAACAACATAATCAGATGATTGAATATTTAGAGCATCTGCTAGTAATTTTGTAGTTTCATAGGTCGTTGCTTTGTAGCAAAACTTATTTTCGTTTGTAATTCCTGATTCGCAATCATTGTCTGAACACAAAGAATCTGAATAAATTTTATTTACGTGACTTAGGGGTAAGCCATGATAACTAAAAACAATCTTGTCATAATTCTGAATATCGAAATGGTTAGCTTGATCTATCCAAGCCTCAAGAAAATATTCATCGTCATAAAATTGATTAATAAATTTAATTTCAGGAATTGACCATCTTTTATCTAACACTCGGGATATTTCTGCATAAACCGAACCAGTTGTAGATGCAGCATAGTGCGGGAATAAAGGTAGAATTATTAACTCATCAGGATTACTTTCAAGTAGCTTGTTTAAATTATCTTCTATCGAAGGCTTTTGATACCTCATTGCATAAGCAACATTATAGTGCGGAAGTAGGTCTCTTATTTTTTCAGTTAATTTATGAGTATTATGAAGTAATGGTGAGCCAGTATTTGGATTCCATAGTTTTTTATATATCTTTGATGATGAGAAAGATCTTAGAGGGCAGATTATAAAATTAACAAGGATAAACCTAAGTATGAATGGATAATCAAGGACTCTTTTATCCATTAAAAATTGGTTTAAGAATTTATAAACACTCCAGTAAGAAGGTGTATCTGGTGTTCCTAAATTAACTAATAATAATGCTTTGGTTTTAATCAATTAAATTTTCCTTAAAGATTGGATGAACTATTATAAAGAAAATGATAAGAATACATAATCCTGAACTAAAAACATACAAAAGATTAGGTTGTATAGCATAAATTGGCATTGCTACGACAGGTACCATCATATGACCTATTGGCATAACTGATCCTAGATATCCAGCTGCTGAGCCTTGGTTTTCTGGTAAATGACTTAGTGATAAACTTGATGCTGTTGCAGGTCGCATCATGCCAACACCAAAGCCATTAAATATTAAAGTTAAGTAATATATGGCAATTGTATCTGAATAACTCATAGCATAGTAAGATAAAGCCATTAATAAACCACCGCATATCAGTAATTTATAATTATTTAATGCAACCAAATCAGTAAATAGATATTGACTGACAATAGCTGAAATTGATATAAGAGCGAAAGAGACGCTTATAAGAATAGCAAGATCATCCAGGCTTCCAAATGTATCAGTCACAAAAAAACCAATAGACTGAAGAAGAGAAGCTTGACATAAACTTGTCAATGCAGCTAAAAATAAAAAAGGCCAAACATTATTAGAGGAGTATGAAATTTTAGATATTTCAGGATCTCTTGGTTTAATTTTATGCTGCTCAAGATTAAAGAATATTCCTATGGAGCCTATTAAAGCTAATGCACTAAATAGATAAAATGGAGTTTCTTTTGTAACTAAGAATAAAATTCCTCCAAGAAGCGGCCCCATTACTGTTCCCGCAAGAAAGCTTGATTCCATTCTTGCAAATTCTAATGTTCTTTCTTCTCTTGAACTTGTATCAGCAACGTAAGCAAAAGAAGCTGGTCTAGTTGCTGAACCAATAATTCCATTTATGAGGCGGCCTAAGATCAATAAAGGAAATAAATAAATTACGTCTAGCACATTTCTTTCAACTAAAAATAAGGGAGTAATAAGTGCAACCATAGATACTGCATAACCTACAAGACCTAGTATTGCTATATTCCTCCTTCCATATCTATCACTAGCCCTCCCCCAGCCTGCACTTGTCATAGCCCAGGCTACTGCAGAAATTGCAAAAATTATTGAAGTTTGCACTTCAGAAAGTCCAAGGTCTCTAGCTAGAGGAGGAACTAAAACAAATACAAATGATTGACCTAAGCCAACTGTAAAAAGTCCAAATTTTAACCAAAAACCACCACTATTCATAAACCAGACTCCACACAAATACCTTGTTTGGAGTAATTACAAAATATTCGTAATATTCTATAAATGCATGACTCCACTCATGATCATAAGGTTGAGTAGGTTTGTTAAAAGAAGAGTTGAGCATATAAATATCTGATGCGCTATTACTTAAATCTTTGGCTCTATGTAATAAAATAGAAACCTTACTAGTATCTATTGGTGGTTGTAACCAATGCTCTTTTTCTAGAATGCTATTAAGTGAAGAGTAAAAAAACTCTGAATCGATTAAGTCATAAGCTTTATCATTTACATTATCGATACTATAGGGCCCATGTGATCCTATTAATGAAAAAGAATTATGATTTAGATGAATAAAGTTATACTCATTAAAGGATGTAATTTCTGAAAATAAATTGTTCCAAGAAATATTTTGATCTCCTTTTATATCCCATTGCAATGAGGTGAAGGTCGCGTGATTACTTAATCGAACTTTTATGCTTTGTATATTATCAAGATTAGGTCTTAATAATTTGATAGGAATAATTTTAGTCAATCTTAGAGATGCCAACAAGCTCCCTGATTTCGCCAAGCATGTCAGCTGCAAGAGGTCTTACCTTTGCAGCTCCAGCATCAAGCAAATCATTAACAAGATTTTTATCTTGCTGTAATTTATTAAACGTTTCTCGAATCGGACTTAATTCTTTATTAATACTTTCAAAAAGTTTATTTTTAGCATCACCCCATGAAATCCCGTCAGCATATTCACTTGCAAAATTAGCTTGCTCTGAAGATGTTGAAAAATGACGATATAAATTAAAAACATTGCACCCTTCTATATCTTTTGGCTCACCTGGCTCTAAAGAGTTAGTAACAATTTTAGCTATGGATTTTTTTAAAGTTCTTTCATCTGATAGTAATGGAATAATATTATTATAAGATTTACTCATCTTTCTACCGTCCAAACCTAACACCACTTTTCCATCATCTTGAATTATTGCCTCGGGAATATTAAAAGTTTTTTTATAAAGGTAATTAAATCTATTTGCTATATCTCTTGTCATTTCTAGATGCTGCAATTGATCTGGACCAACTGGAACATGAGTTGAATTAAAAATTAGAATATCAGTCGCCATTAAAATAGGATATGAAAATAAGCCCATATTAATTCCTTTATCTTCGTCGGTTTTATTTTCAGCACTTGCAGCTTTATATGCATGCGCTCGATTCATTAAACCCTTTGCAGTAATGCACGTTAGTATCCAGTTAAGTTCTGTAATTTCTTTTATATCCGATTGTCTATAAAAAAAAGATGTATTTGTATCAAGTCCAGATGATAACCAAGCTAAAGCTACATCATTCACTGAAGCTCTTATGCTTTTGGAATCATTTGTTTTAATAAGGGCATGATAATCAGCTAAAAAGAAAAAAGACTCAGAACTTTCATTAGCTAGATTTAAGCTGGGTTTTATTGCTCCTAAATAATTTCCTATATGAGGAGTACCAGTTGTCGTAATTCCTGTTAGAATTCGTTTTTTCATTATTTAATTATAAACTTCATAAGGGTTAATGTGGAAACTAGTAAAGATTTATTTAAAAGTTTAGATCAAGCAGAAAAACTTTTTGCTGATGGTGCTATAAAAAAAGCTCAAAAGATTGTGAGAGACGTAAATAATCAGATTAAAAAATCTGGAAAAATTCCTAACAAGTTACGTCATAAGTTCAATGCTGCTCTTGCTCAATCAAGATATTATGACGATGTTTCATCTTTTGCTGCTAACCCTAAAAGAAATGAGCTAATTGATGCTATAAAAAATGTTGTTGAGAATCCTTCAGATACCCAAAAAAGCAAGCAAATATTATTCATGAATTGCAGACTAAATGGCAACTCTTAGATCTATCAAGCAGGCCTGCTGGAAGAGAGCAATGGCAAGCTTTCAATGAATTAACAAATAAAGCATGGGAGCCGTGTAAAGAATTTTTTGATGAGCTTAAAGAGAAAAAAATTCAAAATGCAGTTCAAAGACGAATATTGATTACTAAGATGAATAAGTATGTTGAAGATAATTCTGTTAAATGGCCTGAAGCTAGAAGTTTAATTAATTTTATTAATTCTATTTTTAATGAATGGAAGGAATATGCTCCTGTATTAGATAAAGATCTTAAAAAATTAAGGGATGAATATTACGATGCTAAAAAACCAATTTCTAAAGAAATTGAGCGACAAGAAAATATAGTTATTAAAGCTAAAGAATCATTAATTTCAAAAGTTGATCTGATTAACGATGATGATAATGATGCTTGTATAAAGAAATTTAATGATCTTAAGCAGCAATGGAAATTAGCTGGTTCTGCGGGCAGGAAAAATGATAATAAGTTATGGGATAAATTCAATAAATCTGCTGATAGATTCTTTAATGCAAAAAAAGAAGATGTAGAAAAAGACTTGAAATCCTTGAAATTATTAACTGCAGATTTAAAAAATAAAACAAAAAATCCTTCTGAGTTACGATCTGAGGCGGCTCTGCTTATTAATCTTAATAAGACTAAGGAAATGCAAGTTTTTATGAAAAATGTAAAAACTTATCAAGATAATATTGCTCAAGAAGTAAGCATTGCAAAAGTGGAATCTTATAAAAATTTATACGAAATTTTACTTGATAAAAAAACTTCGGAAGGTAATAGTATTCCAAAATCTATTCTCAAAGCTATTCAAACTTCTGAAAATAAGCTTGATAAAGATAAGCTTACTTATTCATGTATCAAACTTGAAGTAATGGCAGACATTGAATCCTTGAAAAAAGATTCAAAATTAAGGCAAACCATTCAATTTGAGATGCTGGCAGATAAGTTTAATAAAGGTGTTAATGACAAGAAAATTCTAATTGAGAAGCTCTTGGTAGATTTCTATTCCAATCTGCCTGCGAAAGATGCTGGTACTGATGAAAAAAAACTTTGGTCTAGGATAAGTAAAGCTTTAGATAACTTATCTAATGATTTGCCCTGATATCCAATGAGTCCATCCATTTTTCAGATCTAAAAGTTCTAACATAAAGGTAAGCTTTTACAGAATAATCTGCAATTAATGTAGCGAAAATAAATACAATATCAGCATCCAGATATAAAAATATAACAGCTAATAAAACTCTTATAAGCAACAAACAAGTTAGAGTAATGAGTAATGGGGACTTCGTATCCCCTGCTCCTCTTAAAGCTCCCCCTAAGGAAAACTCTATTGCCATTAAGGGTTGAAGGGATCCCATAATCCAAATAAAAATTACGGTTAATCTTATAACTTCAGCATCATCAATTAAAAATCCAACAATCTTTTCAGCAAAGAGAATGATAAATACACCAAAAATAGTCATAAATGAAATAGATAAACGCATACCACTCCATGCTGACCTCTTTGCCTGAAGATTATCTTCAGCACCCATATGCTGACCAACCAAGCTAGCTCCAGCCATAGAGAAACCAAAGCCAATAACAAATGAAAAAGCTAAAATCTGTATGCCTATTCCATAAGCTGCGTAAGCAGTTGTTCCATACTGGGCTACAATAATTAAAAAAGCATTAATACCTAACTGGAACACTGCTTGCTCTGCTGCGGCAGGAAGACCAACATGAAAAATATTCCTAATTCTTGGAATGTCTGTTACAAATAACGGAGAGTATTTTGTTTTTACTCTATTAGATCTCCATGCAATCAAAGATAGTAAAGCTCCACAAAAAAATGAAATACCATTTCCTATAGCAGCTCCGTAAACACCATAATTATTAAAGCCATAATATCCATGAGTTAAAATGATCATTGATGCAACACCTATGATATTCATAATTACTGAAATAATTAGTGGCGTTTTGACATCTCCTATAGATCTAAAGCCCGTTGTAATAGAAAGACCTATTGCAAGTAAGGGAAGAAAAGGCGCTAAGTATTTAAGGTAAATTACTGACATTGCCAAGGCTTGACCTTTTAAGCCCAAAAAAGCAACGAAAGGCTCAGCATATAACCAAAGCAGACCTGCAAAAATAATACTAAACGTTAATGTTAATTGAATAGTTTGCGCCAAGTACCTGCTGCTTTCTTCCGGCTCTTTTGCACCCCAATGCCTTGCCATTAATGCAGTGGTGCCTGATAAAACACCCATTAATATTGCTTGAAGAATAAAACTAATTCTTTGACCTGTGATAGTTGCCGCTACTGCATCTTGGCCAAGACCTCCTACTACTTTAATAGCTATTATTGAAGAAGAGGCAAATAATAAGTTTGTAATAATTGTTGGCCAAGCTAGGCTCCATACACCGGACGAACCCTTTGGGATTTCAGATTTCTCATAAACAGTTTCCATTAATTTATCTGTCTAAATGATTTTAAGAAAAGAACGCCATAAACTAGTGTTAGAAAAAAACCAAGGATTGGAGACTTCGGCCCATTCATAATTTTTTCTTTATAGACTATGCACTCAATTAAGTGCACAAAAAGAAGACCATAAAATGTAACAGTAACTATCCAAAAAAAATAAAAGTTACTAAAGGGTGCTGATAAATTTAGAAAACCTAGAATCCAAGGAATTAGAATGAGGTTGTCTAAAATTTTCATTATGTGATTCTATTTGAATTGAGAGTAGATAGATATATTTTTGTATCTAATTTAAGAGTTTAAAGCTCTAATAATTTCAGCATGCCTGCTTCTCGTAATTTTATATCTATAAACTAAAAAAGCAGGAATTAAAATCAAGCTAGCCACTACAGGACCTTGGATGACTATTAACGAATAAATTTCATCACTAGAACTGACTGATCCTTGAAAACCTATGAATGAAAGTACAAGCCCTGCAGTAAAACTACCTAATCCTGAATTGACTTTTTGCATAAAGGAAACAGCAGCATAAAGAATACCTTCTTGTCTTTTACCACTCTCTAACTCGACCTCATCACTAATATCACCAAGCATGGAGTCTCTTGTCATTATTCCAATAATATTAAAAGTCATTCCAAAGATAAGGAAAGAAGAAAGAAATGGAATTAATTCCCAAGATCCCTTTTCAGGAGTAAGGCCTAAATTAAAAAATGTAAAAGGCATTAAGGTCATAAAGGAAACTATTGATAAACTAATGATAACGATATTTTTTTTATCAAACCTTTTAATAAGAACTGGTGTTAACAAAAATCCAAAATATGAACAAACTGCATAAACTGGTAAGAATGCTGTGATTTGAACAGTTGTAAATTCCCAAAAAAATGTATTTACATAAAGAGTTAAAGCATTACCTAAACCCCATGCAATAGCTAAAGTTAGGTTTATAAAAAATAATCTAATAAAAGATCTGTTTGATAAAGCTATTTTAATTTCATTATAAATATCTATTAATTTTATAGACCCACTCCACCTTGATAATGACTGACCTACTTTTAAAGTTGAGAAAGATGAAAACAAAATGGACATTATCATTATTGCTGCGCCTGCAAAAGCAAAAGGCAGATATGCATCTGGATTCAACATACCTCTAGGATATTCTGGAGTTGCTCTGAGAAAGATAAAATAACCTAAAAAAGCATTCGTAAGGCCTGCAAGCCAGCCAAATAATTCTCGCCAGGACATTATTAATGCCCTTTCCTCGTAATCTTTTGAAAGTTCAGCACCTAGACCTCTATGAGGAATATCGAAAAGGGTCATACCAACTCGTGTTAAAACTGCAAAACTAACCATCCATAAGAATAATCCAGTTTGAGAAACGTCCCAACTAGGATTTGGAATAAACAATAAGATATATCCTATGGTTA
>JGI20155J14468_10001103_pt1 | contig 21624 bp, 23 predicted proteins | sample COG_05_FD_14468 | JGI IMG/M metagenome (IMG submission 14468) | reverse complement strand
GGATAGATTCATTGAAGAAGAGGTAGACTAAAAGTAATAGCTTTGCACTAGGGGAGATTAAGTAATAGCTTTGCACTAGGGGAGATTCGCTTGAAAGGATTAACTATCAGTATTGATACTGGTGGCACATTCACCGATGTTGTTGTCGCAGATGAAAATAAGAATTTCACTATCGGCAAAGCTCTTACATCTCATGATCGAGTATTCCTAGGTGTGCATAAAGCTTTAGCATCGGTAGCTAAAAAGCTGGACACCTCAGTTGCGAACCTTCTCCGGAAAACACAGCTTGTTATTTACGGAACTACTCACGCAACTAATGCGATTGTGACTCAAAGAACTGCGAAAACCGCATTTCTCACCACAGCTGGGTTTCCCGATATTCTAGTAATGCGAGAAGGAGGAAAGTTTGATCCTCATGATTTCTCGAGAGAGTTTCCGCGCCCTTATATCTCTAGGCGAAACACCTTTGAGATTGATGAGCGGGTAACATCCACCGGACTTGTATACAAAAGTTTAGAGCGAAGTCAGGTAAACGATGTTATTCACAAGCTACGAGAAGGTTCTTTTGAAGCTTGTGCCATCTGTTTGATTTGGTCCACAGTAAACAATGTACATGAGAAGCAACTAGGAGAGTGGCTTGGTGATGCGCTACCTGATCTTGCAATTACACTGAGTCATCAATTAAATCCCATCCTAAGAGAATATCGTCGTGCCTCATCAACAGCTATAGATGCCTCAGTGAAACCTGCAATGCAAAAACATCTTTTGGATCTACAAGACGATTTCCGAAAAAAAGGGTTTGAAGGCCAGTTGTTAGTGAGCTCTTCTAATGGTGGTTGCATGGATGTGGAAGCAGCCTCTAAGCGACCGATCCACACCGTTCGCTCTGGACCTGCTATGGCGCCAGTTGCAGGCAAAGCGTGTGCCGAATTGGAAAGGTGCAAAGGACCTATAGTTGTAGTTGATACTGGAGGTACGACCTTTGATGTAAGCCTGATTGTTGATGGAGACATATCAATAACGACAGAGACTTGGATTGGCGAACGCTTTACGGGACACATGTTAGGTTTGCCGGCCGTGGATGCCAGAAGTGTTGGTTCGGGAGGTGGATCGATAGCTTGGATTGATGACGGCGGCCTCTTACGGATTGGACCTCAAAGTGCCGGAGCTAGACCAGGTCCCGCATGCTATGGCACGGGAGGCGATCTGCCAACTGTTACTGATGCTGCAGTTGTACTCGGCTACATTGACCCAAACTACTTTCTAGCAGGTGAAATGAAACTGGACCGCGGCGCGGCATTGAAGGCAGTTGGTGGTTTAGCAAATCAATTAAAGGTTTCCGTGTCTGAGGCCGCGTTTTCAATATTGACAGTGTCAAATGAATCGATGATCAACGCGATTAAAGATATGACTGTAAGGGAAGGTGTGGATCCCACTGAGGCAGTAATTGTCGCAGGTGGTGGTGCCGCCGGCTTAGGAATAATCACTATTGCAAAAGAATTAGGCTGCAAAACCGTCATCATTCCTAGATCGGCTAGTGTCTTATCCGCAAGTGGTATGCAATATTCCGATATTCAATACGAGCATGCGACTATGTTACCAATGAGATCAAGTAAATTTAGTCATGCTAGAGTTAACCAAGCTCTCGACACACTGGATTTAGAGCTAACAGATTTTTCTGATAGATTGTCCTCAAAAGGTTTTTCAAGTGCGTCGATAAGCTATAGAGTTGATGCTAAATATGCAGCTCAAGTTTGGGATATTCCTATCAAGCTGCCGTTTCAAAGATTTCAGTCATCAGAATCGGTTGATGAGTTAGTAGAGCTATTTCACGCTAATCATCAACGAGTATTTAATATCACGGATCGAAGCAGCTCGGTAGAGTTCACTAATTGGATTGGTACTGTGACAGTTGAGATCCCAAAGACAGAAACGAGGATTAGAAAAACGGATGTGAAGTCCGAGAATTTTCAGAGGCCTGCTTATTTTGATCCGAACGAGACATTAAATACGCAAGTGTTGCGAGGAGAAAATTTTTCTGTTGGCACCAATATTAGAGGCCCTGCAATTATTGAAGAGCCAACCACTACTATAGTACTACCGCCCAAAGCATCCTTGACACTGAGCGAGTCGGCTAATTATGTTGTCCAGTTTTCATCTTCGTAGCCATTTAGTACGACGATTAGAGATTTATAAAAGAGGAGGTGCGCTGGCGAATGGCAGTTAAAAAAAGTTTAGAAAAATTGTCTCCGATGCTATTAGCGGTTCTATCTAACCGGTTCGACGGGGTTGTGCGTGAGATGACTAATACTCTGCTTAGAACCGGTCGCTCTGCGGTCATTAATAGCGGGAGAGATTTTTCCTGCGGTATTACTACTGCTGATAATAAATTATTTGCGACTGCGGAAGGCCTTCCGGTTCATACTTATGGGTTGGATTTGCAAACCAAGACTATGTGCAGGTACCACAAAGATATTAATGAGGGCGATGCTTTTCTTCATAATGATCCATACAGCGGATGTTCACATCCAGCAGATCATACGATTATTGTGCCGGTCTTTTGGGAAGAAGAACATTTTTTCAATGTTTGCGCAAAAGCCCATCAAGCTGATATCGGCAATTCCATCCCATCGACTTATCACGTGATGGCCCGGGATATTTATGAGGAAGGTGCGTTAATTTTTCCAGCAGTCAAAATTGAGAGTAAAGGACAATTGAACGATGACATCGTAAGAATGTGTCAACGGCGTATTCGGGTGCCGGAGACTTGGCATGGTGATTTTTTAGCGATGTTAGGTTCAGCCCGAACTGGAGAGAAGGGGATACAAAGTATTCTCCAAAAATACAGTCCAACTGTTATAAAGCAGTTTGTATCTGAGTGGTTTGATTACAGCGAGCGTAAAATGCGGGAGGCCATAAAAAAGCTTCCTAAAGCTACCATTGAACGCGAAAGCTTTCATGATCCCATGCCTCCAATATTGCCAAATGGAATTCCAGTGCGGGTTAAGTTGGATATTAAGCCAGAAGTTGGCGAGATTGAAATAGATTTGACCATGAATATAGATAACATGGATAACGGTTTAAATATGTCCCAAGCAACTTCGATTAGCACGGCGCTTGCCGGAACTTATAATTGCTTGCCATCAGACATTCCAAGAAATGATGGATCTTACCGTTGTGTGAAAATAAAAATGCGAGAGGGAGCAGCAATTGGTAAACCAAAATTCCCTCATAGTTGCTCTGTTGCGACTACTAACATTGCAGATAGATTGGTAAATAACGTTCAAGCGGCTTTTGCTGAATTGGGGAAGGGCTACGGGCTTGCCGAAGGCGGACTCGGAATGGGAGTGGGTTTCTGTGTTATATCAGGTAAGGATAAGCGACATAATAATAGTGATTACGTTAATCAATTAATTATCGGCCAAAATGGTGGCCCAGCGTCTCCGAAGAGTGATGGTTGGCTGACTTACGGTATTCCGGTGGTGGGAGGAGTTATGTATAGAGACAGTATTGAGATTGATGAGCTTCATTATCCATTGCACTTTAAGGAGATACGATTGTCTCAAGATGACTCTGGCGTTGGTGAATACCGAGGAGCTCCAGGAGCACTTATAACGCTTGGTCCGAGTGAGAACCCAATGACTGTCGTATTCGGCTCCGATGGGATGGTGAATCCGCCCAGAGGTGCCCAAGGCGGAGGCGACGGCAACGTGAATCAGATGTACCTGATTCAAGTCGACGGGACAAAAGAAAGTATCCCGAATGTTGGGCAGATAGAGCTTTTTCAAGGTATGTGGATTAGTGGGAGAGAATCTTCGGGCGGTGGTTATGGAGATCCGTTTTGTCGAGATCCAGAAAAAGTGCTCTCCGATGTAGTCGAGAAATATGTGTCGATACAGTCTGCCCGAATTAGCTATGGCGTAGCATTTTTGGGTTCTTTAGAAAATGATAATTTATCTGTTGATTACTCAACGACGAGTGCTCTTCGGGATGGTTAGCTTTTGGAACCTGGCAGAATTAATGGCTTGTAGTCGAAGAATAGAAGAGGTATTTCAAAATGACTAAAGAGTTTAAAAGTGCTGATTCAACGGACAGATTGTCAATGCTTTTAGGTTTTCAGCGTGTATCAGACAATACGCTTGATAAAACTAAAGTCATTGAGAAAGGGAAAGGAATTTATGTTTATGATTCTGATGGGAAGGAGTACATAGAGGCGACTGCTTCTTTTTACGTGGCGTCACTGGGCTACCAGAATGAAGAACTCATTGACGCAATAGAAGAGCAATATAGAAAGCTACCTTTTTTTGTGTCTGCGATGCATCGAGCCCCCGCAAAATCTATTGAACTCGCAGATAAACTTCAGGAGTTAGTTCCAAACAAAGATGCACATATTATGTTTGCATCGACGGGGTCGGAGGCTAACGATTTTCTGATGAAAATGATGCGATTCGATGCGGTTGCAAAAGGGACACCCGATCGAAAAACTATAATTGGGAGACACTCTAGCTATCACGGGGGCACAATTGCCACGGCAAGTCTTACTGGTGCACACCATGAAGAGTTCGGTCTACCTATTGAGGGCTTTCGTCATGTGTCGCAGCCTGATTATCATGGAAGTAGGTTGCCGGGAGAGACCGAAATAGAATATTGCGATCGTTTGGTTTCAGAATTTGAAATACTGATTGAGGCAGAGCCCGAAGGGACGATCGCAGCATTTTTCGCTGAACCGTTAAGTTTTTCAGCGGGGTTCAAAATACCACCACGCGGTTATTTTGAGAAGATACAAAAATTACTTTTATCCCATGAAATTCAATTTGTTTGTGATGAAGTTATTACTGGGTTTGGGAGGACTGGTAGTGTTCTAGGTAGTGATGCTATGGATCTGGAGCCTGACCATGTAGTTATGGGAAAAGCTTTGACTAGTGGTTATTTTCCCTTATCAGCAGTTTCCTTGGGAAGTTCTTTATATGAAGGCTTAGAGATGGGCTCTGAGCGGTATGGAGTTTTAGCGCATGCAGGTACATTTTCTGCCCATCCGGTTGGTGCCGCAGCTGCACTTAAAACTTTAGAGATCATTGAAAGAGATAAATTGGTAGACCATGCTAAGAAAATGGGATGTCGTCTTAAGGAAGGTTTAATGCCTCTTACGGAGCATCCACTCATTGGTGACGTTCGGACCTTTGGGTTAGGAGTTGGCTTAGACTTTTTATTACGAGATGAGAACGACTTAGTACTCAATAACGACAGCGATGAGCGCTCTGTCGAAATGTATGAAAAATTATTGGCTATCGGAATGATCGCGCGCCCTGCCGGTCGCAGTCTAGTTATTGCACCTCCTCTGATTGTACAGTCGAAAGAAATTGACGATATTGTGTCAAGAGTTTCGACTGTACTGGATTCGATGGCGTGACAGCCTTGAGATTGTGAAGCTCTATCAGAGATTACGTAAAGGAGAAGTCGCATGAAATACCAACTAGGTCAGAATAATTTTATGGGACGGTCTTTGGAATCGAGCACAATTTTCTCGGAGTACGAGAAAATGAACCGAAAGTCTAAAGAACATATGAGTCGAGCTCGTGCTGTTATCCCGAGTGGGATGTCCCGTGGCTTATTGAGGCATGCTCCATTTCCATTTTATGTTGCGAGTGGCGACGGTTGCCATACGGTCGACATGGATGGTAATCGTCGACTGGATTTCCATGGTAATTATACTGCGCAAATACATGGGCATGGGCATGAGAAAATTTCTAAAGCAGTTCTGGACCAACTGCCTAAAGGGACGTCTTATCCCGCACCACCAGTACATGAAACAGCACTAGCAGAAATTATTTGTGACAGAATTCCTGGAGTTGATCAGGTTGTCTTTAATAATTCAGGAACTGAAGCCGTAATGGTGGCTATTCGAGCTGCACGGGCACATACCGGACGCAATCGTGTTGCACTATTTGAAGGATGTTATCACGGTAGCAGCGATTCGGTTTTGGTTGGGGGGAGCGATCTACCTTCTCCAACAGATGCGGTTAGAGTAAGTGAGCCTGGTGCCGATATGGGTGGACTGCCCTCAGGAACGACTAAAGATGCAGTCCTTATAAAATACAACGATTCAGAGGCAGTAAAAGAAGCTGTAATAAAATATGGAGATCAACTAGCGGCGATTGTTGTGGAACCTATCATGGGTGCTGGCGGCGTTATTCCAGCGAAAAGAGAGTTTCTCGATACTATTCGGAAAGAGACTAAAAAACATGGGATTGTTATGATTTGTGATGAAGTTATATCTCTGAGGCAGGCCGTTGGTGGAGCGCAGTCTTATTATGGGGTCATTCCCGATATGACAACTATGGGAAAAATAATAGGTGGAGGCTTTCCTATTGGTGGCGTGGGAGGCCTTCGCGAGTTTATGACGCCTCTAAGCGAAATAGGGACCGTCGCAAATTTAGGTACTTTTAGTGCTAACCCTATTTCTATGTGCGCTGGTGTAGCCGGAATGGAAGCATTAGATGAGGGAGCTATTGCTGACTTGAATCGACAGGGTGATCTTTTACGCGCAGGTATGGAGTCCAGCATTCAACGAAGTAATGCGGGTGCTCAAGTGTCTGGAGTTGGCTCATTATTCTGGTTGCATTGGACCGAAATGCCGGTCGACTGCCCGCGCATTGTGGAACAGGCTTCTTCAGAACTCTCTTTACTTACTTATATCGGTCTACTTAACAGAGGTGTTCAGGTTTCTGCTAGAGGTATGGCCTGCTTGTCGACGCCAATGGAAGACGGCGATATTGAGTTATTTATAGCGGCGTTAGACGATACTTTAGAAGAGCTTAAGCGAGATGCATGGATCTAGTTTTCTCTCCTTAGATCTCATATGACTACAAAGCTATCTTGCTTAGTTCAGGTCTAACAAGAACGTTTGCTATATAGTGCTCTGCATTACGCATCAGTTTCCGGGCTCGAGTACCCGTAAGCGATGTGGGAATTTCAAGAACCTATGTAATAAAGCATAAAGAAAATTAGCGTTTTGGGAGGCCCTCACTGCGCATTCGCCATAAAAGCGCTTCAACACGATCTTGACCGTAGAATGTTTCGCCTCGAAAAGTCATGAGTGGAACGCCCCAATGATCCGTTTGTTCTTGTGCAATCTGATTTTCTGTGATGACGGCTTCAAACTTTTCGGGCATTTTATCGATCTCAGTAATCAGTTTATGACCGTCTAGCCCAGCAGCAATCATCGCCTCGGCTAGATAGCTCTCCTGATTCCAATTATCAATAGAGCCATCCCAGAGAATTCGTGAAACACGGTCTATAAATGCCAAGCCGGCACCACCAATCTGGGCTGCGGCACCGAGCAACGTGATTTGGCGTATGTACGGCTGTTCTGAGGCAATCAGATTAGTCTCCATATCCTGAATAATAGGATCAGGGACAGGACGACGGTAAGGGATTCCATAGTATTCTGCTATGCGCTGACTATCCTTTAAATGATAACGCCGATACTTTGGGTTTACTGTTTTGAAGAAACCGGGTATCCGAACTGCCAGCGGGAAAACCGGCCGGACATTAACCGTGACATTGAACTTTTGATTCATTTCAATGATGCGGTCGAGAGCCAAATAGCAGAATGGGCTACGAAATGACCAAAATAAATCAAATGCAAAATTTGGATTGGCTTTCATTGAAGCGGCCTTATATCAAACTCACCCATAGCTAGACTCCTTAGGATAAAGTTACTCTATTCGAGGAATCGAATACAACAGTTTTAGTTAATAAAATACTGATATTCCTTATAGACATGTCATTATCAGGAGTAAGAATATTAAAGAGTGTGGGACTAGAGCTGCCAAGTATATTTCACATTGAGAGATCTTCTGTCTAATTACATCCTCGGTGAGTAATATGCTGTTAAGTCAGTGGACAGAGCGTTAGCGAATTCAGACATATAGCTACACCACTTCGTTGCACCATGACCTTAATATAAAACGGCTAAAGAGTCTGTAGAGAGGGCCGAGAGAGATGAGAGGAGCGATAGGAATAGATTTCTCTTAAACCATAAGGACAAACCTACCTTATTTAGGTAATCTAGAACAACTAGTTTTTTAAATGGGAAATAAAATTGTCAAATACAAAGATAGAAGCTACATATAGTCTTTATGCGCGTGCCATTGACGAGAAGCGCTATGAGCTACTGAAAAGAGTTTTCCATCCGGAAGCACAATTACAGTACATTGTGGGTAGTCAAGAATTCACATGCTCTGGATCTGAGTCGACAAGCTATTTCAGAAATTTCCTAAATGTTTGTTTCTGGACTAGCCATTTAATTGGCTCCCCCGCCATAGAATTAGAAGGTAAAAAAGCATTCTCAACTGCCCGAGTACAGGCTGTCCATCACCAAGTGTTAGATGATGGAAGTGTTTCGCGGTGGATTCTTAGGGGTTCTTATCATGACCATTTAGAATTGTTTGAGGACACCTGGTTGATCACCAAACGCTACTGCCACACTCCCGATGAAGAAGGAGAGTTTCTAACAGCGGGTGTCAAGTCTTTTAATGAAGTAGGGTGGACTTCTAAAGATAAGATTTCATTCAATCGCTAAGTTTTTTTTGGGGGGATAAAGAGTCGCCCGGACAGATAAACTCTGTGTAAGGTTCATAGTATCTCCTGACGTCTTTACTCTTNGTTAAAAAAAACACTAAACAGGTCTCTAAAGGAATTTAGACGGTTCTAGTATTCGTTAGATGCTAAATTCTGGTGTGAGATAAAGGAGACTTGTTGAAATAAGGGATATTCGGCGCGACACATTGGCTTGTAATTAAATATAGTGAGGCAGTATTTCTTCACCAATCTTTCGAATATTACGCTTCACTTCATCTAATGGAAGTAGTCCTTGGTCTCCTTGCCAAACGAACCACTCAGGATTGCCTGCTTCAACCAGCGCGTCCATCTGTTTTCGGATGTCGTAATTACTACCCGCTAGTGCCCATCCTGCATCAATCATGCGGTCAGTAGTACATTCACTGACGGGGAGAGGCTTATCGCCGTACTTTTCGTGATCTCTTTCGTTACGGAACCCTTCGGTGAATCCAAAATGATGAAAGAAATTTTTAAAGGGGTAAAGAATCCCATTTTCCATTGCTTTCTTCGCCTGTTGTCTATCATTGGCGCCATAGATAGTTCGTAATACACCCATAGAATCGCCCAACTCAAGCTCTCTCCCGACTGTCGCCGCTTCAGCTTTGTGTGCCTCAGCAAAGTGTCTGACTTGCACTGGATCAGCGGTAAACAAGGTCGGAATGATGGTTTCTCTGGCACACCAACGAACCGTCTCTTCGCTCATTGAGAATGCCTGAAATAAAGTAGGGTGGGGCTTTTGGAACGGCTTAGGAACTATATCGATTGCCTGGATCATTCCTTGATCGTCGAGTTCTCCAGGCGAACCTGCTAATCGAGTCCACTCATTAGCAGCCCAAGGTGTGCCCGTTTCATAAGGGAAAGGGTACTGATAATGTTTCCCGTTAAAGCGAAAAGGTTCGTCTTTCCAAGCTAATTTTAGGATTTGAAAAACTTCTTCAAAAACTTCGCGATTGCGTGCATCTAATTCTCCTTGATTTGTCACCGTGGCACTTACATGAACTTTTTGTGCCATTTGATTTAACCATCTGGATTGATAACCTCTAGCAAATCCAACATGTGTCCGTCCTTCGGTTAGTTGATCTAGCCATGCTATTTCAAGGGCAAGTCTAAGTGGATTCCAACCGGGTAAAACGTAACCTATTGGTCCTACTTTAAGAGTTGATGTGTTATGAATGACATGCTGCGTTAGGACAGGAAGGCTTCCCATTTCTAGTCCTTCACTATGAAGATGGTGTTCAGGGAAAGCGACACCAGTAAAACCTAGATCTTCCAGCATTCTGGAAATTTCTGTGACCTCTGCGATCATTTTTTGCCAACGATCCGTCTGGTACGCTATTGGCCTTTGGGCTAGTCTTTCCTCGTGAGTAGCCGGCAGTGCTGGTAAAAAGAAATACATAAATTTCATAAGGTTCCCCTAGTCGATTTCGTAAATGAATATTTTAGTCGGCTTGTTGATAGGGCACTGCTTCATCAGCGACTTTCCAAATCTTATAGCCTGCAGGCTCAGATTGTTCCTCGTATATGTGTCCTACAAGACCTGCGCAGCGTGCAATTATATTGAATCCGCGTGCTATTTCGGGGGGAATATCTGCTTCCAAAAGAGCAGCTCCGATAGCAGCATTGACATTGATTACTATGTTTTTCCCGCTTATTTCTTTGATTGCATCTCCTAGCAAATACATAGCGTCTAAATATTTTCCATTGGCTCCGGCATCACGTATCACCTCGTCCAGTCGCTTGACTCTAGGATCTCCGTTAATGTGAATAGGATGACCATAGCCAGGCAAGAATTGATTTGACTCGTGGTGCTCTTTAGCTATTCTTTTTGCTTCGTCTTTTCGCTCCGACATTGGTAGAGCTACAATCCTTTTGAGTAAAGCCGCAGCTTGGTCGGCAGTCCCTACAAACCGAGTGCCCGCGCCGAGGAGTCCAGCAGCGACGGCGCCTTGCAATGACTCTGGAGCCCCTAAATAAGTGACACGGCTAGCTATCGCCGACGGAGTCATTCCGTGTTCCATAATACAAACAAGCACGGTATCGACCACCGTTCTTTGGAGTGTGGAAGGTTCTTTTCCAAGAAAGTGAAACACAATAAAATCAGTGAAATTCATATGTCCCATTAGGTCATTGCACAAGTCTTTTCCACGGATAGTTATTGAGTCAACATCACTTGTGCACAGGTGCGTAACGGGGTTATCTTTTTTATACATGGCTCTCTCTTTCTAATAGTTGAAGATGCAAGTAATTCTTAGCACCTGTTTTTTTATGATCTACTTAATGTATAGGTCCAACTTTTTGCCTCAGCGTCATCTGGTATTGGTACAACTCTGGAGGATGGACTGACCGAGCAACTTCGATTAGCTGCTCTTTTTTATTATAGAATCTTCTTTCTACGCTCATGACCGGATCGCCAGGATTCAATCCAAGAGCAAGCGATTCTTCCTGAGTTGCTTGCGCAACAGAAAAAAACTGTTTTATCATCGCTATCTGGTAATTGGGAAGCTTTCCTAGTATTGAAAATAGTGGGAGCGTGCTGTCAGGAAAGGCCAATACTGCTTTTTCAAAAATTTGTGGGACATAGATGGACGAAGCAGCAAAAACTTTTCCATTATTCTTTTGTCTTCTAATTGTTTTTATTTCCCACCATGACGAACCAGAAGAGCATCCAAGCCAAGTGGCTAGCTGGCCAGTGATTTTTTTCTCACTTATATCTACTAACTCCCTCTGGGATTCCGCGGCATACTGAAGTAGTTCTTCTAATGTTTGGTAGGTCGACTGGTAGCGAGGATGAGACGGCAGGCTTTGAATTACTGTGCCTTTCCCCTGGTGTCCTATTACCAGCCCCCGTTCATATAGAGTCCTGAGTGCTATCCGTATTGTGTGCCGACTACACTTAAACTGGACAGCGAGTTTGCCTTCAGCAGGAAGTAAATCACCTATCTGAAAATGCCCGGAGATTATTTGGTCAACGATGGCGTTAGTCACTAAGCTATGTTTTGAAAGCCTTGGTTTACTGGACTCAGCTGATAGCGATATCTGCTTTTGATTCATTATTTCTTTACTTGTAACATATACGTACAAGTTTCCTCTAGACTCATTATATGTGACACAAGTAAGAAGTTTGCAATAACTTTTTGCTTGTATTAGCGAATAGACAATCGTGGCCTCGATCAGCAGATAGTCAAGAGTTTTTCTCAGGTCCATCCTGAATTTTTTAAGAAGGACTGATTGATTATAAACGTTCTTATCATACTCCTGATGAGGATGGAGTCTCTCCCACTGAAGGGTATCAAGTTCTTTGTTGGGACTGGATAGGCTCCTAAAGACGAACTTCTATTTCGTTGCTAGGACTTTTGTCATGGGAAGATTTACCGTACCTATAAAATCTTTCCAAATGCTACAATATGTCCCTCGCGCAACTTTTTATGTAAAGAGTTCAAAACACGATTATAAAAATATTTTGACAGTTTTTAGCGTTCGTTGGATACTGAATTCTGTTATGAGATGAGAGAAACTTGTTGAGATGATAGATGTTTGGCGTAGCATGGCTGAGAAAAAATGTAGTTGCACAATTTTATTTACTTTGTTTTTTTCGACTGTTCTTAAGGCTGAACATTCATTTAGTAATTATAGAAATTACCCGATCACAGAGACAACCTTCAAGATAGAAAAAGTCGCTGACAATTTAAGCTATCCTTGGGGCATGTCTTTTATTGACAAGGAGCATCTTCTGGTTACCGAGAAAGGTGGCACGCTGCTTAAAATTAATGTTAATAACGGAGAGAAAATGGATATATCGCACAATATCCAAAGTATTCGTTTTGACGGGGGAGGGGCATCCGACCAAGGTGGGTTACTCGATGTATATAGCCACGATGTCGATGACTATATCTACTTTACTTACAGTCATGATTTGAAAGAATCGGTATTGCAGAGAGTAAAAGAGCGACACTCCAGTTCGGCTATTGCGCGAGGTAAGCTTGAAAATAATAAAATAATTGACCTAGAAGTCTTGCTTGTTGCAACACCTAGCCAAAAAGGGAAAAAACACTACGGTTCTAGAATAGCTATTAAAGACAACATCCTGTATGCCGGTTTCGGAGAAAGAGATTTGGGTATGATTGCCCAAGATCCACGGAAGCATCCCGGCAGCATCGTTCGTATCAATTTGGATGGAACGGTACCTGACGACAATCCTGCGTCGACAACTAAATTAAATTGGTTACCAGAGTTATACCAAATAGGCGTGAGAAACTCTCAGGGTATCGCTGTGTCACCGCACGATGGCGAGGTGTACTTTTCGAACCATGGGCCAAGAGGTGGTGATTTTGTCGGCCTTGCCCAGCATGGCGGTAATTATGGTTGGAAACATATTGCTTGGGGAGGGACCAAATATAACGGCTTTCGTATCGGGGATGTTCCTTTTTCAAAAGAATTTGATATGCCTTTGATAACTTGGGTCCCGTCTCCAGGTGTTGGTAGCATTCATTTTTATAGTGGTAAGGTTTTTCAGGAATGGGAGGGAGATTTATTAGTATCAGCACTAAAAGGGAAATGTCTTATCAGATTAGATTTCTTGGATGGTAGGATAGTGGGCGAGGAGATAATATTTAGAAATAAAATTGGGCGTATCAGAGATTTTGAAGTTGACGATGCCGGTAATATTTTTCTGATAAGTGATGATGCAGCCTCGGGCCTTTGGAAGTTAAGTAAATAAAGTCAGAGCTTTTATTTGACTGCTGACTTCTTATCTTTTCTAGAATACCTAACTATCTCAGGATCTATCTCAAGGGACCAAGCATCTATACCACCTGCTAAATTAAATACACGTGTAAACCCCTGCTTTTGAAAATACTCTGCGGCAGACTGACTTCGACTTCCTGTGCGACATTGAAAAACCATAAGAGAGTCACGCTCTAAATCACCTATAAATTTGACTGTTTTCTCATTTAATATTCGAGAGTCCGCTATTTGCGCAATCTTTCTTTCCCATTCCTCTCGTACATCAAATAGATAAAAACTTTCATCTGAGGTTTGGAGAATTTTCAACTCTTGTACACTCATTTGAGAGACTGTAGAGAGACTATTCCTCTCTGCCACAGCATCCGTCTCACTAGAGCAAGAGATAAGAGACAAGAGTAGTATCGCAATTAAGAGGTTTTTTTTCATTTTGCCCGCAGATCCTTTTTTCTTTTCTGTTTGCGCCAAACCCAAGGAGGAACTCTGTCCTCTTCCGCAAGCTTCCATAAACCTAGATTGTTTTTCTTGGCGCTTTTTTCTAATTTTAGCAAACTATCATCCATTATATATCGCCGATATACCATGGCATGTCCCATTTCGATCATGTATGCGCTCACATCCTTTTCGTCTATAAATATGCGTCCGATGACTCGTCCGTAACGGTCACTGTTCTTCACTATCTTTACTTCCACCTGTTTGCCTAACAACAAGCTACTCAGTACAGCGCGAGTGGTTAAACCATAGGGTTGATTTCTTTCTGGCGCATCTATTTCAGATAAACGTATCTTGTGAATAGTGCCTTCAGCATTAAGAGTTACTGTATCTCCATCAGCCACTTTAGTGACTATTCCAAAGAGCTGCTCACTGGAATACGCTGAGAAAAAGCAGAGCAGCAGGAGAGAAAAAAGAAGCATTGAAAGAGGGGTGGGAATCGGGTGTCTCAATCAGGGGCCAGTCCATGCATGGGAAAATTCTGAGCGAACACTTTCGTTACGGGTCAGCCCTTGCGCAGAGAGCTTCGAACGAATTAAAGCTAGGTGTTCCCGACCAAAAAGTCCAACGTGCCGATCAATAGTATGGTCGAAAAACACGTAATGAGGTACTCCAACAAGACCACTCTCTTCTGCCTCTTCCATGAACTGAATAAGCGCTTTTTCTCCTAATCCGTTCGGTCTAATAAATTCTTCGAAGCCATGAAGATCAGCTCCGAGCTCTCGGAGGGAATAACGCAGTTGGGGGATTGATTCAATCTCATAGTCTCGCCAACCACTACCCCAACCACGAAGACAGACACTCATCATGAATGGGATTTCCAGCTGTTGACGTTTGGCAAAGACGAAAGCGCGGTTAGCTAGCTCGGCATTTAGCAGTCGATGTGGACTGCGAAAAGGTAGCCGTTGTAAAGCTGCATATTGTCGGGCAGCTGCATAGTACATACGGGCTTTGCGATCGCTCTCTGGAGAGAGTGGTCGCCGCTTGTTTCCCTCGACCGAGGCAGTTAGGCCGAGGCCCTTATAGCTCAGTGTGTACGGGCGAAAATCAATCTTGATTTGATAGTCTCTTGCTACTTCTATTGTTGGTCTCACCGCAATATAGGCGTGTGGAGATTTCATATCCAAGTAAACGATAACTGAGGTATCAGCCTCAAGACCCATAATCTGCTGCCAGCTTTCAGCTTCACTCATTATTCGATTAACGTCAGCTGACAGCGTTTCTTTATACGCCTTTGGGGGATGCTGGGGCGCAAGAGTCATGGGTTGGGTTGATCAGCCACCGATGACTGCTGGCTTGGGCAAACCAGCCTTGGCACACTCTTCATAGTATTGCTGCAGGATAGACCCAGCATCGACTATGCTCTCCACCTCTCCGGCCTCATTAAGGTTTAAGTTCGCGCCGCGTATAGCGAACCACGTATCCATCACCTCGGTGACACCTTCTACGTCCGTGGTCAATGTGTGGATTGAGCCAGCTGGTTCGTAAAGGTAGGAACCGGCACGATTTATTGTGTCTGGGTATTCGAGGTACTTCCATGCACCAGAAAATGTCACTGCGTAAACCTCGCCAGTATGTTTATGACGCTGCACCGTAACACCTGGTTCGAAACGGGTTCGCACAATCCAAAGGCCACCTTCTATATCAACCTGAAGTAATTGTAGCTTCACTCCATCCCCGAATGGGACGAAGGGTAGTTGCTTCGGCCCACGATGGAGTGCTTCTGGAATGATGTTACTTGTTACTTGTGCAGTCTGAGCCATCATTGTTACTTGTGCAGTTTCAGCCACCTCGTTGATCTCCTAAAGCATTAAATAATCATGAATAATCGCACAACAAAAAAGGAGAGACAAGCAAAGCAAAGGTAATGCCACGGCGTGTTAAACTGATTCCGCCGCCTTAAACGCGTCCCGAGATTCGAGTCGATCAGCATAGGCCGTGAGGTTTGGACGTTCGCTAAAATCAGCGCCGAGTCGACGCGACATTACAATGGCATGACCAGTAATAGTATCAGCGATGGTAAATACGCCCGCTAGAAATTCGCGTCCCTGCATGTGAGTCTCAGCAGCACCAAGTGTTCGATTAAGGAGCTTGAGAGAACGGATAGCGATTTCCTCGTTACGTCTGTCCGGCGGAAGCAAGATTGTCTCAACCACATAGTTATTGATCGGCGGCATGATCATACCTTCGGCATAATTGAGCCACTGTAGATAGGTAGCAAAGTTAGCTGCGTCGGGGCCGGGAGTAAGCTCCGGGGCATACTTCGCACCGAGATACTGAGCGATCGCTGTACTTTCCGTAATAGTTGTATCACCATCTATCACAGTTGGCACTCGTCCGTTTGGATTAACTTTGGTGTATTCGGGGCCACGCATTTCTTTCTGACCGAGAGAGAAGCGGACGAGATCGTACTCCATTTCAATTTCCTCTAAGAGCCAAACTGTTCGAACTGCGCGCGATTGAGGGGCAAAATATACTTTCATATAGGTTCTTTTTTTTATTAATAGCTATAAACTGTAACCAGACACCTGAACTTTGTCTATACAAACGGTTACTTACTTTTGATCATTTGGGCTCATTTTATGGCTACTTATCAACGCGATGCTGCATCAATTTATTATGAAGATTCTGGCGAAGATTTACCGGCGCTTTTACTTATTGCGCCGGGTGGCATGAAATCCGCACTCAATTTTTGGTCAAGCACGCCTTGGGATCCTCGGGAGCAGCTCAAGGGACATTTTCGTGTGATCGCAATGGATCAGCGCAATGCGGGAAAATCGACCGCGAAAATTTCGGCCGAGGATGGCTGGCATACTTATCTAGATGATCAGCTTGGCTTAATGGACTATTTAAAAATCTCACGGTTTCATGTCGCTGGAATGTGTATTGGTGGGCCATACTGCTTAGGTTTAATAGAAGCCGCACCCGACAGGGTAATGACTGCAACTTTGTTTCAATCTATTGGACTCGACCAGAATCGTACTGCATTTTACGATATGTTTGACGATTGGGCTAACGAGCTCCAGCGTAAGATGACTGATGTAAGACCCGACGTATGGTCAAGTTTTCGGCAAAACATGTACGGTGGGACAAAGGTATTATTCAATGTTGATGAAGCATTCCTTAATGAATGCACAACGCCGCTGATGATATTAATGGGTAATGATTTATATCATCCTGAGTCGACATCACGCCTGTTGGTTCAAACCGCACAGAACACGACATTTATCGAATCTTGGAAGGAAGGAGAAGCTCGAGAGGATGCAATGATCCAGTGCCTAGAGTTTCTCCAGAAAAATACCTAGCTGAGGAATACCACTATTTACATACTTTAAGATTCCTTCTCTTCGGTTTGAGAATAAAAACGCTGCTGTAGGTTAAGAGTTCGCCATACTAAACGTATCTTGTCCCTGCAATATATGAGGGCCATTAACCCCTCATCAGTTATTTATCTCAAACTAATTCTCCCTAGCGTGTGCTGGAAAGAACCCGAGGAATATTTGTACGGTAAAATGCCCGAGAATTGTTGCAGGATAGACGAAAAATGTTAGTCTTCGTCTCAGTTTATTGTTTTTAGAGAGCAGAAAATGACCATTTCCACAAACGGAGTTGCACATATTCAACTTACGGTAAATACGCCGGAAAAATGTATTCCCTTTTGGGAAAATCTATGCCATTTCTTGGAAATGGAAACACTTGTGAAAAATGCAGATACTGTCTATTGCATAGGAAGCCGCACGGGGATAATGGTCAAAGGAGTCCCAGAGGGAAAAGAGAAGAGGGCATTTGATCAATATTCAGTTGGTCTTCATCATGTATGTCTCCGAGCCCGAAGCTCGGAAGACGTCGATGCTATCTATGAATTTGTTGTGGAAGTGCTGAAAGCTAAAATCATTCATGCTCCAGAACAAGGTGGTTGGGCACCTGGCTACTACTCATTTTTATTCGAAGATCCCGACGGTATACGAATTGAATTCAATTTTGTGCCTGGTAAAGGACATTTTGGTGAAGCTGGGAGACTTGGAGCAGAAGGAAGCGGACCGGCAAGTGATTATTCAGGTGAAGGTTTTGGTGATTGAGCTTCAGTTCTAAAGAATACCTTCAAAAATCAGCTTAATCGGACATAACGCTGGGGTAGCATTTCATGGAGTGTCAAACCGGTTTGGTGCCTTCTGCTTGGTCTACTATATATTCACAAAAAGCAAGTGAGCTGGTGAATGCAGGAGAAATAGAATTAAGTACATGCAATGTACGTTCATCTTTTTCAACAATGTAATCCATTTCAAGGGTCTGTGTTTTAAGATTGACAAGTTGTGGGCGTATCCCGATTTTATTACTTGATTCCAAGTCGCCAGATTGAAGGGTTCGTATCAGTTTTTGAGCGGCAGACAGAAAAAAAGGTTTGTAGTATTTTTTCATCTCCTCATGAGCGAGCCGTCGGAAATTTTCCCTATTCGCTTTATACATCGAAATTAGCTGACGCCCTATAGTGAAGCTTTCGGAAAGTTTTATCCCTTTAAAAATTCCATAGTTCTCTCTCCCTAGAGCAGGAATAGCGGTTGGTCCTAAGTACACCTCTCCATTGATCACTTTAGTCAAATGAACACCGAGGAAAGGTAGTTCGACATTAGGGACCGGATATATATTACCGTTCACTAGATGCCTTTTATCAACTCTTAATTTGTAATAAATCCCTTTGAATGGAACTAGGGTATAGTTTCCTGCATGACCGAACATCTTGGCGATAAGATCTGCACCAGCTCCTGCGCAATTGTAAAGAAACTCATAAGAAAATTTGCCTTGTGCCGTTTCGATAAGGCACTTATTAGGACGGGCGGTTCTGATCGGGGCACCGTAGACAAATTCAACCCCTTGTTCTTCTAAAATTTCTCGTAGTTTATTAATAATGGCTTTGCTATCTATGACTGCTGTATCCGGACAATAAATACCCGCTTCGTATGCAGAGGCATAGGGCTCGATTTCTTTTACCCCTTGCACGTCTAGACGCTCGGCCTGAACGCCGTTGTTCTTCGCATTGGTTAATAGCGTGTCTAATGTAGGTAAGTCTTCCGCTGAGCTTGCGATGATTACTTTCCCAACTTTCTTGTAAGAGATTTCGTACTCATCTGCGAAGTCGCGCATTCTAGCCGCACCCAAGGAGCATACTTTAGCTTTTAAGGTTGTGCTCCCATAGTAAACGCCTGAATGCATTACGCCGCTGTTACGGCCACTTGCATGTCTTCCTATATCTAGCTCTTTTTCTAATATCACAATGGATGAATTAGGATGTCGCTTATTTAATTCTCTAGCCACGCTTAAGCCGACAATACCTGCGCCAATAATCACGAAGTCGTAAGATTTAGCCAACTCGCTTATGCTCCTTGTTAAGGTACTGCTATAAAGGGGTCAACTATAAGTGCATCTTCATGAGCCGGCACGCGAGCCGTTCCCTCTCCCAAGCCACTCGGGAGCCCAGTGACTATTACTACTGGGCCTAGCTGACTTAGAATATCGTCGCTACTCCATGATCTGCCCAACATTATTGCCTGCCTCTACGAATCAATCAATTAACATTAACATTAATATTCTTTATCGCTCTAATTGTTTTTTTCATCTTATAATTAAAGAATCAGAAAGTAGGGAGAAGATTTCCATGACCATGAGTGTTGATATGATAAAGACTAAAGTCGCTAGTAAGGTCGGTGACGAAGAGGCTCAAGTAGAAATCGCAAATTGGTTGATCGAAAATCAGAGTAATCTAACTGAGGGTATTACTGAACCGTTTATAGAAATGGTGCAAAAGCTAAGGGAATGTTCACCAGAGCATTGGAAAGGTATGTGTTCCTCGAGTCTGTCTGAAAGTCCGTAGCAGTAATCCTCTAGGCTGCTTGCTCAGGAGCAGGCAGCTGTTCTTGTCCTTTGTTTCGGTTACGCTAGTTTTGAATCCTTGTCCTAACAGTCACTTTTTTTCCGTGAGAGCTGTTATATATTAAGTGGAAGACAGAGGCGTGATATCGACAAGCTTCTTGTGTATGCCAAACTCTCAAAGGATTATTATTGCAGTGCCGCCATATCATTTCAGCGTTTAAATAAAGCGACGATTGAACAAGAGTAATCGTCGCTTTATAAAAAACAGGCGACTAGGTTTAAATGTTTTTTAGCACATTCTGTGGAGAGGATTCTCCATAAGGATCCTCTCCGTGGTTATCGTTAAATCCAGGTTCTTCAAACCATGCCTCTATTGTTCCATCGTTCACAACCGCGGCATATCTCCAGGAGCGCATTCCGAAACCTAGATTATCTTTATTTACAAGCATTCCGATTTTGCGCGTAAATTCCCCTGAACCATCAGGTATCAGATCAATGTTTTTGATATTTTGTTGTTTTCCCCAAGCATTCATTACGAAAGCATCATTGACTGACATACAATAAATAGCTTCCACTCCTACTGCATTAAAGTCTGAGAAAAGATTTTCAAAATCTGGTAACTGATAAGTTGAGCATGTCGGCGTGAAAGCACCTGGCAGCGAAAAGAGGACTACTTTTTTATTAGAAAAGTAATCAGACGACGTTTTTTCTTCCCACTTATAAGGGTTGTCGCCACCGATTGATTCGTCTCTAACTCTAGTTTTAAAGATCACTTCTGGAACTTTTCGATTTAACATTTCTGATTTAATACTCCATAGGTTTTAGTGAATAATTATATTGTGTATTTTTTCGTTGGTAGTACCGGTTGCCCGAGAAAGCATATCGAGATGCTCGGGCCATACGCTTATTTTGAAGTTATGAGATGTAAGTTTTTTACCTAATATGTTGAGTCTGTTACTTACTAAGCGTAAAGATGCCTTAGGAACGCATTTAGAAAGTAGCTCTTTTCCAATGTGTTGCTGTTTGCTCTGTAAGAAGCCGAGGTAACCGAGGAGAAAATGCTCAACTGTTCCTAAGTTATGTGGGCATCCCACTGTCAATGTTACGGTACTTGAAGCAAAAAGGGCAGACAATATTTCTGAGAAAATATCAGCTGTCAGAATAGTCGATTCTTCGAAGCCGAGTGCTTCAAATGCGGCTTGTATTTCTGGTAAGGGGTCTCTATTTTTATTGCGCTCATAGGCCCAGTGATGGATCACCCAAATTAGGAATTTTTCGCTACAGTTAAGCCTGCTCCAATTAGTTGTTTGTTCGCTTTGCTCCAGATTTCCAGTGATAAGCGATGGTTTTGGGGAATGCATAATAAAAGAAACTTCTTTTTCGTAAGTAATAATAGTAACAATAATCATTATCATTTGTAAAATGGATTGGTGGCTATATTTCGTAGTGACTGATTAGTTGTCATCTAGTTTGGTAATAGCCGTGAGCTCTGTGTGATTAGAGTAAATCACTGTCTTTCGAAGTTGGTTTGGGAGGGGGCGAGCTACCCCTGAGGTCTGGTGGTGATATCTGTGAGCCAGTTTCAATCAAGTCAGTAACTGGCTTCTAATTTATCAAGAAAAGGTAATCTTAGAGACAAGCGGCTCCAACATGGAAGTCTATAGAACGAGACCGTCGGTTTAGCGGCCCAGATATGCTCGAGGCATCAAGGTTATTTTAATTCAAATCCCTTGTAATTCGACTCAGCCACCTCACGACACTTGTCTCTATACGTGCCTACACCACCGATATAAGACAACAAACGTCTAGGTTTACCTTCTACGTTTGAGCCCATATACCAGGAATTAGTTTTAGAGACTAATGTTGCATTAGCAGTGTCATCGTGGTGTTGCACCCAGTCGT
>JGI20155J14468_10001095_pt1 | contig 21722 bp, 18 predicted proteins | sample COG_05_FD_14468 | JGI IMG/M metagenome (IMG submission 14468) | reverse complement strand
GCCGTAGTCAACCACGAGAAAAAGCGGCGGATTACGGCGAATATCCTCACCTTTGGTCGCGATAAACGTTGTGGAAAACGCGGATTTGGATCCCGAACCGTTTTTTCTATTCAACTCTTCGTCGAAACTAAACTTTTTACGTTCGCGTCACGTCTCAATAGTCGCAAAAGTCTTCGAAATTTTGAGTCCGAAGAAGAGCCGTGCCGGCGTCGCTTGAAAAGAGCTTCCACAATTGAACTGCATAAATTTTCATTCCGCGCGGGATAGGACGCACTTAAGATCGTCCAGTGACAATGGTTTCTTGTTGCTAGTAAAGAAGAACGCACGGGGAATCATTTTACACGAAAAGAATTAGATTTAAATCGCTTTGATAGAAGAATAAGCGGTCAAGAAGATTGCTTCGGAGGAGAGAATTCTTAGAGTACTCGGAAAAGAAGAAGGCAGAGGGGCCGCTTTTGAACAAGTTTGAATTCAATAAAAAAAAGGACTTTTAAGAAGGAGAGAGTGAGAGAGAGAGCTTTGTGCGCACACGTGCTTGGAGCAAAATGAACGGCGAGGGTGAAGGAGTCGAACGGCAGCACAAAAGTTCTGAAGAGGAAGAACTCGCGCGGCCGTCGTCGCCGATAGGAAGGGCCGAAGAAATTGGTGGTGGAGCTGAGGGTTCCTCACCCAAAAGTGAAACTCAACCACAAGAATTGGAGCGAGGAGGAGAAACTGCTACTGATCCGCCGCCGCCAACGCCGCCGCCGATTGTTACCGACCAACAAGTGCTAGAGAATGACGACCCAGGGGAGAAAGAAGAAGAAGAGACGAAGTTCGTGGAGTGGGATCCAACCGGGAGGTTCGGTCGGACGACGCAGTTGTTTGGGCGAGGGACGTACAAGAATGTGTATAAAGCGTTTGACGAAGAAGAAGGCATGGACGTCGCGTGGAATCAAGTTAAAGTTTCNGGTTTACCGCCAGAAGANAAGCAACGGCTCATGCACGAAGTTGAGATTCTCAAGAAGCTCGATCATAAGAACATCTTGAAATTCTATCACAGCTGGAACGTCATGGAGAAGGGCGAAATGTCCGTGAATTTCATCACCGAAGCGTGCGAAGGCACTTTGAATAAATACGCGGCAAAGTTTAAGACCAACCTCGACATGCGTGCCGTCAAGTCGTGGTCTCGCCAAATTTTGAGAGGATTGGAGTATTTACACTTGCACGATCCCCCCATCGTGCACAGAGACTTGAAGTGCGATAACATTTTCGTCAACGGTAACGCTGGCGAGATTAAAATTGGCGATTTAGGTCTCGCAGCTATGCTCAATCATCAAAGAACGCATTCTGTCATCGGAACGCCCGAATTCATGGCTCCTGAACTCTATGAGGAAGATTACGATGAACGCGTAGATATCTACTCCTTTGGGATGTGTTTGATTGAGTTGGTCACCTTCACGTGTCCATACTCCGAGTGCAAAAACCCGGCGCAGATTTATAAAAGAGTTTCGCAGGGCATTTTGCCCGATGCTCTCGAAGCGGTCAAGGAAAAAGGCGACGCGATTTATAATTTCATTTTGAAGTGCATTGCACCAAAAGAAGAGCGTTGGACTGCTTCTGAACTGCTCGCGGATCCGTTCTTGGAGAAGAAACAGTCGCGTCCACGCAACTTACCGCGCGCGGTCGTTGAAGAAGAACCCGCAGCGCCGAGACCTCAGGTCGCGGAAGAGGAATCGTCAGAAACGAGCAGGTCTAGTTTTGACACGCTTACGAATCCTCCACCTGTACTGACGAGCAGCGATGCTGTCGCTGTTGCGGGTAGCGAAACGAAGGGGAAAGGTTTGTATCCCATACAAGAGGCATCGAAAGAACTTCCGGCAACGCCCGGCGGACGATTCTATCGCGTCGTTTCCAACACCGAAGGATCTTCCGACCTACCCGCTGGTCCTTTCGAACAACGCGAGCGTGGTGCTTCGTTGAACATTCGCGTCAAAGGTTTGTTGATGGACAATAATACTTTACGTTTGCGCTTGCGTATTACGGATCAGTCTTCCGGTCAGACGAGAACTGTAGAATTTCCATTCAGCACGAATACAGATTCTGCGCAGAACGTCGCGAAGGAGATGGTCGAAGAGTTACAACTCTCTGAATCCGACGTGAATACTATCGAACGCGAGATAAATAAGGAGGTGAAGTATTTGTCCGAGGAGAGGCCGAACTTGGAATCTGGCGAACAACACTCCTCTCGAGACTCGTTTGAAGAGATGCGATCTACGAACGGTTTCGGCGACGGAGGTTCGAGTGAACAACTCGCTAGCGGTGCTGGCTCTACCACTGGGTTGACCAGAGTGGATAGTGCGAGGTCGGTCGAATCGCAAGATCGCGAGAGCCTCCATCATCACAGCGCGGGAGGATCGCCGGAGGAGATGCACGAGCGAGAAAGATCTCCACAAAAATCTCCCATCGTCGTTTCCGCAGAGTTGCGACAAGATCCATTTGTCAGATCAGCGTCACCGTCGATAGTCGTTGGTAGATCAAAGACGCAAGAGGACGCTTCATCCGTTCAGCAATTAGGCTTAGACGTGCAGAGCATGTCGCTCGCTTCTGATGAACGCATAGAAAGATCTCACTCTGCGGGACCGGGATTGGCTCAACAGCAATTCAAAGCACGCGAACCCTCTCACCAGTATCCAGGTGATCAGAGAGGCAATGATTCGAGCGCGAGTGCATCGAAGTTGAGTTCTCCGTTAGCTTCTCCGCCGGTTGGTGCTATAAATAATTCGAATTACCCACAACAAATTCCGGCGGACGTGCTTTCTAGCGGTGGTATTTCTTTACCACCAAAACATCCTCAGTCTCAACAGCAAGCGATGAAACAGCAGCAGCAGCAACAACAACAACAACAACAACAACAAGGCTACGACGCGTCAGCAGCGGCGTATCCGAGTCGATCAGAGACTCCGGTTCTTGCCGCACTAGAGGATGGTGAGTTAGAGTACGATGATGAAATGGAGCTTCAAGTTTTAGAGGAGTTAGAAAAAATGCAGCAGCAAGAAGAGGCGGAAATGCGGCACAGGCACGCGACCGAGCGCCAGAGTAAAGTTCGTGCTTTTCACAAAAGGCGTTTAGAGCGTTCGTTCTCAAGATTAGGAACCAATCATCAATCAGATGGCAATCTCCCGCAACTGGCCACCATGCAGCAACAGCAACAATACACGCAGCAAGTGCAGCAGTCTCAAATGACTCAGACCGCGCACTCTTCAGCTTCGTTATCGACCTTGTATCAGCCGGTGCAATCACAGCAACAGCAACAGCAGCAGCAGCAACAACATCAACAACAACAACAATACGCTCAACAGCATTTCTCTGCCGGGATGGAAAGTGCCAAGCCGCCTCTCGCACCCTCTCAGGGTTACAGCTCTGATCAACCATTGGTTAACGGTCATTTGCAAAGTGCAGCTGCTGCGTCGAATACTTACGGAAGTGATATTGGAACCTCTTCGATTGGAACGATGTCTCGCGAGTCGTCCAAGGCGTCTATGAGTTCTGACAACCGCGACGAAGCTGGCGACATTGGAAAGGTACAGTTGACGGGAGAGCAGTTGAAGGAGGCGAAAGAGAAAAAGAAACGCGCCGCGTTGGAAAAAATGAATGCGTTGACGGGGAGTTGCTTAACGGGATTAGATGTTAGAAAGAATAGCGATAAGAGTTCTCAACTAGCCTTGAAGGACGAAGCGAAACTGATGGAGAAGATGCAAAAGGCTGCAGACTCGGTTTCGCTGAGCGGCGAGAGTTGAGAACACTTATAACAGATATAAAAATTGTAAACAAAGCAAAGCGTACATGCATAAATATGAATCGAAACAACAGGAATTATTTTAATACGCAAATATTACTGGTATACTAATGGTTTTACAAATTTTTTACTATATTTTGCTGTTGCTTACCAACATCTCGACGATTTTATCCCACCGCATTCTCTAACTTCAAGGACATGAGCGCTTCGACTTCGGCGGCGAATTCGAGAGGTAACTCTTGAAATACTTCTGAGCAAAAGCCAGAAATGATCACACCAACCGCAGATTCGAGATCAATACCGCGCTGTTGAAAGTAAAACAACTGATCTTCACCAATTTTGGAAGTAGACGCTTCGTGCTCGACTCTAGAGGAAGGATCCTTGACTTGGATGTATGGGTACGTATTCGCGCCGGCATCGTCCCCAATCAACATAGAGTCGCATTGTGAATAGTTTCTCGAGCCAGTCGCGTTGGGGCCAACAGAGACTAGACCTCGATACACGTTTTTGGACTTTCCAGCAGAAATACCTTTCGAAACAATTCTAGATCTCGTATTCTTACCGACATGTATCATTTTCGATCCCGTGTCAGCCTGCTGCTTGTTATTCGTCAACGCGACGGAGTAAAACTCCCCCTTGCTATTATCTCCAGCGAGTACGACGGATGGATATTTCCACGTGATGGAAGAACCGGTTTCAACTTGTGTCCAAGAAATTTTCGAGTTATCACCTTTACACAAGCCGCGTTTCGTGACAAAGTTATAGATACCTCCTTTTCCGTTTTCGTCGCCAGCGTACCAGTTTTGAACGGTGGAGTACTTTACTTCGGCGTTTTTCCCCGCGTAAATTTCTACAACCGCAGCGTGAAGCTGGTTTTCGTCGTATGCTGGAGCAGTGCAACCTTCGAGATACGAAACGTATGAATCGTCTTCCGCCACGATCAAAGTTCTTTCAAATTGTCCGGAGGACTCGGCGTTGATGCGAAAGTACGTAGACAACTCCATCGGCGAGATTACACCCTTGGGGATGTAGCAGAAAGATCCGTCTGAAAAAACAGCGGCATTCAACGCCGAAAAGTAGTTATCGCCTACCGGGACAACAGAACCGAGATATTTCTTTATGAGCTCTGGGTACTCCTTGATGGCCTCGGATATCGAACAAAAGATAACGCCGGCTTTCAACAAGTCCGCTCTAAATGTCGTCGCGACAGAAACGGAATCAAAAACGGCATCTACGGCAACGTTTGTCATTCTTTTCTGTTCGTTCAAAGGTATTCCCAGCTTATCGAACGTTTTCAACAGTTCTGGATCGACTTCATCTAAAGATTCTTTCTTCTCTAATACTTTTGGTGCCGAATAATAGGACACGGCCTGGTAATCAATCTCCGGGTATTTGTTATCCGACCAGTCCGGCTCTTCCATCGTGAGCCATTTTCGGTACGCTTTCAAGCGAAATTCCAACATCCACTCCGGTTCATTCTTCTTCGAGCTGATTAATCGAACGGTATCTTCGGATAGACCTTTAGGAATCGTCAAGGTTTCGATGTCCGTGGTGAAGCCCCATTTGTACGGTTTATTGAGCATATCCTGAATCTTCTCCCCTTCCGTTTTCTTCTCCACGGCGACCTTCAAAGTTTTCGAGGAATCTTTCTCCGGTACCGTCGCCTCGTTTTGCTCGCTCGAAGAACTTTCGTTGATCACCGCCCGCGTCGTCGTCGTCGTCTTGTAATTCTTTTCTGAAAGACGGCGATGACGACGACGACGTGTCTCAATTCCTTTCGAAGACGACGAGGCAATTCTCGTCTTTGAAGAAAACGACGTTCTCGTCTTTCCAGCCGCGGACGATGACATCATCGAATGAAGACATGCGGTGCTCATCGCGCGCGCGTGTGTGTGTATGTCTGTCTGTCTGTCTGTGTTGAACTCTGTTTAGGTACGCGTTTTTAGAACAGTAGTAAAAAGAGTCGCGAGAGAGAGAGAGAGAGAAAATTATTGTGAAGGGGAGAGGAGGTAAGATTTTGGGACGAGAAGACCTGCTGGTGCTGATTTTTGTGGGGTCAGGAGTCAACTCTCTCTCTCGTACTTCAAAAAATTAATTCTCTTCCGCCGCGATACGGAAAGCTTCAAACCTGCGCGTGCGTGCTTCATCGAAGAGAAGAAGAAGAACAGAAACATGACTGGAAAAGGAGGAGATGCGATTCGATCTCCGCGGTGGTTATCCATCGAGGATCGCTCGTTGCAAGAGATTTACGAGTCCGTGAGAGAGTTGCTTTTGGAAACTTTGAACGAGGACGAAGGGTGGAAAGGTTTGACGCGCGATGACATCTCGGTCGAACCGCTTTCCGGAGGGATAACGAACAAGATGTTCAAGTGTGAACCGCCAAAACCACTGACACCGGTGGTTACCAGAGTGTATGGATCGTCCACGGATAAATTCGTCTCGAGAACGGACGAGAGCGAGATGGCGTTGGCGCTAAATAAGAGCAATTTTGGCGCGAAAGTAAGAGCGGTGTTTCAAAACGGCTGGGTGGAAGATTTCATAGAGAGTTCCTCTTTAGTTCCGTTAGATATGAAGAAGACAGAGATTTTGACAACCGTAGCTGGAATTATCAAAAGATTCCACGAATTAGACATGCCACACAGAATCGCTCGGCCGCAAGCGATAGCGGAAACAGCAACGACATCGTCGCCGTACGGAGAAGGCGCTGCGGCAAACGTCGCCGGCGAGTTTTGGGAAACCATAGAGGTCTGGTACTCCATGGCGTTGGAGGTATCTTTTCCGGAAGATCCAGAGAAACAGAAACTATTAGATGCGCTGTGTGTCCCTCAGTTGAAGGAAAAGATCAAAAGGGTTAGAAAGATGTGCGATGCGACAAACTCGCCGACGGTGTTTTGTCACAACGATATTCACGCGGGAAATTTTCTCGTCGAGGAACCATCCAAGAAATTGATTTTGATTGACTTTGAGTACAGCGCGCATGGACCGAGAGGATTCGATTTGGCAAACTTTTTTTGCGAATTTGCCGGATTTGAGTGCGATTATTCGCTCTTGCCAGATAAGACGACGCGAGAGGTTTTTTATGAAATATATTTATCAGCCGGCGATACGGTCGAACAATTGGAGAAAGAAGTGGAGGTGTTTTACATCGCGACGCACTTGTTCTGGGGGATTTGGAGCGTTTTACAATCAAAGTTTTCGCCGATAGAATTTGACTTTTTAGACTACGCTAGGATGCGTTTGAGGCAAGGCGCCGTGTTGCTCGGGGAAAACGCAGATTCAATGTCGCCTTCGAAACCGGACTCTCCTTTGGAAACGCCAAAGTCACCGAACGCGCCTTCCTCGTGGGGTACTGTAAACGAAGCGCACTTCACGAAGTCGCCTCGACATTCGTTGGATAAGAGTAATACTAGGTAATCTTAGGCAAGTGAGTTATAAAATATGAGTGCGTCCGTACTGCTTTCTTTCGATTTAATTTTTAGCAACATTTTTATGATTGTGTGCAAACTTTTAACTCGATTGAGCGAACGCGACGCCCTTCTCTATGCTCGCTCGTAACTCGGGAATAGCATTCTTTACCATTTGTTCCTCAAACAATGTCATTGCGCCCAATCCTAAAACTTTCTCGACTCCGTTAACGCCTAATTTGACTTTACTAGCAAAGAACGGCAGTTCCGGGATAACATTTGACGAGACGTAAGCGCATTCTATCACGTTCGATTCTCCAGCCAAACCCTTCAGGCATGATGTTGCCATATTCTCGGCAGCTAGTGCCATACTTAACGTCGCAGATCCAGCGCCGGCTTTTGCATCCACGACTTCGGTACCGGCGTTTTGAATGCGCGTCGTTAAGTTTTGCAACTCGCTACCTTCAAAAGGCTTCGATAACTTTGGCGTCATTTGCGAAAGTAAAGGAATAATTGTCTCGCCGGCGTGGCCACCGATAACAGGCACAGTTACGTCCGATACTGATTTTCTCAAGCGTTGTAATTCGTCTTTTCGTAAGCCGTACACGAAAGTCTCTGCTCGCACGACGTCAAGTTTCGTCACGCCTAAAACTTTGCGAGGATCGAACGCGTTGTATTTCTTCAGCACTTCCACCGCGATGGGAACCGTTGAATTTACTGGGTTCGAAATAATATTCAAAATTGCGTTGGGACAATATTTCGCAACCCCGACGGTTAAGTCTCTCACGATCCCGGCGTTGATTTTGAACAAATCGTCTCTGGTCATGCCTGGTTTTCTCGGAATACCCGCCGGAATGATGACCAAGTCGCATCCGACTAAAGCGTCTCTTAATTGGTCTGGTCCTGCGTACCCAGTCACTTCAGATTCAGTATTGATGTGTGATAAATCTACAGCCACTCCTGGCGTGATTGGCGCGATATCATACAATCGCAAGGCTTTTATTCGAGGCGACTGTTTCAACAGCAACGAAAGCGTTTGCCCAATACCCCCGGCAGCTCCTAAGACGGCAACCGTAAACTTCTCTTTGTTTTTCCAAAACAGAGCATCGTTACGTTCTATGATGGCATGCGTTGTTGATATTCTTGCTTCTGATGACGTAGTCAACGACGACGAAGATGGTGGTGGCATTTGTGATTCTCTCGCGTGCACATCTTGAAAGTGTTGTCGTCGGCGCGCCTGCGAATTTTGTTTTTACGATGAGAGAAGAGAAGAGAAGAGAGAGTTCGTTAGACGACGCGACGAGAGAATTTAGTCCTAAGGAAGAAAGAAAGAAAACAAAAAGAGAAGGAAAGATAGGAGAATTCAACGCACCGAGGATGTCATCGACGAAGGAATGAGTTGCTCGGAGAGCGAGTGAACGCGTCTTCTCGCGCGAGACGATGATGATGGGTCCATTTTTCTTCTTTTCTGTCCAAACAAAGTGTGGATTCGCGTCAAATTTCGTCAAAAATAAGGAAGCAAAACAGAAGAGTGCACGAGTAAGACGAGGGGTTCCCATCTCCTTGTGGATCAAAGAAGTAGAAAAGAGAGCTACTACGAACGCGCGAAGAGCATGTTCTCTCCGCCGTGTGGTCAGTCTCATTTTGAGAGAGTTATATCGTCCTCTTCCTCCTCCTCTTTGTCCTCCTCTCAAATCACAAGTACTGGTAACTACCACCATCAGCACAACACGAAGAACGCGCTGCAGAAGAGGAAAGCACCGATGAAACTCTTCGCGCACCCGAATAAGAACAGAATGCGAAGCAATAAAAAAGTTATCGACAATTCAAACAAGCCATATACGCCGTGGGCGCTGGATTTGGCGTTAATATTCAACTGGACCGATATTATCGACGAGGAGATGCGAGAGGAGAAAAAGTCTCTGAACATATTCCTCGACGGGGCAAACATCGCGTGGCAGCGCGGTGCTCTCTTGAGGAAAAAGTTCAAATGTCGACAGCTTCCTCTCAGTGCGGGAATAATTGAGGCTTTGAACTACGAGCATTGGTCGAATCATAAAGTAATAGCGTATCTTCCAAAAGAATACGTCATCGGCGAGCTGCCAAACTTGTGCGACGGCGGAGGCTTAGCGACAGTCAACACGGAACACGTAAAGTATTTGCAAAACGGTATTTGGGTGAACGAAAAGCTGAAAGCACTCGTGGATGAAGGGAAAATACAGCTCGTGGAGCGCAAAGAAGGCGGCGACGACGATTTAACGATAATCGCTGAAGCGAAAGCGAAAGACGCGTGGATATGTTCAAACGACCAGTTTCGAGATCATAAGAACGACAAGAGCCTTCCGTTTTCTGGAGGCCGCTCGCTCAGAGAGTTTTCTCGTTTAAGACGATTCGAGTGTAACTTTTTAATCGCTCCGGGTTTAGACGAGAAAATGTTGCACGCTATGCAATCCGCGAAAGGGTGGGAACCGAAAGTTGGGTGGGAGTTCGATGCGTTCTACAAAGAGGAATCCGAAAAGAAGAGACGGAATATCGTGAGCAGTAGTAACAGTAGTAGTGACGATGATAGTAACAATAATAGTAGTGCACATGGTTCCGGGAGAAACGATAATCCTGGCGCTTTAAATGGCGTTCTGCCGTTTTACGCCATGCCGCACGAAGTTCTCCCATGCTATTTCGAGCCAGTGCCGACGGCGGCTATGATTGAAGCGAAAAAGTTGTTCGAAAAAAAGAAAGATTGGTCGCCACCGTTCGTGAAGAAAGAGTAATCACGCTCAATACGCCATTGATTACCTTCTAACTTACGTAGAGAAATTGAGTAGAATGATAGATGTTAATGAAAAGAATTACATAGATTTAATCAAGCCCTCGATTTCTTTGAACACCGTCGTTTTTTGGCGGTTCCCGTCAATAGTTTTCATGATGTTCTTGTACTTGGAGAGCACCGCGTTGACATTGGCGTGATGCACCTTCAATCGGTTTTGAGCCTTTTCTTCCGTATCGTCTGATCGCTGCGTGAGACGCTTCGCTACAGTCTCATCAGGCGGCGGGAAAAACTTCAAGTGATAAATTTGTCCAGTCACCGGGTCCAATCTTCTACCGACGACGCGTTCGAGCAACTCTTCGTCCGGCACGTCGAGGAGCAAAAACAAATCTGGTTCGATACCGTACGAACTCAACGCCTCAGCTTGAGACGCGGATCTCGGGTAACCATCGAGAAGCCAGCCGCCGGCGCAATCCGGTTCGTTCAATCGAGATTTCACCATATTCACGACGACCTCATCTGGGACCAAATCACCTCTGTCCATAAACTCTTTCGCTTTCAAACCATCGTCCGTGCCTTGTGCAACGGCAGCTCTGAGCAAGTCACCGGCGGAAATGTGCGTGATTCCAAATTTCTTAACGATCAATTCGCACTGAGTCCCTTTCCCCGAGGCTGGAGCGCCAGCGATGACGATTTTCTTCGCTTTCTTCTTCATCGCTTTGCGGGCAGTCACGCCGATAGCCGCAGCGGCGAAAACGCCAGCGGCAATTTGCGTCGGAGTCGGTCCAGTCGCGGCCGGCGGTGGCGGCGCTTTTGACTTGGCCGCGATCTGCTGAATGCATTCGTTCTTTGAAGAAGATGGCGCGAGAAGCGAAATACTTTTTTCTGATGATGCCGACGTCTTTTGTTGTTGTTGTTTTTGCGAGCGACAAACGACGAAAGAAGAGGAATTCTTTTTATTCTTATTTTTATTACTCGTCGACGACGTCGTCGTCGTTTTCGACGCGCGAAGAGCAGACGACGTGAAAAGCGAAGATGCGGTGAGCGCAGACATTATTGTCAAAACGTATAGCCCCGCCTCGTGTGTTTCTGACGTTCCCTCCAGGCGTTTTGGTTTTTACAATTTGATTATTTTATTTGATTGATTTTTTTCGGGATCATCATCATCATCCATCGCGTGGAGGACGGAGGAGGAAAGACAGCAGGGGAGGAGAGGAGAAAATCTAAGGAAGGGATTTTCCGCACTTTTCATCTTCGTCCTCGTCGCTCGCTCTTCATTTCAATTTTTCGTGACTTTTTCAGAACACACACGCAAACACACACAAACAAACACACACACACTCGCCACGCCACGCCACGCAATGATGATGATGATGGCGACAACATCGGCATTGACGACGTCATCATCGTCGAAGATGTTCGAGAGGAGGACGATGAATATCACCAGCGCGCGCCAAAAAGGAATGACTGCTTTCGGAGTTAAAAACGAAGAACGAAGAAGCGCGATGAAATGCTCCGCAGAATCATCATCGTCGTCGTCGTCGCTCGTATTCGACGGAACGTCTATGTTTACTATTTATTCAGAATTGAACGGAGAAAATGTCATCTTTCCTTCGTTCTTAGAGTCTGCGTTGCATGTGTGTGAAGTTTCGCGGTCGCACCCGGATTATATTTCTGCACACTTTCACGAGAAAGTCGGCACGGACCAGTTCAAGCAGCTCGATAAGAATCTGCCACCACATCAGTACATGAACTATACTTTATTCGACTCTCCTCCGGAGGAAGTTTTTAGTAGGTTTGATGACCTCTTCGATAGCTCAGATATTGCCCACCCGTCTCCGCAAAAATACGCCATGCTGAGTGCGAGTGAAGTCGACGTGTACCCGAAGAACGACGCCGCCTTGGAAGGCACGTTTGCAAAACGGGCGAAGGAATCTGTAGACAAAGAAACGAAATTAACTAAAATAGGATTAAACGATAGGAACGTAGCCATAGTTGTGGCCCTGAAATGCGATAACGCATTAGACGCTGAAAATTGGGTACAAACATTCGGGATTGGGAACTTGGAGAAACAGTTGAAGAAAAATTTCCAGCTCGCGGTATTACACGAAGTTAAACTGGGACTCGGCCCGATGGTTGAAAACGACGAAGCTTCGCAAGCCGAGGGTGATGCGACGCCGTTTACGCATGTGGTATACGCCTCTCTCGGTGAGGTGGAGGATTCCATTGCTAACGATGCGGTTTCTTTAGTACAACAGGCGTTGGTAGCAGAAGGTATAGCGGATGGATCGGTAGTGCACGCGTTCAAATGCGCTTTTAACATTGCAAAAAAAGGAACGCCGTGCGGCGCTTTACCAGCCGCGCGAGAGATTCAAAAGCGAAAAGAGGAAAACGAACAGGCTCGCAAGAATAATAAGTTTTAATTCTACGATTATTACGAGTAGAGTGTACCAGGTGCCAGGCCAGGTGTCGGGTACGCGCAAAATAAATAAACAAACATCACAGCACATTTTTATTTACAACGTTTCACTTCTCCCCACTCCTCTCGCTCGGTGTCTTCGAGGAGCTGGATGACTATTCATGTACCCTTGAAGTGGATCTTCTAAAGTTGGCACGTAATTGGATTTAGGTTGTGTCCTTCCTTCGTTGCTTCGGGATCTTGGACTCTGCATGGCCGAATGGTCGCTGATACCGAACGCCGACATCCCCATTTGCTTCGCTTGATTGTTGGAACTTCCTCTTTTTCCGCTGCTGCCTCCGAGCATTTTCATGTCATCTCCGCCAAAAACACTTTGCATACCTGGAAGTGAACCCATTTGGTGTGAACCGTGCGTATGCTGATGGTGTGGATTTGTAGGGTCGTGATGATTTTCGGTGCGATGCGGCGCGAAATGATCCCGAGCTTGCGCGTGCGCTCGCTGCAAGTGATCCCTTTCGTCTCCAAATCCTTCGCCGCCCTCGTTTGCGTTCTCATCAACATCGTGTTTCCCAACCAGCGTCGGGCAAATACCTGCTTTGACTACAATTGGATCGTCGCCACGCGTGTAGCTCAATTTATCACCTCGCTCTTCTCCGAGCATGTCCCCTGGGGTTTGGTTGATGAGTTCATACATGTCCTGCGTGACGTGACGTCTTCCCAAGCTCAAAGCGACGTCGTTGGCATTCAACTTGAACGTAGAAATCACGGCATCGAACAGCGCGAATAAAAGTGCGCGTCTCTTTTCAACTTTGCAGTTTAGCGCGAGGACGAGAACAGTTGCTTCGTCATTAGCACCTCTGGCCTCGAGAGTCTGTGCGGATGGAAGAATCTTGGTCAGAACGTAGTCGCGCAAGAGTCTCGCCTGTTTGCCTTTCGCTAAATCACGCTGTCGTTCGGTTTGATGCGGACGAGAGGTCTCGATTCCCTTTGCTCTGTTTACGTCTTCGAGTTGTCGCATTTTGTTATTAGTAAGGAAATTAGCAATGCACTCGCGTTTCGATTCGCCTTCGCCGGCGAACCGAGTGGAGAAAACACCCGAAAGCTTCAACGATTTCACGGCGACGGTGCTCCAGGTTGGATTGCTCGTCGACACCTCGTCGTCATTTTGGGAGAAGAAATCAATAATTTTCTGCCGCTTAAACTCATCAACGGAGTTCCAGAGCGTCAGTAACGCGAAAGGACCGGAAGGTCCGCATTCTGAATCCGCATTCTCCATGAGAAAACCATCCATCGGCGTGCTTTCGAGTGAGTGGGCTTCGACGATTTTATCAATTAAATCCTTCTCTTTCCCTTCCGGTTGTCCGGTGATGCCTTCCCANACCTTTGTCGCCATCCTTCGATTTTCTTCCAAAATTTCCTCCTCGGAAAGTCTCCCGCCGTTTGTATCGTCTGATTTCGAGAGTTCCATGTTTTCTGTGTTTTCGCTGCTGTCGCCCGATGAGGCAACTTCAGAGGAGGAGGAGGAGGAGGAGGAGGAGGACATTTCCGAGGCTTCCTTGGCGACTTCTTCTTCGACTTGCTCGAGTTCGCTCTCCTCTTCGTTACTCAACTGTGTGTTTTCTATCTCTTCTTCTTCTAGTTTGGCGGCGTAGATTGCGGCTTGGTCATCATCCTCTTCATTCTTAGTGGTTTTTCTCTGCATCGCGTTCATTTCACCAATCTCGTCTCCGGCGTCCTCCTCATCGTAATTTTGCTTCAACAATCGAGCGCCTTCGGTGACGGAAATGCCGCAGCTTAAAAGAAAGACGACGAATGTCAGCGCGAAAAACAAAAGTCCCACACTTCGTTTCATCATTGCTCGTGCTTTATGTGTGCTTTATGTGCACGACAGTTCCACCACAGGCTGTGAAGAAACGTGTTGCTGTGTCACAATTTTTCACGCGGGAAAAAATAAAAGAGACAAAAGCTCTTTCGCAAAGAGGTCAAAAAAGCTGATTTTCGAGTGCTTTTTTTATTTCGGTCCCTCATCACTCACAAATATAACACGACGCGCTTGGTGTGAACACACACACACACGCACATACACACACATATAATCGATATCACTCTTTGCGTTCGCGTCCTCTCGATCGATATTCGTGACATCGCCCATCTCACGTCTCGTCGTGCTCTAGCTTGACCAATAATAACTCGCGAGCACGACGAAAGATTTTTTTTATTCTCTCTCGTGATATTTCCCATCACAACATCGATAGCGATATATAGAGAGAGAGGGAGAGAGAGTCTCGTGATCATGGCAGGAAAGAAAGCATCGCCGTCGTCTTCGCCAGGTGGGAACGATATTAAGTTAGGCGAGGAACATCGCTCGAAAAGCGTAACTTGGGCGAACGAATCGAAAATGGAAGAAGTAGTCGAATACGAGGTCAGTCAATATGAGCAGAGTGATTTAGATAGTTTGGATTTTCGGGGAGGAGATACGGGAGGGCGTTATAGGAGCGGTATCAGAGACAAGCCCGCGTGCTGTTGCACTATCATGTGATAAAAATAGCAATATGTAGATACACTTTTCTTATACCTTTATAACATTATTATCGAAACGAAACACTTTGTTGTGCCCTCTCTGCCCAACTCTCTTTTTGTCTTTCTCGTAGTTTCTCCAAAAGTGTATCGCATCAAAAATTCCAACTTTACATACTCTGCTCTTCCGACCTCGTATATATATACATAAACTAAGGAAGTGAACGATGATGAGTTTTGCGAGTACGAGCGTAACGGCAGCGCAAGCGCGGGATATTCACCGCACCACGCGTCATTTAGGCAGACGACGAAAACAGTGCATAAAACTCGAGAGAACGCGTGCAGTTCGCGATGACGACGACGAAGAGAAAGAAGATACCCATGAATACGGAATACTTGGAAAATCGAGAGCTACGTACGCTTCTTCGGGCGAGACGAGTTATAGCGATAGTGTGTACGACAAGTTTGCCATCGCTTTATTTAACGCCAAGTTAGCAGGGAAAATCATGGAATCAACCGAAGGTGTTTTATCCTCAGAAGCAAAGCAGTTTTCCATATTTTCATACCAGAGACTGGTTTATTTAGCGAACGAAGTTGGCGTAGTATTTAAAGGCACCGACGCTCAGAGAAAAGTCGTGACGGAGACGTTGTTAGAATTAATTCCGGAGATTATCAGGATATTGTTCAAGAAACTTATTAAACCATCGAATTGGGTGGACGAACTGAACAGTTTTATCACGGTACAGTTCTTCGGTTGGCTCGTCGGGCCATCTGAACGCGTTCCGAGAGAAAGCGATGGTGTACTCGCCGCTGTAAAGTTAAAGAAATGTAGATATTTAGAACAATCAGGATGCGTAGGATCGTGCACGAACTTTTGCAAAGTTCCTACGGAGAATTTCTTCAAAGAAGCCTTCGGTGTAGATGCGCATCTTCAGCCCAATCATGCCGACGGTAGTTGCGTACTGACGTTTGGGGAAAAGTTATCAGACGAGGAGATTTTCTCAGCACCGTGCTATCTAACGTGTAAAAGCAGAAAGCTTGGCATCAGCAGCGGAGGGGGAGTGGGCACGATCGAACGTGATGACGGATCAGTGCAGCAGCCAAAGTGTTGGAAATTACCGTGAAAAGCACGCAACGCGCAAATATTATCTTGCGAATGACAGAAATATGTCAGTTGCGCCGAGTAGGTGTGTGAAGCAGTATGTATGGTATGTGTGTGTATATGTATGTGCAGTATGAAACATATTAAAATTACAAGTGATCAAACTCCCCCCTACTGGTGTTAAACCCACCACCTCTACCATTCTCAACTCCAAACATCGCTGTTGGCGATCCACTTCTCCCCAATCGGATGCTGCTACTATCATTTCCAGCGTTCAAGCGCGCCGTGTCCTCCTCCTCTTCCATCTCGTCATCATCCAAAGGCATGTACTGACTGAGAATCCCCCGAATCTCCTGGTTCATGACTTGCTTCATTTTCCAACGATAGAATAAAAACAAACAAATGACCAGCACTAACAAGGAAAAGAAAACGCTGGCCAAAACCGTCGACGTCTTCCCGACGCTTCGCGCAGTCTGTTGCACGGACACGCAACTCCACGTGTTTAATGAATCTGAAAACTCGGAGTGTAAGCCCTTCGGGCAGATACACTCGTAATATGGAAATGCACTCGTCGTCGAGCATGTTGTCTCCCCGCTCTTATTAGGATCACTCAGACAAGTGTTCCAACCATCAGCTCCCTGGGCACACTTATCGTTTATGAGTCCACTATCGCTACACATCTCTGGCTTGAGATCGTTGGGGAATCCCGCGCATATCGCCTTCAAGACTTCACCGCGCGCTAGCTTACCTCGATATTGCACGTCATTTATAACCACTGTTGGTAATATTCGCACCGAAGATCGAGTGGACTCACTCGGAGGTGATTGCGCGATAATTTGCTCCTCCATCATAGCGTTTTCAGAATTAGCGTCGATATCCCCTATACAGTTTTTCCACGAGGAAGTATCCAAACCCGCTCGCTTCATTGATGTCTCAGCGCAATCGTATGAATTGAACAACCCGGTGCTCATTTTACACGACGATTGAAATTCAGTGATGTAGTCCCACCATTTTGTTGGGATTTGGGAGTCATTCGCAGCTTTAAACGCGCAGAGAGCTCGTAAATTCGATACGACAACATCCGCTCCGGAATATCCGCTATACAAGTCGTCGTCTGGATCAGGAATACAATATCTGCCATGATTTATACATTCGGACAGACAAACGTCGGAATCTTCGTACCCTTCCGGACACGACCACGTGAGATAATGGGGCGTGAACTGGGTGTAATTCTTGGTTTCCAACTCTTTCGCTATGGGCGCCCAATCGTTGAGAAATCCAACCTGCGCGTCGCATTTCGCGCCGCACGAATCCGTCAACTCTGTCCATATTTCGTACTCGACCCTTGAATCAGGATGTGGTAACACATCAGTCCAATTGAGGGTAGCGATGACGGCGTTGCCGGCTGAGAGTTCTTCCTCAAATTTTTCACCGACGCTTTCCGTTATTAACGCAACCGGAACCGATATGTTCTTCACGTACTCTTGTGATTCCGCATCATCGGCAGCATCCATGGTAATCAAATCCTCCGCAATATTATCGACGATAATTACCGCTTCAGCTCCAGCTTTTTGTGCGAAAAACGCCTTTGTCGTGAACGGGCACTCACCTCGGTTCAAGAGCATGATGTTTGCTCCATATGAACTGTTGGTGTTGAATGCGTTCGCGTCGAACTCTGCGCACCCGTCTTGGTCAGTTTTAGGATACTTAAACGATCCCACCAACGTCGCTCCGTACAACGGCACACCGAAATTGGCGATTGCCATGTCGTATTTCCCTTTCAATTTGCTCGGTAAAGAAACCGTAAAAGAAGCCCGTTCAACGTGAAATCCACTTTCAACGCGCTCCGCTTTCAACGAAAAGAATAAAAAGAAAAGGAGAACAACGACGAGAGGAGTCTTCATCATCATCCTTATTTAATCTGCCTTCCCTTTTCTTCTCTCTCTTTCTCTCTTTTCTCCTCGCGTACTGATCTTGTTCTTGTTCTCTTGTTCTTGTTTTTCTTCTTCTTCTTCTTCTTCTCCTTCTTGGTTGTTACGAGAATTTTAGAGAATGACGACGACGTATCGACGTCTCATAAAAAACTCATCAAGATACCTCAAAAAAAGCAGCTACTTCCTCCAAAGTCTTAAATGCTCGCCTCTTCGTTGAACTCCATCACTCGCGCCGCATCACTCTCGCGAAGTTCTTTTTCTTCTTGTTCGCCGTCCTCGTCGTCATCATCTTCGAGCAAAGCGGCGTTCTTGTATTCGTCAAAGAAAACACAATTTTTCAGTTCCGGATTCGTCGGAAAGACGGATAAAATCATCGTCGGCAAAAGTAAAAGCAAAAAACTTCTTTCCACATCTAGCATGACTACGGCAGATGCAAGTAAATACACCATCGCGGATCAACCGTTACGATTCGCAAATGGGAAGAAAGAAAACAACACGAGAATGCTCGANATCGACGCCATTTACGATGGTTCCTTTTTGAAAGGGAAGCGCGTTTTGGTCACCGGTGCTAACCGAGGCATTGGATTAGCGTTGGCGAAAGAGCTCAACGATAAAGGCGCTTTTATTCTCGGCACGTGCAGGAAGACGTCCGATGACCTTTCCGCGTTATCGAACACGCAAGTAATAGAAAATTGCGAAATCACGGACGAAAAATCTATCGCGAACGCGTTCAAAGAGATCACCGAACCGGTGGATATCGTCATCAACAACGCGGGATATTTTTACGAACCATTGGAAACCTTGGATTCAATGAACTTCGAAGAGGAGCTGAAAATGATTGACATTTGCGCAGTTGGGCCGCTACGAGTTGTAAAAGTTTTGAGAGACATGAAGCTGTTGAAAACGGACGGAACGTGTAAGATTGCCATGATCACTTCGCAAGGCGGGTCAATTTCCTGGCGCGAAGTCCAAAATCCAGACGGCCATGACTACGGGCATCACATGTCCAAAGCTGCGGCGAACATGGGGAGTAAATTGCTCGCGCAAGAGTTGAAGAAAGAGAAAATAGCCGTTCAAATATTGCACCCAGGTTTTAATAAAACCGGAATGACGCAAAAGTACGAGAAGATTTGGGAAATCGAAGGCGCCGTGGACGCTTCAGTTGGAGCGAAACGCGTGATGCACGAAATTTCTCTCATGGACGTGGATAAATATAACGGTTTGTTCATCAACTGCGAAGATGGATTACAAATTCCGTGGTAATTTAGAACAGAAATGTAAATTGTACAAATCATCACGCACCATATGTGGGCACACAAACACACACACAAATTTATAGGTGAAAACCTTTCAAACATTATTTCGACAGTGAATACATAGTCGCGTAACTGCTCGCACTTCCGCCGCCAATATCATCGTTTTTGTTGTGTAGAGAAGTGGTGAAATTGACAGCGGTGATGCCACTTTTCATGCTGGAACTTCCAGTGACCTTTTTCTTTTTCTTGGTAATGTTGTTCGTAGTATCGTGCGCGACGGCTACGTACCCATCCGTAAGAAGGGAATCTATTCGGTTGGCGAGTTTCCTCACCTCTTCGTTTCGGCTCGCGAGCGTCGCTTCTTTTTCTTTCGATATCGACACGTGGCGATTCGCGACGCGTAGCTTCTTTGATGCTTGTTCTAACTGATCGGATAACTGTTCGCGGTCGGATGAGAGTATCTGAATGCTCTCTTTCGAACTTTCTAACGCGCTCGTGAGTTGATCAATCTCCTCCTTTGCCTGCGATACCTTTTTTCTCTCGTTCTCCATCTCCTTCCTGAAATTTTCTAAAAATATCAGCAACTCGGCGTTTTCGTTTTCCATCGTTTCGTTCGCGCGAGTCAACTCGGATATCTCTCTTCTCGCCCGATGCAACTCTTCTTCTAGAATAGATGATGTTGATAACGGTGATGATGATGACGCTTTCTTATTTCTCGATCCTCTGTGGAAATCTTTACTCTTTTTTTCTTCTTCTTCTTCTTCTTCTTCTTCTTCTTCTTCGAAAACGGAAGGAAGCCCCGTTGTAGTCGTTGTCGTTGACTTTCTCGATGACGTTTCGTTTTCGCGCTGGATAATGGAAGTGTTGTCGTACTCATCGTCATAGTCATCATCAGAACAAGAGCACGATGCGCTATCGCGTTCCTCTTCCATACCTTCTTCGTGAACACGTTCGTCGTCGGTAGACATGTTGTCGCGTATTTTTTTGCAGTCTTTCTCTCTCCTTTTTCCTCGTTTGCTTCAGACGTTCAAAAAGAGCCTGTTTTGCAAAGGCCAAAATTTTTTCTTCTGCATTACTTTCTTTACTTCGCACGATACTAATACACTCAGACACGCACATACACACAGAGAGAGTGAGAGAGAGTGAGAAAGAGAGAAAGAGAGAGAAAATATACATATATATATACAGATACCGATATCATGGAGGGTGGACATCAGATGGAAGACGACGTCGAACGTGCGAATGCCAACAACAATTCGGTTTTATTAGAAGAGGACGATTTCATTACCGGTTTTGAAAAAAACATTCCCGTTGAGCTCGTTCAAACGTTGAAAACGTCGTCGTTTACGCAGAAATTCTTCATCGGAGTTTTGGTGTTTAATCATCTGGTGTATTGGTTCGTTCCGAATTCTCAAGATTTTCTGGCGTTGATCCCTGATAAAACCATACCGACGCACTTTTGGAACGTGTTCTCCGCTGGCTATTTCGAAACGAACCCGTTAAATTTGCTCTTTTCATGTTTCATGTTGATATTCATAGGGAAATTTGTCGAAGCGAGTTGGGATGCTGTCGAGTTTTGCAAATTCATCCTCGTTACCAACGCGTGTATTGGTGCGACGACTTTTGTCATCATGTTTATTCTGTACGTCGTCACGAGGGACCAATACTTTCTCTTTGCGAAAATAAGCGGATTTCACGGCGTCATCGCCGCTTTACTCGTCGCGTTGCTTCAACTCAGTCCGGACGAGTGCGTTGCGTTCAATTTGCCAAAATGGATACCCTCGTTTGCACATCCGCCACAGTCTGTACGGAATAAGCATTTAATTCTTATGTACGTCTCGTGTACGCTTGGATGGTGCATCGTTCGAGGAGCCGAACATCACAGCTTTGGTATTTGGCTGTTCGACATCATCGGCGCGACCATGGCGTGGACGTATTTGCGTTTTTTTCAACAGATTAAAGGTAGGGAAGGGTACGGCGATAGTTCACCGTTGTTTGCCTTCCACATGCTGTTTCCACCTGGTATTAGGTATGTAGTTTTAAAGTTTATATCGACGCCTCTGTATTACGTATTTTGCAACGCTCGGGCGCGAGAGGAGGCAGCGTTGGAGGGAGAGAATTCAACAACTTATAGCAGTACGAAATCAAACAACGTACTATCAAAGATTTTGAATTTTAAGAAGAACGCGACGACGACGACGACACCATCACCACCGACCACGGGTGACGGTGTGGACAACGCGGATGACCCAGAAATGAAAAGGAAAAATGAGCTAGCCGAACGGGCGACGAAGTTAGTCGAGCAACGCATGTTGAATAGCAGTAGCGCTTAGAAATTACTATTAGCAATGAAAATTTAGGGGAATTTTACAATACAACGATAGTATCCAACGCTTCGATCTTGCGGGCGCACATAATCTAGCCCTAATGCCGCGAAGATGTCTTGCTCGTTCAAGATTATTCCCACGAGAGTTGCTTCGCTACGAGAATAATCGACGCGATTGAGACGATGACGAGAACGGATACCAACGCAAAAGGTCCGAGAACA
>JGI20155J14468_10001082_pt1 | contig 21822 bp, 23 predicted proteins | sample COG_05_FD_14468 | JGI IMG/M metagenome (IMG submission 14468) | reverse complement strand
TAACCGATAGACGAAGGGACCATAATTGGGTCTTTTATTTTAAAAGTCGTCATTTATCAAGTCTTATAAACTATAAGATTAAATCTCTAATACTTAATTGTAGAGAATTTTTATTATTCCAAAAATTTTGATGGATTTGAGCCAGCACACTCAAATTTTTTTTATAATTTAACAAGTATTCACCCATTTTATTATTAACTGAGTTAAAAGCGATTGAGGGCAATGAATGACCTGACTTTGATTTTAATATAGAAAAAATATGTTTGTTTTTTAATACAGAGGTTTTAATAACTTTTAAGTCTTTTATTAAAAATATTGGAATAGGGTTTCCATTTCCAAATGGTTGAATTTTATTTATATCATTAAAAAATTCTAAATTAAAAGCAGACGATAAAACTTCTGCATCATAAAAAGAGAATTTATCAATGTTAGATTTGGTAGCAAGGAAATCTTTAGAGATAAATTCTTTAAATTTTTTAAGCTTAGATTTATCTAATGTAAAACCTGCAGCCATAATATGACCTCCACCACCTAATAATATATTTTTATCTAAAGCTTTTTTAATAGTCGCACCTATATTGTAGTTGTATATTGACCTAGCCGAACCTTTTAACAGCTTCCCAGATGACGTAATTACTATGGAAGGTTTATTAAAATGATCTGTTAATCTAGCTGCTATTATTCCAATTAATCCTTCGTTAATATTAGAATTATAATAAATAACTACATCATTATTATCTTTATCAATTTTATCAAAATCAATTTCATTAAGTGTAGCTGTTTCTATGACTTTTCTTTTATTATTTAATTCAAATAATTCAAATGTGAATTTTTTAACTATTTCAACATCATTTGAAGATAAAACTTGGGTAGCATAAATTGAGTGACCTAATCTTCCACCTGAATTTAGTATAGGTCCAAGTAAATATCCAAGGTCGTTTATAGTTAATTTCTTTTTTTTTTTACTTAATGAATAAATTTCTTTAAAAAAATTTATTGAATCAACTTTAAAATTTTCCAAAACTTGCAAAGCAATAACTCTATTTAATTTTCTTAAGGGCATTACATCACAAACAGTTGCTAATAAAACATATATTAAATAGTCTTGAATATTCATTCTACTTTTGATTTTAGTAGTTAACAGATCAACAAAAAAATAAACAAGCGCAGTAGCACAAAGATAGTTATATTCTATAAGTTCGTTATCTTTCTTTGGATTAATAATACAATTTGCTTTGGGAAAAGGTTTGTTTATTTCATGGTGATCAACCACAATAGATTTAATTTTATTATNATTTAAAAAATCAATTGCATCATTGGATGTAGAGCCACAATCAACCATGATTANTAACTTGGGCTTTTTAANAACTANTTTTTTAAATANTTNAACACTAGCTCCATAACCATCCTTTTCTCTATCAGGAATGTAATAAAAATTAGGGTGATTTATACTATTTAAAAATCTTACTAATAAGGATGTTGCTGATGAACCATCAACATCGTAATCACCAACAATGCATATTTTTTCTTTTTTTTTAATGCAATCAATAACTATAGATGTAGCTACTTTGTAGTCTTTATTGTTAGAAAAAATATTTTTAATACTAAGATTGTTATCAATAGAAAAAATTTCTTCTTTATTAAAGTTTCTGGAAATAATTAACTTAGAAAGTATATCTGAAAAACTATAATCTTGTTTTAACTTTTCTACTAGATTTTTATTAGACGAGTTTTCTTTCCACTTTTTTCCAGTGACTGAAATCATTCTTTAAAAAGACTTGTTTTCTTAATTATTTCTTTAAGATTAGAACTTTTGTGCGTAACAAGCGTTTCAGCAATGTAACTATCATTTTCAATTTTAATCCCTGATAATACTTCACTATTTGTTATACCTGTTGCACAAAAAATTGAGTCTCCTTTAATAATTTCATTTAAATCATATTTTCTATTTAAATCTGTGATACCCATTTTTTTAGCATCTATAATATCTTTATCTTCATCAAAAATAAATCTTCCCTGAAAATGACATTGAAAAGTATCTAATGCTGATGCTGCTAAAACACCTTCTGGACCGCCACCAATGCCTAAGAAAATATCAACATTATATTTTGGATTAGAAACGTATAATGCTCCTAAAACATCGCCATCAGAGATTAGCTTAATTTTAATTTTTAATTCAGTTAATTCATCAATAATTTTTTTATGTCTCGGCCTATCAAGAATGCAGGCTGTTAGTGAGCTTATGTCTTTATTTCTAAAGTCAGCTAAGTTTGATAAATTTTTTCTTAATGGATAATCTAAATCAACAACATCTTTATCAACTTTACCTGTAGCAATCTTATTCATATAAGTTTCAGGTGCATTAAAAAGATTTCCTTTTTCTGCTACTGAAATTACCGAAATAGCACCAGGAAGATTGTTTGCAGCAAAATTTGTACCTTCCAATGGGTCTACAGCGATGTCCAGTTGTGGGCCTTTTTTACTTCCAAGTATTTCACCGGTGTATAACATCGGCGCTTCATCTAGCGCACCCTCTCCTATTACGATTTCACCTATCATATCAATTTTATTGAGCTCTTCTCTCATTGCATCAACGGCAGCTTGGTCAGCAACTATTTTATTTTTTTTACCAACTGTGTAAGATGAGGCTAGCGCAGCCCTTGATGAAACATTAATAAATTGATTTATAAATTTTTTATTTATTGTCATTAAATTTTTTCTGAAACAAATCCCTTAGATTTTAATTTTGCCTCAAATTCACTTAATCTTTTCCAAACTGATATAAACTCAACTATTGTAGACCAGCTTTTAACTAAATATTGTAATGATCCTTCTACTCTACCAAAGGCTCTTGTTATTTGTTGTACAAAACCCAAAGTTATTGCACCCGTAACAATTGTTGGAGCCAATGCCAAATAAGGAACAATAACCATTCCCTGAAAATAACTCCATTTCACCGTATTGAAATAAAGATAGTGAAAATATGATTTATAATGTATTCCTCTAACTCTATCATACAGCTGACCTATTGTTGGTGGCGCTGCTCTTATTGGATCTTCTTCACCTAAAACTAATTCTTTTCTATAACTAGCTTCTTCTTTTTGAATATCATATTCAATGCCAGGCAATTTAATTCCAACAGCTGCTAATAATAAAGTTCCACCCAAAGCAGAAATAATAGCAACCCAAACAAGAGCGTGATTAACTTCGCCTATCCAAGGTAAAACTTCTATCTGGAGTGATAAACCCCAAAGTATTGGCGTAAAAGCTATCAATGTCATTATACTATCTAGCAGTCCAGTTCCTAGACCTTCCATTATTCTTGCAAATTTTAAAGTATCCTCTTGAACTCGTTGTGAAGCACCTTCAGTCAATCGTGCATCAAGCCATTGTTCATGATAATAATTAGCCATGGATGTTCGCCATCGAAAAACCCAATGACTAGTAAAAAAACCAGTGAACACAGCTATAACAATCCACAAAGCAGCTATTTTGGCAAAAGAAAATAAATAACCTATAAATTCTTTTTCACTTACTGCATTGGGCTCTGAGAGAGCTTTTTGTAATGTGTCATAAAATTCGCCAAACCACTCATTTATTTTTACATCTAATTGAACCTGGTACCATGTTGAAACTAAAATAAAAATAGATCCAAGAATACTCCATAGAAACCATTGTTTTTGAGTAAAAAATTTAAACATTTATTATCTTAAAAAATTATCTGCGTATGATTTTTTAATTGTTTTTCGTTTTTTGAGTTCAATAACTTCAAAAATAATTTTCTTTTTTTTGGCATAATTAATAGCCAATTCAAGAGAAGAAAATTCTAATTTTACTTCTGAAAGAGTGTCAGATGAGCTTTCCCAACCCATAAGAGGATTTTTCGTAGGATTTTTTGTTTCAAATTCTAAAATCCATTTTCCAGTCTTATTTAAGCCAGACTGCATAGCACTTTTGTTTGGACTGTATATTTTAGCTTTTTTCATAAATAGATGGTCGGAGTGGCAGGATTCGAACCTGCGACCCTCTGGTCCCAAACCAGATGCGCTACCAGGCTGCGCTACACTCCGAGTGAATAACTAATACAGTACTTATTAATTATTTCAAAGAATAAAGATTACTAAATTGAGAGAATTTTTATTAGAATCTGATATATAATCCTCATGATTATTGAATGTATTAACTGCAGTAAAAAATTTGAGGTAAATTCTGACCTTATACCAAAAGAAGGCAGAAATATTCAATGTGGATCTTGCAATCATTTATGGTTTTTTGAGAAAAATAATCAAATAAATTTGGAATATATCAAATCTAAAGAAATTTCAGTCCCGCCTAAACGTAAAAAAAATAATGATTTAAAGATGAAAGGTGTTTTAAATAATGTGAGTTTTAATAGTGGACAAAAAATTGCTCTAGTAAAATTTGAAAAAAATTCTGATTTTACGATTAGTAAATTTTTATCTTATATTTTAGTAGGTATTATATCTTTTATTACATTTATTATATTTTTAGATACATTTAAATCACCATTATATAATTATTTTCCAAACCTTGAATTTTTACTATTTAACTTTTATGAAACAATTATAGATATATCTCTTTTTGTTAAAGATTTAATTTAAATATGATTAATTATTTATCCAAACCATTTAAATGGTTTTTTAAATTAGAAGCAGCCAGTGGATTAGTTTTATTATTTGCGGCTATAATAGCCTTATTTATAAGTAACTCAAACCTAGCTGATTTATATTTCTCAACTTTAAATAAGTATCTATTTATTGGTATTAATAATTTTGGATTAAAATTATCTGTAATTCATTGGATTAATGATGCCTTAATGGCGGTGTTTTTCTTTTTTGTAACTTTAGAAATAAAAAGAGAATTTTTACAAGGCGAACTTTCTAATACAAAACAAGCCTTACTTCCTATAATTGCAGCCGTAGGTGGAATGCTTATACCAGCATTATTTTATGTTTTTATAAATTTTGGTGATAGTGAAACTTTAAATGGATGGGCCATACCATCAGCTACAGATATAGCTTTTTCATTGGGTGTTTTGTCGTTATTAGGAAAAAGAGTACCATTATCTCTAAAAGTTTTTTTAACAGCCTTGGCAATTATAGATGATTTAGGAGCTATAGTAATTATCGCCCTCTTCTATTCAGGGGATTTAAGTATTAAATATTTAAGTTTAATGCTATTAGCATTTATTACTCTTCTAGTAATCAATAAATTTAATATTAAAAAATTTTTACCATATTTGGTTATAGGGTTGTTTTTATGGGATTTTACTCATAACTCAGGTATACACGCGACTATTGCTGGTGTTCTACTAGCTATGACAATACCTCATCGAAAAAAAGGAAAAGATTTTTCTTTATTAATAAAAATTGAACATACAATCAGCCCTTATGTTGCTTTTGGAATAATGCCCTTATTCGCTTTTGCTAATGCTGGTGTGTCTCTAGAAGGTTTAACCTTTGGTTCTTTATTAAACAAAGTACCATTGGGAATTTTATTAGGATTATTTGTTGGTAAGCAACTTGGTGTTTTCATTTTCTCTTATGTAGCAATTAAAACCAAAATAGCACAAATGCCTAACAATACCAGTTGGTACAATTTTTATGGTGTAGGTGTGTTAACTGGTATCGGATTCACAATGAGTCTTTTTGTTGGAAATTTAGCTTTTGCTGAAAACATGCAGTATATAGATGGAGTTAAAATTGGTGTATTAACTGGGTCATTATTGTCCACTATATTTGGTTACTTTTTAATTTTACTTACACCTAATAGACCTTACAAGTAATTTCAACAAATGAAGAAAATATTTTTAAGTAGTATATTAATAATTATGATTTTTTTTAATAACTTAGTTAAGGCCGAATATGAAAAAACTTTTTATGATTTAAATATTGAAAGTGTAACTGGAGAAATAATAGATTTTAGTGAATATAAAAATAAAGCTATTTTAGTTGTAAATACAGCTAGCTATTGTGGTTTTACAAATCAATATGAAGGATTGCAAGAACTGTGGGACAATTATAAATCAAAGGGTTTAATAGTACTTGGCATACCCTCAAACACATTTAATCAAGAAAAGAAAAAAAATGAAGAAGTTAAAAAATTTTGTGAGGTAAATTTTAATATAAACTTTCCATTATCTACTATTACCGAAGTTAAAGGAAATAAAGCTCATGAAATATTTAAATGGGCAAAAAAAAACTATGGAAAATCGGCAGTTCCAAAATGGAATTTTCACAAAATTTTAATTAACAAAGAAGGTAAAATAGAAGATACATTTGCATCTTTTACTAAACCTATGTCTCCTAAACTAATAAAAAAAATTGAGGGCATACTATAAATTTATTGTTAATCCATCATGAGCTGGAATTACATTTTTAGGTAAATGTTTTTTTAAAATTTTATAATCTAATACTGGTGATAAATTTGTTAGAATAGCATTTTTAGGTTTGAATTTCTTGATCATTGATAAGGAGTTTTCTAAATTAAAATGAGATGGATGAAGATTGTACCATAAACAATCAATTATTAAATATTTTAAATTTTTAAAATATTTATAATCTTTATTATATATTTTGCTTACGTCGCTTATGTAAGCTAATTTCTGATCTATGATAAAGCAATTTGATTTGACTTTTCCATGCTCTACTTCAACGGATTTAATTTTTATTTTTCTATTATTATTTGTTGTAAAAAAATTATCTTTTAATTTATTTAATTTTAGTGTTGCAGGATATTCTTTTGAATAGCTTTTAAAAATGTAAGAAAAAGTTTTCAAAAGATAACTTGAAGTGAATTTATCTGCATAAACATTTATTGGTTTACGGTTATTTAAAAAGAAAGATCTTAAATCGTTAATTCCATGTGTTTGATCACCATGCATATGTGAATAAAGTACTTTATTAATCTTTTTAATTTTATGTCTTAATAACTGTTGTCTAAGATCTGGCGAGGTATCTATCAAGATATTTTCATTTGAGGTTTGAAATAATGCTGAACATCTTGTTCTATAATTTTTTTTATTTTTTGGGTCACAATTACCATAAAATCCATCTGGTCTTGGCACACCCATTGAACTGCCACAACCTAAAATAATAAATTTCATAGCTATCAATTAAAGAACAACTTATTAAAATTATTTGTAGTTGTTTCAATAAGTTTTGATTTTGATATTTCTTTAATTTCAGCAAGTTTAGCAGCAGTAAAATCAATAAATGATGGTTCATTTTTTTTACCTCTATTTGGTACAGGGGCTAAAAATGGACTATCTGTTTCAATCAATATTTTTTCTAATGGTAAGGATTTAAAAGTATTTTGCAAATCTAAAGAGTTTTTAAATGTAATAATGCCACTTGCTGAAAAATATGAGTTCAATAATAAAAGTTTTTTTGAAAATTCTTTTGATCCTGTGAAACAATGCATTAAAATTTTAAGATTATTATTTTTAAATTCATCTAAAATTTCAAATGTTTCGTCTTCAGCATCTCTAGAATGAATTATTAATGGGACTTTTGTTTCTAAAGAAGCTTCGATATGAATTCTAAAAGAGTCTAATTGTTTTTTTCTGTCACAATTATCATAATAAAAATCAAGTCCTGTTTCACCAATTCCAATTATTTTTCTATTTTCTTTTAAATTATCAACTATAAATTTTGAACTTATTTTGTTTTTATCAGCTTCATGTGGATGAATTCCTATTGTTCCATAAATCATGTNATCTTTATTTACAATTTCTTTAACTCTTGAAAAACTTTCAAGAGANGTTGATATTGTAAGTAATTTTGTAATTCCAATATTTTTNGATCTTANTAAAACATTATCTAAATCACCCAATAAAGGTTCATGATCTAAGTGACAATGTGAATCAATCATCTTTTTTTTCTATTTTATTAAAAAGAATATCTATTTTTTTGATAGAATCTCCCTTATTTAAAAAACTATTATTTCCTANAGACGTAAAATTTATATCCTTTTCATTAATATTAAAAATTTTTAATGCTTTCAATGCAGATTGAGGAATAATTGGATATAACATAAANCTAATCTTTCTAACAATTTCAAGAGTTGTGTAAACAATTGTACTNAATCTAATAGGACTNTCTTTTTTTTTCCATGGTTCNTGATCATTAAAATATTTATTAGCNTCNAAAAGAGAATTAATAATGTAGTCAATATAATANTTGATATTTTGATTATCTATTTGAACCCTAATATTATNTAAATTTTTATTATATTTATCCAAAATATCTAAATCATCTTTTTCAAATTTTATTTTTGTAGGAATCTTTCCTTCACAATTTTTAATCGCAAAAGCTGTAACTCGTTGACATAAATTTCCAAAATTGTTTGCTAAATCACTATTAATACAATCTTCTAATCTTTCTTGAGAAATATTGCCGTCATTACCAAATGAAACTTCTTTAATTAGATAATATCTTAAAGGATCTAAGCCATATTGATCAATAATTTTAATAGGATCTAAAATATTTCCTTTTGATTTTGACATCTTTTCGTCACCTGAAAGTATCCATCCATGCCCATAAATTTTTTTTGGCAAAGGTATTTTTGCTGCTAATAAAAAAGCAGGCCAATAAACAGCATGAAATCTTATAATATCTTTTCCAATCAAGTGAATGGAGGCAGGCCAATATTTTTTAAATAATGGATCGTTTATATTAGGATAATTTAATGCACTTATATAATTAGTTAAAGCATCTAACCAAACATATATAACGTGCTCTTTATTATTTGGAACTTTTATACCCCAGGAAAAGCTTTTTCTACTAATTGAAAGATCTTTTAACCCACCTTTAACAAAACTAATAACTTCATTTTTTCTAGATGTTGGGGATATAAAATCAGGATTGTTATTGTAATATTCAAGCAATGGCTTCTCCCACTTTGATAAACGAAAAAAATAAGACTCTTCATCCATCCATTCAACAGATGATTTTGAAGAAATAGATTGCTTTTTACCATCTAATTCCTCTATCTCATCATCATTATAAAAAGCTTCATCCGACACAGAGTACCAGCCTGAGTATTTAGAAAGATATATATCGTCATTTTTTTCTAGTTCCTTCCATAAATTTTGAACGGATAATTTGTGACGTTGCTCAGTTGTTCGAATGAAATCTGTGTTCGTTAAATTTAATATTTTAGAAAGATCTCTAAATGTTTGACTTATATCGTCACAAAATTTTAGAGTTTCAATGCCTTTTTTTTCTGCAGCTTTTTGAATTTTTAAACCATGTTCATCTGTTCCAGTAAGAAAACAAACGTTATAACCATCTATTTTTTTGAAACGAGCAAAAAAATCAGCAATAATACTTGAATATGCATGGCCCATATGAGGTTTAGCTGATGGGTAATAGATTGGAGTAGTTATATAAAAATTTTTATCCATTAAGTATTTTTTGTTCAAACTCCATAAATAAAGACTCTTCGTCTAAATTAAACTTTTTTGTATTTGATATTCTTTTTAAAAAATAACTATAACTATCGTAAATTTTAGGTGTAATAGAATTATTTATTTTATTAAAGTAGAATTCAACGAAATCAAAAATTAAATACCTAATCAAAATATCCTTTTTATAATGACTATTTTTTATAAGAATATTCAAAAATTCTTTTAGGTCAATATTTCTTAAATCATACTTATTTTGTAAGCTAAATTTTACTAAGTTAAAAATATTCCCTGGTGTTAAATAAAAATTAATTAAATCTTTATTGATAAGATCATTTAACTTTCCATCTAAAAGATTATTTGCAACTAAAAGACTTTCCTCATTAGAAAGAGAAATTCTAAAATTAATACATCTTGATTTGAGTGTTGATAAAACTTTTTTGTCATTATTAATAAGAATAAAAAAAATGTTGTGATTAGGCTCCTCTAAAACTTTTAATAAAGCATTAACAGAATTAATATTTAAAAATTCAATATTATCAATCAAAACAAATCTTGGCTTTTCGTTAAAAGAAGATTTATTGAGATTTGAAATTAACTCTCTAATTTGATTGATGTCTATCATTTTTTTATCAACATTAACATCAACTGAGATTAAATTTGGATTGGATTTATTTAGTGATAATTTATACGAGTGATTATTTGTATTTATTTCTAAATCATCTACATTATATTTAAACTCTTCATTTTTTGACAAAACATAATTAATAAAATGATAAGCTAGAGTTGATTTACCTATGCCCTTTTGACCACTCAATAAAATCTTGTTAGGTAACATATTCTTTTGTTCTAATTGAATTAATTCATTAATAAAGATATTCAAGCCAAATAACTTAGTTTGGTTAATCGGTTCTTTATTAATCATATTAATTTATTTATTCTTTTGATTATTAAGGATTTATTAGTATCTATATCTAAATTGGAGTTAATTATTTCATATTTGCTTTTATTTTTTTTAGATAATTTTAGAAAACCTTCTTGGACTTTTTGATAAAAATTCTGATTAAATTTATCATATCTATTTAATGATTTCCTTAGTTTAAGTCTTTGGATCATATTTTTTTTATTAACAATGTTTAAAAAAGTAAAATCAATTTTAAAATCTTTTAAAATATGTTTATTAATTATATTAATTAATTTTAATTCAACACCTAAGCCATAGTGTTGATATGCTAATGTAGAGTCAACAAATCTATCAATTAAAATAATCTTTTTTTTATAAAATTTTTTTAACATATTCATATTTTCACTTCTTGCTGATAAATATAGTAATAGATCGGTATCTTTATTGAATGTTGATTTATTATTTAAAATTAGTTTTCTAATTTTTTCAGCATTACTAGTTCCGCCAGGTTCTCTGATTTTAATGTGGTCAATTTTTTTTCTTTTTAAGTGATTTGAAACCTGTGAAATATGATAACTTTTTCCACTTCCTTCGATGCCTTCAAAGACTATTACAGGATTTTTAGACATCACCCCAAATTAAGTAATTCAGAGATTTAAGTAATCTTGAAAAAATATTAACTTTTTTTACCTCTTTTGTTGATAGTAAATCATATTCTCCAATTTGCTCTTGGTCATAAATTATTCTTAACTTAGCCAATATTTGATCTTTTTTTATAGGTGCTTCAATGGGGCCACTATAAATAACTTTAACTTTAAGTTTTTTCTTTTGACCTTTTTTAATTGTTTTATAAATGTTATCTTCCGTATAAACTTTAACAGAATTTTCTTTTCCTAACCACACGTCAACACTATCGATGGGAGTATCTTTTCTTGAAATTTCAACTAAATCAAAGTTTGTTAGCCCATAAATTAAAAGTTTTGAACTTTCTCTTGATCTAGCTTGTTTATTTTCAAAACCACTTCCAACAGCAATTAGTCTTCTCCCATTCTTTTTAATTGATGAAGCTAACGAGTACTTTTCTACAGCTAAGTAACCAGTTTTAATGCCGTCTGCACCAATATTTTTATACAATAAAGGATTTCTATTTCCTTGAGTTATAGGATCACCGCCAGTTCTATCCCATGTGAATTCTTTTTCGCTAAACCATTTGTAATATTCAGGATGTGTTTTAATTAAATAAGTTGACATAATTAGTATGTCTCTAACTGTAGAATTATTGTCTGGATCATTAATACCAGATGAGTTTGCAAAATTAGTATTTTCCATACCAAGTTCTTTAGCTTTAGCAGTCATCATTATTGCAAATTCTTCCTCAGTACCTGCAATTCCTTCAGCTAACGCTATACAAGCGTCATTACCAGATGCTACTATGATGCCTTTTAGTAAATTTTCTACAGAAACTTCGTCTCCTATCATCACAAACATTGATGAATAACCTGCGGTAGATAATCTCCATGCTTTTTCAGAAATTATAAATTTTTCGTCTAATTTTAAATCACCTGATTTTATAAGATCAAAAGCAATAATACTCGTCATAATTTTTGTCATTGAAGCAGGATAAATTGAAATATCGGCATCTTGTTCATACAAAATTTCACCAGATAAGAAATCTTGTAAGATTGCGCTTCTGGCTTTGATTTCAATATTAGCTACTACTTGATTGATTAAAAATGTTTGGAAAATGATGATTAATATGATTTTTCTAAACATTTTTTATAATTTCCAAATTTTCAAATTTAAAGTAATTCATTTTTTCAAACGAGTCTCTTAAAGTTTTTATATCATTAAAGGGTCCTATTAATACCCTATATTTTGTTTTAGATAGTTCTCTTATCGATAAATTGTTAATTCCAGTCTCAATTTTAATTCTTGTCAACATACTTGTGGCTGTGTCTTTATAATAAAAATCAGCAACTTTTATAGAATATGAAAAAGCTTTTTCTTTAATTTTTTTTTTTTTAACCTTAATTTTATTCAAATCATTAATTTGAATACCATCTATGGGTGCTTTTTCGGCAACTATTCTTTCTTCATCAAAAGTTTTTGCTTTTTTTGCGATAAATGTTGAATTTTTTGCAACTAAAATTATTTTTATATATGGCTCATTTGAATTTAAATCTAACTCTTCAGCAATTCTTGGGCTTAAAATTGAATTATAAAAATTTGAAAATTTTACTTTATTAGATTTAACTTCAGCCATTAAAAACTTTCCATTTTTTGGATTAACAATTTTAACTATTGATCTTTTTTTTAATGAATTATGATAAATATCCAAGGATCTATTTTCTAGTTCTTTAATATCCAATAAATCATTATTATAAATTAGGGCAAAACCAGTATTACTATATCTATTTTCGATCGGAAAACTTATTTTTTTTGAATTATTATTGATAGTTTGATCACAATTAAAAAGAAAGAGACTTAATAATAATAAAATATAAGATCTACAATTCATTTTTAATTTTATCTTTCAGTGTGCATACAGCAAGAGCAAATCTTAGAGACCTATTCCACTTAAGTATTATTTCATAATTATCGAAAACTATATATGCAGGTTTTAGCGTATTAGCTTCTGGCACAATATCTTTATCTGGTGTGATTATTGCTACTTTTAAATTTTCATCATCAAGATTTAAATTGTTAAAATTAGTTATATATCTTTTAAAATATTTAAGTTTTTTTTTGTTAGTCAGTTTTTTTGCTGATACATTTAAGTATTTTACTGGAATATCTTTATTTAATTTTATTTGATAGAAACAATGTGAATCTTTTTTCCAACCTATATTTCTAAGATAATTTGCAGCAGAAGCATAGGCATCGTTAGGATTTTTTAGATCAATATAATTATCTCCATTAAAATCAATTGCATGATTTTTTATTGTTGAAGGCATAAATTGAAAAAAGCCAAAAGCACCAGCCCATGAGCCATAAAGTGTTTTGTAATCAATTTGATTTGAATCAATCAATTTTAATAAAGTTAAAAGTTCATTAGTAAAAAAATTTGATCTTCTTTTATCAAAGCTTAATGTCGATAATGATGATAATATATCCATTTTACCAACGTAAGTACCATAATTTGTCTCTATGCCCATTAAAGATAATAATAGATCTTTTTCAATTGTATATTTATTTTCTACCTGATTTATTAATTCGATATTTTTATTATAAAAACTAAGACCCTTTTTAACTTTATTTTTTGAAGTTCTTTTTGAAATATAAGTTTTTGTATCTTCATAAAATTCTGGTTGAAACCTATCATATTCAATTACTTTTGGTAAAAATTTCACTGCAGACATAGATTTGTCAAAAGTTTTTTCAGAAACATTATTAGCTAGTGCTAACGTTTTAAATTTTTTTTTCCATTCAGAAAATTGAATTTGATCATTTGCTGAAGCGCTGGTTATAACTAGTACAAAAACTAAAAAAAAAATATTAATTTGTTTCATAAAGGTCCTTTAAATATATAATTACAGCAATCCAAATAATAATAAAACTTACAAATTTAACTATTGAAAATTCTTCATTATAGTAGAAATAGCCTAGAATAAACTGTAATGTAGGAGTTATATAAAAAATCATACCTGTTGGTCCCAGACCAATCAGTTCAACTCCTCTAACATAAAGAAACAAAGGAATCACTGTCATTGGACCAGCTAAAATCAAGAATAAACTTAAACCAGGATCTGACATATTAAAATTATTCAATCCTTTTTGTGTAATCAAATAAAATGTTAATATTGCGAATGGTAAAATATACAAACTTTCAATAAGTAAACCAACATCTGTATCAACTTGTATTTTTTTTCTTAACAAATTATAAAATGCCCAACTAAAAGCCACTATCAAACCCACCCATGGTAAACTTTTAAGATTAAAAAAAATCAAAATAAAAATTGATATTAAAACTAAGAAGATTGAAAAAAACCTTTTTTTATTCAGTTTTTCTCCAAAAAAAATGTATCCCAATAAAACACTAATAATTGGCATTATAAAATAACCAAAACTAGCATCTATAATTCTTTCTGTTGCTACAGCATAAATCCACACAGCCCAATTTATAAAAATTAATAAACCAGAAAAAAATAAAAATAGTAAATTTTTTTTATTTGATATGATAATTAAAAATGTATTCCATTTAGCTAAAAATGAAGTTGTTATAATCAACATAACTGCTGTCCACAAACACCTATGAACAACTAATTCAATATGGCCGATAAAAGAAACGTATTCAAAGTATAAAACACCTATAAATCCCCACCAAAAAGAACCTAGAGAAGTTAATAGTAGACCTTTGTTAAATTGTTCTTTCATAGATTATCTTATGGGCTTAATTATTCATTCAATAAATAAACTATTTTATAGTTGAATTAAATGATTTTAATTATAAAAGCTTCTAAACGGAGAGATGGCTGAGCGGTTGAAAGCACCGGTCTTGAAAACCGGCAAAGGGGCAACTCTTTCCTGGGTTCGAATCCCAGTCTCTCCGCCACTATTCTCTGTCTTTAAATTTAAAATTTTTAAAAAGTAAATTAACATAATTGTTCTCTATTTTTAAATCTGTACTAAGTCCGTTATAAAAATTGTATAAATTATTATCATCTAAATCTAACAGCTTTTCTAGATAGTGAAGATTATCGATGTTTAATTTATCAATATATTTATTTGTGAAAGCTCCTAAGAGTTTATCCATTTCTTTAGTACCGCGATAATTTGATCTGTATTTAATTTTTTTTTTTAATTGGTCTATATTGATCTTCATTATTAGAATATATTAGTTGATAATGGATAATAAAAGTAATTACAAATATTTATTGTCAGATTTAACTGCTCTAAAAGGGGTTGGAATTAAAACAACTAATTTACTCAAAAAAAAAAAGATTAATAATATTTTTGATTTATTATGGAAATTACCAAAATCGTATACAGATCGCTCATTATCATCAAAGATTAAAGATTTGAAAATTGGTGAAATTCAGACAATAACTATAATTCCTAAAAAATACTCTTTTCCAAGAATTAGAAATTTACCCAATAAAGTATTATGTTCAGACGAAACTGGAGAAATAGATTGCATTTTTTTTAACAGTTATGAAGGTTACGTTAGAAAAATACTACCATTAGGTAAAGAAATAACTGTAAGTGGAAAAATTGGAAACTTCCGGGGCAAATATCAATTAACAAATCCTAAATATATATCTGAAGATTCTTCTTTAATTAAACAAAAACATAATACATATTCTTTAACAGACGGAATATCAGAAAAAATATATAATAAAATTATTAGTCAAATTATTAAGAAATTACCTATATTAGAAGAATGGCATTCAAAAAATATATTAAATAAATTTAACGATATAAGTTGGAACGATGCTATTAAAGAGTTACATAAACCTGAAAATGTAGGTAGTTATAAAAAAAAATTTTATCAACGACTTGCATTTGATGAAATATTTTCAACTTTTTTAGTAAACTCTGAAATAAGGAAAAAAATTAAGAAAATTAAAAAAACAAATAAAGTTTTAGATATAAATAAGCAAAATGAAATAATTGATCAATTAGATTTTTCACTAACAAAAGACCAAGTAAAAACATTGAAAGAAATTAATGGAGATTTGTGCTCTTCTACCAAAATGTTTAGACTTTTGCAGGGTGATGTTGGTAGTGGAAAAACGATTGTTTCATTATTGTCTGCATTTACCACTGTTAACTCTGGCTTTCAAGTTGCAGTAATGGCACCCACTGAAATTTTAGCAAGACAGCATTATGAACTTGCAAAAAAATTGTTTCCTAAAGCTCTTAAGATAAGATTAATTTCTGGTAAATCTGATTATAAAGAAAAAAAAAATATTCTATACGAATTATCAAATCATAAAATTGATATAATTTTTGGAACACATGCAATTTTTCAAAAAAAAATAAGCTTTAAAAAGCTAGGATTAATTATTATTGATGAGCAACATAAGTTTGGTGTTAATCAAAGAAAAAGATTGTCAGACAAAGGTGGTAATAACTGTGATGTATTGTTAATGACTGCCACACCTATACCAAGGACCTTAACAATGACAATGTATGGTGACATGGATCTTTCAATTATACGTGAAAAACCAAAATCGAGAAAACCTATTAAAACATATAGTAAATTAGAAAGTAAAATTGATGATATTATAAAGTTTATCGAAAAAGAAATTAAATTAGGAAATCAAATATTTTGGGTTTGTCCATTAATTGAAGAGTCTAAAAAAATAGATCACTCATCTGCTGTTAAGAAGTTTNAATATCTTAATAAGCTTTTCCCCAATCAAGTATCTCTACTTCATGGCAAAACAAGCATTGAAGAAAAAAATATTATTTTGAATGATTTTTTAAATAATAAGTTTAAGATTCTAGTTTCAACAACAATAATTGAAGTTGGCATAGATTTTCCAAATGCCAATGTAATTATAATTGAAAATNCAAATAANTTTGGATTATCTCAATTACATCAATTAAGAGGAAGAGTCGGAAGAGGAAGTAAAGAGTCTACATGTATCTTAATGTTTAAATCCAATCTTAGTATCAATGCAAAAAAAAGAATTAGTATTTTAAAAGANACTAATGACGGTTTTGTAATTTCTGAAGAAGANATGAAAATTAGAGGTTTTGGAGATATTTTAGGATTTAAACAAAGCGGTATAAAAAATTTTAAACTAGCAGATCCCATTCATAATAATGATCTATTTCTTTTAGCAGAAATAGAAATTAGAAGAATAGAAAATTCAAATGAAGATATTAGTAAATATAAACCATTAATTAAATTATATGATAGAGCCGATATTATAAACGATATTGCCTAGTTTTTATCAGACGAAGTTCCTGCTGAAACAATAAATTTAGAGGCTTCTTCAAAGCTCATATCTAAATGAATAACTTCATCAACTGGAAACATTAATAAAAAACCACTAGTTGGATTTGGAGTGGTAGGAACAAAAACATTTATTAAATTTTTATTTGTTTTTTTTGACATCTGACCTTTATTTTCTTTTGTAGCAAATCCAACAGCCCAAACACCTTTTCTTGGGTATTCAACAAGAACTACACTTTTTTTATTATTATCTTTACTTGAAAATGATTCAGTCATTTGCAAAATTGCTGAATAGATGGTTCTTAAAAAAGGAATTTTTTTAAATAAATCGTCAATAAATTTCAAAACTCTTTTGCCTAAAAAAGATAATGACAAACCACCAACTAATGTAATAAAGATAATTGAAATTAAAATTTCAATTCCAGGTATGGCATAAGGTAAATAGTTATTAGGGTTAATGTTTTGTGGTATAATATTTGATGAAATTCCAATTATAAATTTTGTAAGATATAATGTAAAGCCAATTGGAATTAAAACTACAATCCCAGTTATAAAGTAGTTTCTTAAAATTAAAGTGAAAGATTTTTTTTTTTTATCTTTTATCATAAATTTAGTTAAAACTTGAATATATTACAAAAAAAATTGCTAAAATAAATAAAATAAGGAGAATTTTGTTATTTAGATTCATCAACAAATATATTATCAATGTTAATATAAAATGAATAGAAGAAAATTTTTATCATATATGGGTTGTGGGTGCTGTGGCCTAATCTTTAATTCATGTTCTACAGCTCCAATTACTGAAAGAAGACAATTTAAGATTATCCCCGAATCAAAACTTAATGCACAAGCTGCACAAGTATATGAACAAGTGAAAAAAAAAGAAAATTTAATTAATGACTCTAAATTAGATGAAATAAAAGAAATTGGGAAAAAAATGGAAAATTCAATTGGGGAATATTTTTATCAAGCCAAACTTAAAGACCCTACAAATGGTTTTGATTGGGAATATATTTTAATAGATAACAAAAAAATAAGAAATGCTTGGTGTATGCCTGGTGGTAAAATTGCTGTTTATTCAGGAATACTTGAGGTGACAAAAGATAAAGATGGTTTGGCAGCTATAATGGGGCATGAAATTGCTCATGCTGTTGCAAAGCATTCTGTTGAAAGAGCAAGTAGAGGTGTTGTCCTAAATGCAAGTACTCAGATAATTGATATCTTTACCGGAGGTAAATTATCTCAAGTTAACAGAACTACTGGAATGGACACTGTTGGTTTGTTATCTCAACTTGGAATTATGAATCCTTTTAATAGAAAACAAGAAAGCGAAGCTGATTATTTGGGAATGATCTTCTCGTCACTTTCTGGTTACGATATAAGATCCACAGTTAAAATTTGGGAAAGAATGAAAGAATTTAATAAAGGAAAAACACCTCCTGAGTTTATGAGTACTCATCCTTCACCGGATAACAGAATTAAAAGATTAAATGAACGGATGAATGAAGTTATTCTTAACTATCCCCCAATCAAATTAAGCTAATGACTACATCAGCTCAAAATAATATTTAATTAAAAATTTTTGGTGAGCCCTGATGGACTCGAACCATCGACCCATTCCTTAAAAGGGAATTGCTCTACCAACTGAGCTAAGGGCCCAAAAATATTTAAATTGAATTATTGTTATATACAGATTTATAATCTTTTTTCAAATGTCTATTTTAACTTAAAGTTAAAAACAATTACAACTTACCAATGTATTTATCGTGAAATTCATCAAAAGTACCTTCATTAATATTTTTCCTTATTGAAGACATTAATTCTTGATAAAAATTAATGTTATGAAGAGTAAGTAGCATTGAGGCTAGAATTTCATTTGTATTAAATAGATGATTCAAATAATTTTTTGAATATTTGTTTAAATTAAGATTCGTACAATTAACGTCTAATGGTGTGTTATCATTCTGAAATTTGTTGTTTTTAATATTAATTCTTCCTTGCCATGTAAAAGCTAAACCTGTTCTTCCTGATCTAGTGGGTAAAACACAATCAAACATATCAATGCCTCTTTTAACAGCACCCAATATATCTGATGGAGTGCCTACACCCATTAGATAATGTGGTTTTTCTAATGGCAGAAGTTCTTTTATATCATCTAAAACTCTAAACATTTGGCTTTGAGACTCACCTACTGCTAAGCCACCCATGGCATAACCATCAAAACCAATTTTAGTTAATCCATTTAAAGATTTAATTCTTAAATCTTTAAAGAGGCCACCCTGTACTATTCCAAATAACCCTTTGTGTGGATTTTTTCCAAAAGCTTTTTTAGATCTGTCTGCCCAATACAATGAAAGATTCATTGATTTTTTTATTAAATCATAATCATCAGAATTTTTAGGACATTCATCCATAATCATTACAATATCTGAGTTAAGACCTAGTTGAATTCTTATACTTTCTTCAGGACTTAAAAAAAATTTTTTTCCGTCTACATGGGAATTAAAAATAGCACCTTTTTCTCTATCAATTTTATTAAGCTTAGAGAGCGACATAACTTGAAATCCACCGGAGTCAGTTAATATTGGTAGATCACAATTCATAAAATTGTGTAATCCTCCTGCAGATTGTATTCTTTCAACGCCAGGCCTTATCATTAAATGATATGTGTTAGATAAAATTATCTCAGAACCAGTTTTTTTTATATCATCAATTTTGCATGCTTTTACTGTTGCTTGAGTACCAACAGGCATGAATGTTGGGGTATTAATTTTACCTCTATGTGTCTCTATTATGCCTGTTCGAGAAAATTTATCTTTATTTAAAATTTTAAAGGCAAAATTTTTTAATGCCATCTAAAATTTATAAAGACTTAAAACTTATAATCTTATCTGGGTCAGAGACAGAACCATTGTTGCTTTCATCGCCTCTTTTAATCTTGTCTACTAGTTCCATACCTTCAATTACTTTTCCAAAGACTGTGTATTGATTGTCTAAAAATGGTGCTGGTTTAAAACATATAAAAAATTGACTATTCGCACTATCAGGATCTGAAGATCTAGCCATAGATAGAGTCCCCCTATCATGAGGTAAGTTACTAAATTCTTGTTTTAAATCTGGTAAATCAGATCCACCCATTCCAGCTCTACTTAAATTAAAATCATCTGAAGATGAATTTCCAAATTTAACATCACCTGTTTGAGCCATAAAACCGTCTATAACTCTATGAAACACTACATTGTCATATCTGCCATTATCAGCTAGATCTTTTATTCTTTTAACATGATTTGGTGCAACATCTGGGAACAGTTCTATCTTAACGTCTCCATCTTTTAATTTTAAAATCATAATATTCTCCTGTGCTTTTAGTTGATTGGTAATTAAGAAAAAAAAAATTAGTATATTAACTAAAAATCTACCCATGATAATCTTTCTTATCTTTTAAAGATTTAATAGTACTTTTGGTAGTAAACTTTTTAATATCACCACCCAATTTAACAATTTCCTTCACAAATTTTGATGATATAATCTGATTTTCAACATCAGACATTAAAAAGATTGTTTCTATATTATTATTTAGCTTTCTATTCATTCCTGCTAACTGAAATTCATATTCAAAATCAGATACAGCTCTTAAGCCTCTTAAAATTATATTGGATTTAAATTTTTTACATAAATCTGTTGTAAGTGAACTAAAAGAAACAACGATAATTTTTTTTTTGTTCAGTTTTAAATCTTTAAATAAAGCTTTATTAACAATGTCTATTCTTTCATCGGATGTGAATAAATAATCTTTATTACTCACATTTGAAACACCAACTATTATTTTGTCAAATAATTTAAGTGCTTTTTTAATGACATCAATATGTCCATATGTAATTGGATCAAATGTTCCAGGATATATTGCAACTTTGTTCATTAAATTAAATTATCATCAATTTTGATTGCAGAAACAACTTTTTCATCTCCTGATAATTTTATAATTCTCACACCTTGTGTATTTCTTCCCGCTGACCTAATCTCTTTTACAGCCACTCTTATTACTCGCCCTTTATTTGTAGAAATCAATATTTCATCTCCTTCGAATACTGGAAAAGATGAAGTTATATTTCCATTTCTTGGCGAATTTATAATTCCAATAATTCCCTTTCCTCCCCGATTAGTTACTCGGTAATCAATATGAGAGGTTTTTTTACCGTATCCATTTTCACTTATTGATAATACAAATTTTTCTTTTGCTTTAATTTCAGATTTTTCATCTTTAGTTGATTTGCCATTCTTATTTGTTTTATCATTGTCAATAACGGATAGTGATACTATTTCATCATTAGCCGCAAGTTCAATTCCTTTAATTCCTTTGGATGAACGACCTTTAAAAACTCTTAATTTTTTTGCTTCAAATCTAATGCATTTTCCAAATTTAGTGCTTAAAATAACATCTTGATCATCTTGGCAGATTTTTACACCTACTATTTTATCATTGTTATCAAGTTTCATAGCAATTTTTCCAGAAGCATTAATTGATGAAAAGTCTTCAAGACTATTTTTTCTAACTTTACCTTTAGCTGTAGCAAAAATTATTTGATA
>JGI20155J14468_10001080_pt1 | contig 21832 bp, 25 predicted proteins | sample COG_05_FD_14468 | JGI IMG/M metagenome (IMG submission 14468) | reverse complement strand
TAAAAGATAAATTATTAGTATTATATAATATGAATAATTTATGGATTTTTTTAGCATTTGCTTCTATGTTTATTAGTGGATTTAGTGTTATAACTTTGAAACTAATTGATAAAAGTAATTATAATAATATATTATTTTTATTATTAACATATATTTTTATGGGGTTATTTGCATTTTGTTATATACTTAAAGATAAAAAAATGAAGACCAATTTTTACAATAGTTGTGATAAAAAATTATTTATGTTTACTATAGCATTTGCTATTTTACTTATAATTAATAACATTGTTATGCAAAAAGCAGTATCAAATAGTCCAAATACTAGTTATACACATATTATAGTGAATTTAAATATATTAATAACATTGTTAGCAGGTTATTTTTTATTTAAAGAACGTTTTAATTTAAAATGTTTATTTGGTATATTTTTATGTTTGTTAGGAATAATAATTATTACTTATTATTCAAATAATTAATCTTCTACAGAATCATCTATAGAATCATCTACTTTTTCTACTTCATTTTGTAATACTTCTACTATTGGTTCGCTTATTAATTCATCATTTTTATTTTCATCTTTATTCACAAAATTATAAATTTGTAGAGCCAACCAGTCCAAATATTCATCCAATACTTCTTGTTCTCTTATTTCATTTCCTTTACTTAATGTTGTATGCATTAAATCGCTCCAAATAGTATCTAATACATCACTATGTCCGTAATTTTCAGCAGTTTCTACTATAACACTTAAGGAAGGATTTGATTGCTCTAATTTTTTAATATTTACACCAAAAGCAGGAATAAATGGGATTTCAAATTTTGGAAAAAGCGAACCCTTATATGATTTACCTGCATTTAAAACCAAAACATCTTCTAAATGATTTAAAATTGTTTCTTTATCCGAAAAAACCGAAAATACTGAATTATCAAATAATTTACTGTTATCAACTGGGTCTAAAAATACTGCTTTATTAATTTTTTTTTGCTTATTAATAGTTTCAACCGCATTAACATAACCAGAAGAATGAGTCAATGGAATTAATGCTTTATATTCGTCTCTAATATCATATAAAAATTCAGTAGTAGCACTATTTTCAGAAGGCACAACATTAACAGAAAAATTATAATTATTTAATGCTTTAATAAAATTACTGTAAATATCACCCGGAATTAGGGCATTTGCTCCTGTATAAAAAATTAATGCATTCATATTTTTTCTTTCCATGTCAATTGGTTCATATACTTTTACAATTTGATTTTCATATTTTCTTTTAAATACATTTACAGGTACATTTAAAAGAAATCCTTGCGCAAACGATAACAACACAAATAACAGTCTCATTTTATAATATATTTTGTATAAATGTTTTTATATTAATAATTTAAAAATAATTTAATACTTATTATTAACTTATGATTGACGAAACTTATGATATTAGCACTTATAAAGAAGCCTTAAAAAAAAATGGTTACACAATAATTCCAAATGTTTATAATAATAAAGAAATAAATGAATATATTGATCTATTTATAAAATGGCATAATGATGTGCCAAATTTAACCGATTTACATAGTTTAATTGATTATAATGGTATTTATAAACATCACCAAGTAGGTCATCAAAGATTTGCTTGGTTAGCACGTACTAATCCAAAAATTTTAAACATATTTAAACAATTATGGGAGACAGAAGAATTGGTTAGTGGATTTGATGGTTGTTGTCATTATCCAAGTGACTATGTTGGACAAGATCATTATTGGATACATACAGACCAAAGTTCAAGAAAAAAAGGGTTATGTTGTTATCAATCATTTTTAAGTTTAACAAATAATAGCGAACGAACATTAGTATTGTATAGTGGAAGCCATTTATTACATGAAGATTATTTTGAAAAAATGGAAATAGATGAACCACATAATTGGCATGTGATAGATAAAAGTTATTTTAATACTAGATTAGAGGCTACAAAAATAAAACTAGACATTAAAGCAGGTGATTTGGTAATTTGGGATTCACGCACTTTTCATCAAAATAGTTGTGGGTCAGAAGATTGTGTGGAAGAACGTTTAATACAATATTTATGTTATTTACCACGAGAGCATGAAGATAATACGGAAAAACAAAATAAACTACGTAGAAAATTTTATGAAAAACTGAGAACAACAAGTCATTGGCCATATCCAATGAATGCTGTTCCAGAACAAGCAAATTTTTATAATCATTATAATCCTGAAAATGAGATTTATATTGATTATGAAAGTTTACCAAAACCAGATTTAGATGACATGAAAGACGAAATAGAAAAACTAATATAAAATTGATATATATATTTTATTATTTAATTAAATAATAAAATATATATAAAATGTTAACTAACTATAATCAAATAATCAATTTAACAAATCAATCATATATCAAGTTAAGTTTTTTAGAAAAACCATTATTAAATTATAGTGATTATAATTATGATAAATTAAAAGATCTTATAAAAACTAATAACTCTGGTAAAAGCAATGTTATGGTTTTTAATAAAGATTATATTAATCCAAAATTAATAGAAGAAAAAACACATAGATGGTTTAAAAGTTATTTAAAAACTCCATTATATCCTCTATTTTCAAATAAGAGTTATATGTTTAGTGGAATTAATAAAAATGAGATTGTTGATGGTTTACCAAATTTATATTATCCATATTATGAGTATTTTAAAAAAATCAATAAAAATTATAATCAAATTGTAGTTAATTATTATGAAACCATTGAAGATTTTATTCCAATGCATCGGGATTGGACATATAATATGGTTCCAAATTACGAAATAAGCATTTTAACATTAAATAACAAAAACAATAATGTAAATAGAGTTTTTAGTATTGAAAATGTAAAAACTAAAGAAATAATCAATATAGAATTATTTCATGGATTAATTATTACTATGGGTGGATATTTCCAACATGAATATAGACATGGTATTTTAAAAACTAATTATAACAATAATAATACTAAAAATAGTAGATTAGGCATTACTTTTAGACAATTTATTGTTTAATTTTAACTTTAACTTCATTTGAAATGATTTTAAATCATTAAAAGTTTTTATAAAACAAATAAAATAATATTATAGAACTAATTAAAAGTAAATATAAATCACTATTTTTATATTTTTTCAACTCTTTTTTGATTTTATTTTTATATTTGAATAATATTAATGCAACAGCAATTCCTATTAATGAACCTATTATAGTTTGTTCTATTGTGTGACATTTAATTAAAACACGAGAATACATTACAAATAACATTGTAATTATAAATATAAAAGAACCAAAAATAGTTATAAAATTATTATTTTTGTTGTTATTTTCTAATAAAGATAATACACCCAGAGTTGAAAAAAAACCAGCAGATTGAGAATGTCCGGAAGGCATTCCATATGATTTTGGATATATTGGATTACAAGGTTTGAATGAACAACAATTTTTTGCACCTTTTGGTCTAATTCCTTTACCTATTAATGGTATATCTTGTTTTCCAAATAATTGTGAAAATACATTATATTTTAAAAAACTATTTAATTTGTGGTTTAAAAATAATCCAATAAAAAATATTAAAAAATCAATATTTAAAGTAAAAAAATAAGAAAAATATAATATAAATATTTGAAATAAGTCTGCGGCTCTTGCTATGTTTAATAAATATTCCATATATATATTAAAATCATTTAAACTTATAAAAACAATTAATTAATATATAACCGCAATGTTTTTTAGTAGTCCAAAGTTTTTGAAACTTTTTTATAGCGCTCTTTTGACTGGAATGCCGAGTTTAACATATAATCCATTTAATAAAAATACATTACATGCGCCTTTTGTTGTAAATCAATATTCAACATATATTAATTATAAATTAGATGAATCGCAAAAAGAATATATTAATAATTTTTTAGATAAAAATACAGATGGGTTTGAGTTATTACCATCATCATTATTAAACGATGATTCGGAAGAATATTTTTTAAGTATTAATATTTATAATTGTAGCAGTCCATTATTTGATTTTATTAGCGATATTATACCAAGTAGATGCGAAATTAATGTATATGTTAAAGATAAAAATGATATACAAGGCACATTAATAATGGAATATGCATCAAATATTTTATCATTGGATCCAGATAATTTGTTTAAATCCAAATCACAACTTAAATTTGATACAGATCATGAATTAGTTTATGGTATTGTTAAAGATAGTAATTTTGAATTAAAATTTAATTATAATAGATTTTTAGATACAACAATTAATAACAAAATAAGTTCAAATTTAATAAAATTTACAGACAAAATATTTTATAAAAACGGACTTTATGATAAAGTTTATTATGATTCATCATTGATTCATAATAAAATAATAAATGTAAACGATTATGAAGTTTATTTTAAATTTTTTGATATGGAATTTAATAAAGTAGATAATATATTTTATTTTGAAGAACAAATAAATTTTGTAGGGGGGATGTGGTATAATTTAAATACAAATTTTTAGAAAGTGTTTCCAGTAAAAACTCTATAAAAAGTATAAATAACAAAAAATATTGTAAAAGCATGTATAACCATGAAAACTTTATTAATATTTGACCATTTTTCTATTGCTTTATATTTTGGATTATTAATATATTTTTGAATATCATCATATAAAAATAAATTTAATAAAAATGAACAACTTAATAATAATAATGAAACCAATACCATACCACTAACATATAACTTACTTTTTCCTCTATAAAATCTAGAATATCCTAAAGCAGCAAATGAAACAGCAGTAGTTAATGCTACATTACGAATTGAAGTTTGATAATACATAATTAAATCTTTAAAACTTTCAAATTCCATTTTGTCTTGGTTATTGTCATTATCTTTATTTGTAATTAGTTCTAAATTAGACATCTTTATATATTATTAAGATAAAAAAAATTATTTATAATATAATTAAATTATTAATGACTTTCATAAATAATTTAATAGTTAAGAAAAATGTTATTCCATTAAAAAGCAATATTTTAATGTTAAATATTTTGAATAATACTAATAATAATAATATTAATAATGTTTTTTATAATCCAATAATAGGAAGTAATTTAGGTATTCCATTGAATTTATTACAATATATATACATCAATACTTATTATCAAGAAAATTTAATAACTTTTGAATTAGTTGCGTTACAATTTGCTATTGGAATATTTACATACGGAAGCGATCGTTTAATTGATGCTTTAGAATATTCTGATACTTCAAATTATAGTGTAGATAAGATAGATTATTATAATTATTTAAAAAAAAACAAAAATTTGAATATTTTTGTAATAGCTTTAAGTTATATTTATATAGTCAATTTATTAATAAATAATCAAGAAACTTATCCAATATTATTTTTATTAACTTCTACTTTGGGTTATAAAAATTTTAAAACAAATTATGGACAATTTAAAGCATTATATATTGGATTTTTTTGGACAATTGGAACAGTTGTTTTGCCAAGTGTTTTATTAAGCCATAATTATGATATATTAAAAGAACCAACAATTATTTTACCAAGCATATTGAATTTATTTGCATCTAGTAATTTACTTGATATAAAAGATTTAAAAGAAGATAAAGCAGAAAAAATATATACATTACCCGTTATATATGGAAGTAATTTTGCAATATCCGTTAGTCATATAAGTATAATTTTAGCAATATTATTATTTTATAATAATGAAAATTTTGATAATAATATTTATTTATCATTATTGTATGAAGCACAAAGTTTTGGGGGTTTTTTTTTAAATTTAAATAGTTATAATAATACTAATAAGTAAATTAAAATATAATAAAAAATTATAAATATTATATTTATTATATTTATTATGAATAGACCTTCTAGAAGCCCGAGTCCATTATTAGATTTAAATGAATATAAAAAAAAATTAATAGTTGAAACCAACAATTATTATCCGAATAATGTACCAATAGGTTTTATAATTTTTGCTTGTATAAATATAACAGTTTTTATTGGTTATTTATGGAATAATATTATGCATTCTTGATTTCCAACAATCAATATTGACTTTTTTTGCAACATTATTATCAAAATCTTTAGAAGCAAAATTTGCAATAATCACAATAAGTTCATTTGGTAAATTTATTCCTATTAAAGATTTAAAATAAAAATCATAACGTATATTCATACTAATTGACCTGCGAAAACAAACCATACAACCATAATTTTCATCACCAATAACATTCGTTTTACATTTATTGCAAGGATGCCAAGGACTCATTATATTATTACTTTTCTAATTAATAATATAAATTATAAAAATATTTTTAATCAATTTTATATTTAATCTACTTCATCGATACTTGGTCCGCCCGGCATATCTGTTACATCTGGCATTCCTCCTGGCATTCCTCCTGGCATTCCTCCTGGCATTCCTCCTGGCATTCCTCCTGGCATTCCTCCTGGCATTCCTCCTGGCATTCCTCCTGAAGCCATCATCTTTTCTTGTAATGGTTTCATTGCTTCTTGGAATTCTTTTAATCTGCTTTCATATTCTTCTTTTGACGCCATTTGATTAGAATCTAACCAACTGGTAGATTCATCAATTATTTTAGTTAAATCTGTTTTCAATGTTTCATCAATTAATGATGCCATTTTTTCATCGCTTAATGTAGATTTCATTTGATATACTAAATTTTCATAACTATTACGAGCATCAATAGTTTGTTTAGCATTTTCATCCTCATCTTTAAATTTCTCCGCATCTGCTAACATTTTATCAATATCTTCTTTAGAAAGACGCCCTTTATCATTTGTTACTGTAATATTATCAGATTTACCACTAGATTTTTCACTTGCTGTAACTTTTAAAATACCATTTGCATCCAAATCATAACTGATTTCAATTTGTGGAACACCACGAGGCATTGGCGGAATTCCTTGTAAAGTAAATTCGCCTAATTTATTATTATCTTTAGTAAATTGACGCTCACCTTCAAAAACTTGAATTGTTACCGCGGGTTGATTATCTGCATATGTACTAAAAGTTTGTGACTTATTTGTTGGAATTGTACTATTACGTTCAATAATTTTAGTCATAACTCCACCACTAGTTTCTACTCCAAGACTTAATGGAGCAACATCAAGCAATAAAAGATCATCAATTTTTGAATCTTTTACACCAGAAAGTAAAGCAGCTTGAACAGCAGCACCATATGCAACTGCTTCATCTGGATTAATAGATTTATTAAGCGCTTTTCCATTAAAAAAATCACTTAATTGATTCTGTATCCTTGGAATACGAGTTGAACCACCAACTAACACAATTTCATTAATTAGTGATTTACTAACACCAGAATCTTTAATAACTTGTTCTACGGGTTCAAATGTTTTTCTAAATAAATCACCACATAATTCTTCAAAACGTGCTCTAGTAATTGAGCCAGCATAATCAATGCCGTCAAATAAACTATCAACTTCTATTGTTGCTTGAGTAGAAGAAGATAATGTTTTTTTTAAATTTTCACATGCACTTTTTAAACGACTAATAGCGCGTTTATTTTCACTTAAATCTTTTTTATGTTTTCTTTTAAAATCTTGAGTAAAATGATGAACTAAACGAGTATCAAAATCTTCTCCACCTAGTCTTGTATCGCCTGCTGTTGCTTTAACTTCAAAAACACCTTCATCAATGCTTAAAAGTGTTACATCAAAAGTCCCACCTCCTAGATCATAAATTAAAATATGTTTTTCTGTACTATCTTTAGTTTGGTCTAATCCATATGCAATTGCTGCTGCAGTTGGTTCATTGATAATTCGTAATACATTTAATCCTGCAATAGCACCCGCATCTTTAGTAGATTGGCGTTGTGAATCATTGAAATAAGCAGGAACGGTAATAACAGCACTATCTACTTTTTCACCTAAATAATCTTCTGCAATTGTTTTCATTTTTGTTAATATCATAGACGAAATTTCTTCTGGTTGAAAATCTTTTAATTCTCCTTTGTAATTTGCTTGAATAACTGGTTTATTATTTTTATCAATTACATTAAATGGAAAATGTTTAATATCACTTTGAGTAGAAGAATCATTATAAATTCTACCAATCAGGCGTTTTGCATCGTAAATAGTATTTTCTGGATTTTGAGATGCTTGATTTTTTGCCGCATTACCAATCAAACGCTCACTATCAGTAAATGCTACATATGAAGGAGTTGTTCTCAATCCTTGATCGTTTGCAATAATTTCACATTGACTATTTTTCCATACACCAACACACGAATAAGTTGTACCTAAATCAATACCAATAGCAACCATATACAATAATTTATTTGTGGTTATCTTTTTAAATAATTTTTAATAATTTATTTGTAGTTTAATAAAAATAAATTATTTTCTAATATCATATATTGTCGTAATAAAAAATTTATAAATTATCTTATAATAAATTTTTTGGATTTATTATAGTAATATCTATCACTTGAAATGAAGTTAAATTGAACTACTACTTTTTATAATAATAATATATATATAAAAATATATTAACGAATATTATATTAAAACTAAAAATATGGAAAATAATTTACAAAATGCTATTGTAGATAATTCTAACAATATTTTAGATTTAAATGTAATAGAAAATGTTGTTATAAATAATGCCAATATAGTTATGTATAATAATGAAGAAAATGTATTAAATTTAAATGAAATTGATTTACCATTAGAAAGACATATCCCATTTATTGTTCGTCAAAATGCTTTTGAAATTAACAGATAATTTAAAATGATGTTACTAATGACGCAGAACTTCTAACATTACTAGTAATAATCATTTTTTTTGTTACATTATTTTCTTTTACGAAACTAATTTCATTATCTTTTAATACTACATGACCCATAGCATAACCATAATTTTTTTTCAAATCTTCAATAACATTTGAAGTACCATAATATGGATGGTCTAAAATTGATTCTTTGAAATTATGACCAAGCATAATACATGGAGTTTCGTTGATAAACCCAACATGATATTTATCCAAAACTAATGTAATCATTGATTCACATGTCGTTGTCGTTGGACTAACAATATTATTTGGAAATACCCATTCATTGTTTAATTTAATTGGATGCCATGGTGTAATAATTAATCCATTTTTTAAATGAACCATTTCACGAAGTTTTGTATTAATTAGTGTTTCAACAATAGTTACTACATTCGCAGTTACCAAATTATTATTTTCATCAATTGAAAGAATTTTATCACCCTTTTTTAAATTTTTAATAGGATTTTTGCTACCATCTGCCATTGTAATTTTGCAGTTATTATGAAAACAACCACCGCCCATATCATTAAATGCTGACATTGAAACTTGTGGTGCTGGTGCTCCGCTATAACCCCGACCAGAATATGCGGAATTTCTTAGTCCTAATGAAGGTGTAGGGGGTGGCATAGTATCAAAAATATCACTTGCTTTATCTACAATGTTTTCAAAAATAGCTCCGCCAAATAGACAAGATTCATCTTTAAAATTTGGCTTAATTTGTTGATTTAAAGAACGAGAAAGCTGGTCTAAATAAAATTCTCCCCATCGCTTAAAATATACCATATTACTTACTGCGAGTTTAATTTGACCATCATTTGAACCATCACCAATAAGATTTTTAATAAGACCCTGTGTTAAAATATCATTATTTCCACTTGTTTTTAGTAATTCTTCTAATTGGTTAAAAATACTCATTGCTTCATCGTTTAAAATACAACGATTATAATTTAACATCTTTCTAATTCCATCCACAACATTATAGCGATTAATATGAATATTTACATCATTATTAAAACTTAATGATTGAATATAACTATTATTTACATAATATTCTTCACTTTTATAAGATTGTCCTCCAATTTTGTAAGTATAATAATAAGTAAAATAATCATTTAGTTCAGTATTTAATACAATATTTCTGGTTTGTTGATTTTGAATAGTTCCAATATCATAAATTAATTCACCTGTTGTTTCATCTTTTTGCATTGCATAATCACCCATTACAATATCTTTATTTAGTGCTTTTTTCTCAATAATATGTAATTGCACATTTAATGCAACAGTAGTAAGAATAGTTCCAATAAAATTGCAAAATACTGTTGCAATTAAATTACCATCTGGAATATGTCCATTTCCACCATTTGCATATTTTGCCATATCATATAATAGTTCAGGTTTAAGATTATATCCAAATCCAAAAGTATAAATAGGAGTTGTAAAATTCTTTGTTTTACGAAGACGTTTTAGCGTTTCAATTTCACCACGCGCAGGTGAAACATTTGGTTGTCCGTCTGTCAACATAATAATTGCTCCATTACGTGACTTATCTTCGCGATCATCTAAAATTTTAATTGCTGTTTCAGTAGCACCCCAAATATTTGTTTGACCTCTGGGTTTAATAGTCTCAATTTTTGCTAGTGCAGTTGATTTGTTAATTTCTGTCATCATGATAAGATTAAATAAAATATCTACATTATTATCAAATACAATAACAGCTAGTCTTGAATTTTTATCAAGAGTTTTGGCTACTGTTTTTGCGGAATGATTTACAATATCTTGAATACTAAAACCTGCCTCAATATTAGAACCAGTACTATCTTTTGCTTCAACTGCTGCTTGCATAGAGCCAGAACGATCAATAACTAATACAATATCTTGAGATAGATGACCAAATTCTAGGTCTTTTGGAAAAGATTCTTCATTAATACTGAAATTTAGCATAATTTGATTTTCATTATTTTTAAAAATGTTGTGGTCAATCTTAATATTAGACGTAGAAACTGATGCTGGTTTTCTTGTGTTAGAAACTGCTCCAAATGCTCCCGCATGATATTTATCACACAAAAATCTAATTGAAGCATTTACTTTTAAATCATTAACACTCATTGGTGCGCGAGTTTGAGGTGAAATTCCTTTTTCATTTAACCAATGAACAATTGCAGAGCGTTCATATGTTTGACCATCATTTCCTTGAACAGGATCAGTCATAATATCCTGAGTAATGGGACAAGTAATAGAATCAATAATAGCATCAATATCCATAGCTGAAGTCATATATATTTTTGTTATGCAATAAATAATAATTATTTTTTTTAAATCAATTTTTTTTCTGGTTTTAATTTTAATTTTAATTTTAATTTTAATTTTAATTTTAATTTTAATTTTAATTTTAATTTTAATTTTAATTTTAATTTTAATTTTAATTTTAATTTTTATATTTACTTCAAAATAAAATAAATATAAAATTGATATAAAAATTTTAATGATTTTAATATACAATAAATCTATAGTAATTTATGGAATCTGTTTTAACAGAAAATAGTAATAATAATTTTGAAACAACTTATGTAAAAGAAGTATATGAAGAAATTGCACCACATTTTTCAAATACTCGTAGTTATAAATGGTCTTGGGTAATAGATTTCTTAGATTCTTTAAAAACAGATTCTATTGTATATGATTTAGGGTGTGGAAATGGTCGAAATATGGATCATGGAAGTTTAAAATTTATTGGTATTGATAATTGTGAAAGTTTTGTATCTATTTGTAAAAGTAAAAATTTTAGTGTTATTAATTCAAATATTACTAAAATTCCACTTGATAATAATAGTGCAGATGCAATCATTTGTATTGCTGTATTTCATCATCTATCGAGTCGGGAAAATAGAATTCAATCATTATTAGAAATGAAAAGACTTGTTAAACCAGGTGGAAAAATTTTAATTTCTACTTGGTCCATTAATCAGCCACAAAAAACACGACGCACTTTTAATAATTATGGTAATAATATTGTATTATGGAACAGTTATGGTAAAGTTTATGAACGTTATTATTATATCTTCAAACTAGATGAAATTAAAGAATTAATAAAAAGAGTTGGACTAATAATTATAAATTATGAATATAGTTGTGGTAACGAAGTTTTTAGTTTAATGAAAATTTAAAAAATATTATTTTTAAATTACTATTTTTCCAAAGTTTGAATTAATTTATATATAGTTTCAATATAATTTACATAAATTGTTATACTATTATAATCATTTTTTTCATTAAAATTATTATAAAATTTATTTTCTTCTTTTAAAACCCATAAAAGTTGATTGAGTAAGAATTTATTATTAATAACGTACATATATTAATAATAAATTTTTTAATTTTATTATTGTTTTATAATTATTTTTATAAATTATAATAATTTACTTTAACGCAAACTTATACAAAATACTATAACAGCTATTATACCAAAAACAAATCCTAAATGAAATTTATATTGCATTTTTCTATATATATTTAACCATTCAGTTATTTGTCTTTTATCTGATAAATGCAATAACATATAATCAGATTTAGGATATAATATATAAAATAAATAATTTGTAACAAAAACTATAGAACCAACCAAACAAACTAACGACATATTATTAAAACGTATTTTTAATACTTTTTTCATTATATATATTGTAAAAATTGCAAGTAAAATACCTAAAACATAACCCATATAATATATAGTTTTACGTTCGTTAATTATTTTTTCATAAGTATCTTTTTGTTTGCTAGTTAAAACATTTAAAAAATTTGTTTTATCTTTTTTATCATTTGCACAAGATAATATTGTATATATATTTGCTATCAAAAATATTAAGGCAATTATACAAGTTATTCCACAAATCATATTATAATAATATTAAATAAATTAAATAAATAAAATAAATTAAATAAATAAAATTAAATAAAATTTTTGTAAAAAATATTTTGTTTTATTATAAATGTCTGCTGAAAATTTAGGAGCTGGTGAACAAGAAGCATTAGCATCGGCTCGTCTTGGTGACCTTCGTAAAAAAGTTAATGCTGATTCATGGTCTGAAAATATGGAAGTTTTAATGAAACAATGGGGAGAGAAAGCTGCTGGTTTGCGTTTTATGCATTCTCATTCAGGTGGAATATGGAAAAAATTTTCTAATCAATTAAGTATTACTGGTATTGTTGTAACTGGTGTTGCATCTACTGTTACATTAATTGCTACCAGTGTAAGTGATGAAAATACCAAAAATGGTATTTTAATAGGTGTTGGTGGTGTTGGATTACTTTCAACATTAATTCAATCTTTCAAAAAATTCTATAATGCCGAAGAAAAAGCTGCTGATCATGCTAGTGTTTCAAAACAATTTGGTTCGTTTTATAGATATATGGTTTTACAAATGGGTATGAGCCGTGAAGACCGCGACCCTGCTGATGTTTTAAGTGCTTGGGCATTAAAAGAATACGAAAGATTACAACAAGAAGCTCCTCCTATTGGAGGAAGTTCGGTTGCATTATTTAAAAAGAAATTTACTGACCCTAATCAATGTATTCCTGATGTTGCTGAAGATAAATTTGTAATTACAGTATTTAAAAAACCTGAATCTCTTGTAGCGCGTCAAGTTGAATTAGCTGATTCCAATGTTTAAAATTTAATTTTATTTATGTATTTTTTAAATAAAATTAAAATTTATTTTTATCTTATTTGATAAAAATATTGTTTTCAGGTAAGCAATAAATTTTTTTACTTTCTTTTAATTTTAATATTTTTTTTTTATTATTTAATGTGCAATGTGGCATAAAATCCATATTTTTCAATAATTTTAATCCTTTTTGATTTTTCTTTTTTGTTAAAAATTTTGGTTTATAAGTATTGTTTATATGAAATATATTTGATTTTTTATTAAATCGTAATATTGAAGCAGGATATATTGTTTCTCCTGTTAAAATTGCACCTGCAGAACAAGCCATATATAAACTATTACTATTTTTAAGTTTATTAATAATTATTTTATCCATTTTTGATTTTTTAAGATGATAATTTAAATAAAAAGTATCACCGCCTAATGCAAATATTATTTGACTATTATTAATATTTTCTTTAAATTTTTTTAAATTATTTTTACTTGAACAATCAATTAAAGTATAAGGAATATTTAATTTATCTAAATTCATAGATTTTACTTTTTTTATACAATCTTCATAAAGTTTGGTTCTTGATTTATTTCTAAAACCATAACGAGCTGTAATTATTATTGCCATTTTTAGATTGTTGGTATTTTTAAATTTTTTATTTATTATTTTTTTTGCATTATAAAGAAATTTATTATCTTTTTTGCAACTAGAAAATAATAATAATTTTGGATTTTTATTATTTGTTTTTGTTTTATTTTTTGTTTTATTTTTTGTTTTATTTTTTGTTTTATTTTTTGTTTTATTTTTTGTTTTATTTTTATATTTTTTTTGTGTCTTTCTAGTTTTATTAACCATTAATATAAGATTTTATTTTTTTATTTATTTTTTTTATTTATTTTTTTAATTCATTTTTTTTATTCATTTTTTAAACGTGTTCTATTTATTCTTGCCTCAAGTGTAAATGTAAAATCTTCATTTATATCTGTATTAACAATATTACCATAATAGTCTATAATTTTAATATTAAAATTTAATAAGTTTATTAGTCCATTATATTTTCGTATTGTATCTGTTCTGCTATTATTTGAAGTAAATTGTTCATTTACATAATAATTATTTTTTGATGATGCAGTTGCTACATTTATTTTTCCTAATATTTTAAATGTAGACATATTATTATTTAAAAAAAGTTTATGTGTTTCAATTATATTTGATTGATATTCATCAAAACAAAAAAATAATTCTCTATTTCCAATATTACAAAAACTAAATGGTGATGTTATAATTGTGTTATATTGTGGATTATTACAAATATCACTTATAGAGTTATAATAACTTGAAGATTTATTATAAACAAAACCCATTATTGTTGCTAATGAATAATATGGAACATAATGAGATGCAAAATCAATATTATAATATTTGAAATCTGTAATTATATTGCTTATATCATTATAGTTTAATTCAAATTTAATTTTTTTTGAATTATTATCTATAGAAAAATTAAGTGCTTTTATGAAATTTTCTCCACTTATATTTGTTACATCTATATAACTTTGTAATGTTTTATTTATATGATCTATTAAATGCGTAGCTTCTTCATAATGACCATTATTTATTGTTAAAACATATGAAAAATCACAAATATCTGCATTATTATATTTTTTTATAGTTAATTTATTATTAAATTTTGCTTCACTTATAAGTAATGGTTTCTTTATTGTTAATGCTGCTAATTTTACTTGACTTACGTTTGTTATTGGACTTGATAATATAAAATCACTATTAGTGCTTGGAACAGGTGTTTCTAATAATGGATTATTTTTTGCACGAAATAATGTATTAAAATGTAAATGGTTATATAATTCATAATTTTCTACTACTTCTCTATTAATTGTTATATTGTCTATTTTATTCTCTTCATCAATACTAAATAAAACTTCATTTAAATTATTATTGTTACTTAATAATTCGCTTTCATCTAAGTCTGGATTATTATCTGGATTGTTATCTAAATCATCTGTTACAATATTATCTTCTACAAGATTAATATTTTTAATTGAATTATTTAAATTATCTGTACTTTCGCGTATGCTATTCAAATTTGCCATAGGTTCTATTAAAAAATTATTACTATTATAATCATCATTAGTATTTGAAAAAATATCATTGTTTATATAATTATTTTCAACTGTAAAATCATTAAGCAGTTTATTTTGAGCAGCAAAAAAAAAACTTCGAATATCATTATGTTGTGGTTCATTGAAATAATTATTATTTAAATTTTCTATTTTTTCTATTATTTCTTCTTTTGATGGATCGTTTAGTTCTAATAAATTTAATAAATCATCTATATTATAATCTTCTATATTTGTATTGAAATTTGAATTATTCATAATTAATATAATAATATATTTATATTAATTATATTAAGTGTATATTGTTTATTACGTTATTTTCATTTTAGAAATATCTATATCAACATCTTTGGCTTTATCTTTATCTTTATCTTTATCTTTATCTTTATCTTTATCTTTATCTTTATCTTTATCTTTAAAGCATCTCTTATAAATTGAATTTAAAAATTCTTTATAATTAAATTTGTTATTATTGTTAATATTAATATGTTTTGGTAATCTTTGAATACCTTGACCTCGTTTACAGTGATTACGTGATTTAAATAATAATTTTTCTAATTCTTTGATATTATTTTTTTCATCTTTTGAAAACTGCGACTTATTTATGTGTTTATTTGAGCTATAAATAAAGCGATTATAATTATTATCACTATAGATTTTATATTTTTTCTTATCTTCTTTTAATAATTTATTATTAATAAATCCTAATCCCTCTATCTTATTTTTTGTATTATTCATTTCTATTACAATTATTTCTGTTTCTGGTAAGCAAGAATCGCTTATTTTAATTGGGCTACCATAAATACAACCTTTTAAATTATTATTGTTTGACCAATCTTTATTTTCTTGTAACGTAATGCTGTTAAAACGTGTTACAAAAATATCCATATTAATTTTAATTTTTTACTTTATTATGTGATTTATTCTTTTGTTTGGGTTTCAATTTTTTTGTTATTTTTTAAATAATATATTTCTATATTGATTTCATTTTTATTTTCTTTTTTTTGTTCTTCTATAATATTTTTAATTATATTAATTTTTTCATTATTTTCTACTTCATTTAATATTGTATTATTTATTGAATATAGAAATTTAAAATTTTCTATAATAGCATATAATTCTAATGTATAAGTTTCTATATTAGCTTTTGATTTGATTGAATTTATTACTACAAAATTGTCTATTAAACTTATATTTAAATTTAAACTTTGATTAATTAATGGAATAGTTAATATTTTAAGATTTTTTTTTTGTATAAATGCTATTTCATCTATTGTTTTTTGAATATTGAATGTTTTATCTTGAAAAATATCTAATATTATATTTTCTACACTGGCATTTGGATAAGCTTCTTTATGTTTTTCTTTTAATTTTGAGCGTATAGCATGTTTTAATTCTTTTGATTCATTATTATATATTTCATTTATTACATTACTTAAATTTTCTTCTTTTATTAATAATAAATTATTATTATGTAAATACTTTTGGTAACTATTTTCAATATAATTAAATGCTATTGTTTTTATTTCATCTACAATATTCATATTATAATAATTATTTTAATTACTTTATTATTTTATTATTTTATAATACTTTTAATATTTATTAACTAATTAAATATTAAACTATTAATTAAAGTATAATAAAATATATTATAGTTAAATGACAAATTTATCTTGTAAATTTAATTGTTATACTTTTTGCTTTATTAATTATTTTATAGATTTTTTTATTTATTTAAAATATTTTGTATATTTTAATTTATTTTTATCTTCATTAACTAGTAATTTGATTTATTATAAAATAACTAATAATATTAATACTGGATTAATTAAATCACTTTATTATAGTATTAATTTAAATGGTTGTGTATTAATAAAATTTGTTCAGTGGGTAATTATAAATATTGAATTATTAGAAGATGATGCCAATCATTATATTTTAAATATGTTTAAAAAATTTTATGAAAATTGCAGTATTCATAATTTGAATTATACAAAAAAAATGTTTTATAAAGAATTTGGTTATAAATTTGATGAAATATTAATTATTGAACAAGATTTTTCTGTTAAATCGGGTTCCATTGCACAAGTATATAAAGTCAAATTAAATACTAATAATATAGGAAATGAATTTAATTTTTTACAAAATGAACTTAATAATAGTATTAGTAATGAAAAAAGATATGCATTAAAAGTTGTACATCCAGAAGTGTATTATCAAGTATTTTTTCCAATTACTTTTATTAATAGCTATAAATTTTTAGTCTCAAATATAAGTTTTTTGAAAAAATATGATACTATTTTTGATTTTAATAGTTTTTTTAGTAATTTAAAATTACAACTTAATATGAATAATGAATATAAAAATATGCAATATTTTTATAAAACTTATATAGACAATCCATATATTGTTATACCAGAACCTATTGTAAGTAATGATAATTGTTTATTAATGGAATATGTAGCTGGAGAATTTATGCATGATTTACAAGTATCTGATTTTGAAAAACAAAAAATTGCTGCATTATTGAATTTATTTTATAAAGATACTTTTCAAAATTGCGATTATTTTCATAGTGATTTACACGATTCTAATTGGAAAGTTAAAAAGTATAATGATTTTTATCAATTAATTATTTATGATTTTGGATATATTGTAAAAAATGATATACAAGAATTATGTAAAAAAACCATTTTAAATTTTGATTTAAATAATCTTGAAGGAATTGGAGAATCTGTTTATGAATCTTCCATAAATAATAAAAATATAAATAAAGAAACTATTGTAAATAATTATAAAAAATTTATGATAAAAACTGTTCCTTACACGGATGATTGGTTAATTAAAACATATCAATTTTGTTATAAAAATAATTTAATATTAAAACCTGCTTTTCTTGAATTATTTATTTGTAATATATTACTTAAAAAATATTTTCAAAAATATTTATTTAAAAAAACAAGTGATGCATATGATAATAATTTTACAATTAAAACAAATTTAATATATATTAATATATGTAAAAAATATAATATTTTTAAAGAAGTACAAAGTTATCTTGAAAATGCTTATTTAAATAATCAAACATTATTGAATTCTTATGTTTATGAAGATAATTATTTAGAAAATATAGAAATAGAAAATAAGAATAAAAATAAAACTGTAGTTGAAGAAATTAGTATTTAAAACTGATATTTATTTAATGAAAGCCTGTACCATTACATAAATTACATTTTTCATAACCAAAATTAAATACATTATTTACATTATTATTTGTTATCCATCCACAACCTTTGCAAATATGACAAATACTACATAAATCGTTTGCAATAATATGATCTAAATGTTTTTTTTTATAAAACGGTCTTTTTTCTTCGTAAAAATATTTTAGTTTTTTATTATATTTGACTTCATTGTTATTATCAATTATTTTATAAAAATCATCATTATAATTTATTGCTACACTTAACGCTCTACAATGATTTGGATTGTTAATAAACTTTAAAGCTTTAATCATAATTATTAGTTTTATATATTTGAACTATTTTGATATTTTAAAATATCAATTTTATATCAATTTTATTTTATATTGTATATAAAATTGATATAAAATATATATTTTTATATTAATGAATAAAAGTATAGAACCCACATTAATATATAGTTCAACAATGGATGAAGTTATGAGTGATATTGGTGTTAATTATGAAGAAAATTTTATTCCATATGCCGATTTCAGTTTAAATGATAATCCAAATGATACTATAGCGGATATGTTTCATTTTGAAGTGGAAACAGCAATTGATACTGGTAATATTAATGTTATTAGAAAAGCTATTAGTGATTATGGTCATTTATTGGATAATTCTTATATTGCTTGGGCTAATCGTATTATGATTGAAATGTTGGAAGAACAAATGGAAGATATAGAATTAAAATGATTTTAATCGTTTTAATGATTTAAATAAAAAAGTTATAATTTTTGTGAAATTTTTCTATTTTTATTTTTTCATTTTGAGAGAAACTGAAAAAAGAATATATAAGATTATCTCTCTTCTCTCTACTAACATTTAATAAATTTGGAAAATTTTCTATTTTATTTATATTTGGTATAAATTGGAAAGCATAGCGTTCTAAGTATCGCATTCTATAGTTTGTTGTAGAAAATAAAAATAATGCTGTTTTTGTTGAGAGAAAGGCTTGTATTTGCAGCAATTCATTTTTATTATAATCCTTTTCTAAAATTATATAGTTATCTCTCGAACTTATTCCATATAATCCTGAAATATCATAATAAGGAAACCCATACATTTTATGTGCCATTATTAATTTAGGTTCATTGCTATATTGTTGTGCGTTATTTGAATAATTTATTACTAATGTTGGATTATTGTTTGAGAGAAGAGTAGTTTTTATATTAGCATGTATTGACTTCTCTCCAAAATCATTATTAAAAATAGAATTTTTTGAAGTTGTAGATGATTTATATACTTTTAATGAACCATATGCATTTGTAAATTCTAAAAGTTTATTTATTATATTTATACCATTTATTGGTATTGGAAATTCCGGTTTTAAATTATAATTTATAAACTCTTTATTTAAATCATCATAAATATTTATTATTTTATTGTTTTTTGTAACATTTTTATTTGTAACATCTGTATTTTGTATTAAAAAATAACAAGTTGGGGTTTGTGCTTTATAATTAAATGCTTTTTGTGTTTGACTTGTTGAGAGACACACTAATTTTATTATTTTTTTATTTGTTAAAATATCATATAAACCTGCTTTATCTGGTTTTAACCATAATGAAGGTATTATACAAGCCAAAAATCCATCTGGTTTTAATAAACTTAAACTTTTTTTTATAAATTCTACATATACTTGTTTTCCATCATCCGTTTTTTTAATATTACTATTTGTTGGTGTTTTTAATTTACCGTTTATATTGTATGGTGGATTCCCTACTATAAAATCAAAATTTGAATAATTGTTGTCTTTTGTTGTGTCTAATGCTAAAAAATCTTGCTCTATTATATTTGCATTTATTGAAAATAAATTTTTTAATTCTTTAATATGGTCTGGATATATTTCAATCATATATAACATATTTTCAATTATATGTTCTTTATTTGATAAATTATTATTAAGACGATTGAAAATATTAAGGCTAAATGCACCATTTCCAGCACCAATATCTAACCATTTTAAATTAGGTTCTTTAAAATAATTTTCCGGTATTAAATCTAATATATTATTTACTAAATTATTTGGAGTATATATTATTCCATAATTTATACTATCTTCATTATTTAAATTATTCATAACTATTAAATAATTTAAATAACTATAAAATAAAAAAAAAATAAATGTATTGATTATTTTGATTTTATAATTTTGATATGTATTATTCTAATATGGTATGATATGTCACGCGTTATGTTAATTCTAATGGCTGATATGCCGATTTTTGTTTTAATGTTTTATTTGTTTTTTTACGTTGTTTGCTCTCCCTATTTTGAATATTTTTAATTTCTTTAATAATAAACTTTTCATTTTTAACAATTGATTCTACAATTGGAATATACCAAGGTCTAAAAATATTACGATCTTCTGGTGTTTTTAAATCATCTATTTTCATCCATTTAATTTGAGTTTTTTCAAATAATCCACTATGATATGTTTCAATTGTTTCTTTAAAATGCAATTCACCAAAATTATTAACATTATTAAAATAATAACACATCTTTTCATCATACTCTGTTTTAAAAATATAAGTTGTATATCTTTCAAAACATATAGATAAAACCATATTCGGATTTACTATATTTTCTAGTTCTTCATTTACACCTAGAAATCCATTTAATTCTTCACCTCCTTCTCTAATTGCGGTTTCAAATGGTTTCTCTTTTTTATTTGGTGTCCCGCCAAAATCACACCATAATCCATTCTTTCTTTCTTGACCCATTAATAAAAATAATACTCCTTTATGTAATGCTACTGGTAAAATTCCTGCACCCATTTATCTATGTGTTACTTACTAAAATAATATAAAAAAAATTAATATCAATTTTTTATATTATTTATTTTGTTATTTTGTTATTTTGTTATTTTGTTATTTTGTTATTTTGTTATTTTGTTATTTTGTTATTTTGTTATTTTGTTATTTT
>JGI20155J14468_10001074_pt1 | contig 21866 bp, 20 predicted proteins | sample COG_05_FD_14468 | JGI IMG/M metagenome (IMG submission 14468) | reverse complement strand
GGTCAAGCCGTTCGCGCGCGGGTCACGCCCATTACGCTCAACAACGTGACGGCTGACGAGGCAATGGCGGGTCGGACTTGGTTTGATGCCGCCGATGTCGCGACGCTTCCGCTCAAAGACTTCACCGCTGTCTTGATGCGCAAGGACCCACCCTTTGATGCGGAATACATCTACAGCACGCATTTGTTAGAGCAGGCCGAGCGCGAAGGNGCGCGCGTGTTTAACCGNCCCAGCGCCTTGCGTGATCACCCTGAGAAATTGGCGCTCATGGCGTTCTCCCGCTATGCCCCCCCGACCTTGGTTACGCGACAAGCCGAGGCCATCAAGGCGTTTCACGCCAAGTACAAAGACATCATCTTGAAACCGCTGGATGGCATGGGCGGCATGGGTATTTTTAGAGTCGGTGCAGATGGGATGAACTTAGGCAGCATCATTGAGACCTTGAATCAAGGCGGCGCGCAGACGGTGATGGTTCAGGTCTATCAGCCGGCAATTAAAGACGGCGATAAGCGGATATTGCTGATCGGGGGTGAGCCCGTGCCGTATTGCTTGGCCCGTATCCCGCAAGGCAGCGAGATTCGCGGTAACTTGGCGGCGGGTGGGAAGGGCGAGGCGCGTCCGTTGAGCGATTCTGACTGGGCGATTGCCCGCGACTTTGCGCCTGTCTTAGCGGCGCGCGGTTTGCTGCTGGTCGGTCTGGACGTTATTGGCGACAAGGTGACTGAGGTGAATGTGACCAGCCCGACTTGTTTTCAAGAGATCACGGACCAAATGGGTTTTGACGTCGCGCAGCGGTTTACCGATGCACTGGGCGATGCGTTGCGTAAAGCNTAAAGCCTAAACCGTTGCCCGCTAGGCANCTGCACATGTTTTGATGCGCTAGNTGGCTTGCAAACCCAGGTTTTGCCGNTAGCGCTGCATGGCGGCATCGGCGTCAGCCTGCGCCTCAGCGATTGCTTGCCTCATGTCTACGCTGAGGTCTGCGCTAAGTTGGGCGTGTGCGGCATCTAAGTCGACGTGGATCTTTGGGGCGCCATCGACAAACGTAATGAGTTCATTGGGTTGGAATGTGGCCCATGTTTCGTCTGCCGTCAGCGGCAACGTGACGATGACGGCGGCGCGGTCTTCTGCATTGTTCAATTCTGCAAAGTTCACCGAGACGTCCTGATCCATCAGGCTTGCGCGGTTAAAGGGGTATGCCCGCACCAAGTAGTGCAGGTGTGTAGAGCAATGCGCCCACATGGCGTCGCCGTTGCTTAAGACAAAGTTGAAGGTGCCTTTGTGGCTAATTTGCGGTACCAACTCTGCCAAGGTCAGCGTCAACTCTTCTACCGATGGCACGCCCGCGTGTGACTTAGCAATTTCTTGTAACAACCAGCAAAACGCGTGTTCACTGTCGGTGCTGCCAATCGGGCGGAATTGGCCGTGTAGCGCGGGTACAAAGTCTTTTAAATCACCGTTATGCGCGAACACCCAATTGCGGCCCCAGAGTTCACGTACGAAGGGGTGTGCGTTCTCTAACATCACACCCCCCTGCGTCGCCTTGCGCACGTGCGCGATGATGTTTTTGCTTTTGATCGGGTAGTTGCGAATCAGCTCCGCGACGGGGGAGTGTGCGGCGCTTTGATGGTCGACGAAGTGCCGTAAGCCATTGCCTTCAAAGAAGGCAATGCCCCAACCGTCAGCGTGCTCGTCCGTGAGGCCGCCCCGCTGGCAAAAGCCCGTGAAGCTGAAGGTGGCATCGGTCGGCGTTTTGCAATTCAAGGCAAGCAGTTGGCACATGTGGCAGGGGGTCAGAGGTTGGCGTAACAGNCCCTATTCTGGCACCAGGTGCAGCCGTTAGCGAACAATGCTTAGGCAATATCCGCGCTGGCCTCATGCTTATGCAAGCAAGCTTGGCAGATACAGGCCTTGTTTGCATATGCGGGCGGTACCTGAGCCAGCAGCGTTGGCGGGAAAACGGCTTGTACGCACCAACAAGCTGACACCGGGCTTGGCGAGTCGGCTTTTTGGGCGGCCATTTGGCATTGGTTGGCTTGTCCACACAGCGGACATTGGCAGGGGTCTATGGTGTGCATGGTCACAGTAGACCAAAAAAAACGGCCCCTGCGCAAGTCAGGTGCCGTTTTCGGTCAGAGCGCCGTTGGGTTAAGCCGCAGCTTTTACTTTCAGGCGTGAGGCATGCAATAGCGGCTCGGTGTAGCCGCTGGGCTGGGCCAAGCCTTTAAATACCAAGTCACAGGCAGCTTGATAAGCTGCGCTGGTGTCGAAGTGTCCCGCCATGGGCTTGTACAACGCGTCGCCAGCGTTTTGCTGATCGACGACACCCGCCATGCGCTCCATGGTTTCACGGACCTGGGCCTCGCTCACGACGCCGTGGTGCAACCAGTTCGCAATGTGCTGACTTGAAATACGCAAGGTTGCGCGGTCTTCCATCAGGCCGACGTTGTGAATATCTGGCACNTTGGAGCAACCCACGCCTTGGTCTACCCAGCGCACGACGTAGCCGAGAATGCCCTGCGCGTTGTTGTCTAGTTCTTGCTGCTTGTCAGCATCTGACCAGTCTGGTTTTGCAACGACAGGCACTTGCAGCAACCCATTCAACAGCGTGGCGCGCTCGGCGTCCGCGTCGGTGCGCTCCATCTCTTTTTGCACATCTGAGACGTTGATCTGTTGATAGTGCAACGCGTGTAAGGTCGCAGCGGTTGGGCTGGGAACCCAGGCGGTGTTGGCGCCCGCTTTGGGGTGACCGACCTTTTGAACCAGCATGTCCGCCATTAAGTCGGGCATGGCCCACATGCCTTTGCCAATTTGGGCNCGACCGCGCAAGCCACAGTTCAAGCCGACCAACACGTTGTTACGCTCGTAGGCGGCAATCCATGCGCTGCCCTTCATATCACCCTTGCGCATCATGGCGCCCGCTTGCATGGCGGTGTGCATTTCATCGCCAGTGCGGTCCAAGAAGCCCGTGTTGATGAAGGCCACGCGATCTGAGGCGGCGGCAATACAGGCCTTGAGGTTGACGCTGGTGCGGCGCTCCTCATCCATGATGCCTAGCTTCACGGTGGCTTCTGGCAAGCCCAAAACCTGCTCAACGCGTGCGAACAGCTCGCAGGCGAACGCCACTTCCTCGGGGCCGTGCATCTTCGGCTTCACGATGTACACAGATCCTTTGCGTGAGTTGCGGATACCGTCCTGGCCCTTGCCGTTGATATCGACGAGGGCTGCGGCCACCGTGATCATGGCATCCAAAATACCTTCTGGAATTTCCGCGTTTTCGGTGCCCCAAAGAATGGCCGGGTTGGTCATTAAGTGCCCCACATTGCGAACGAACAGCAGCGAGCGACCGTGTAAGGTCAGCGCAGATCCGTCTGCTGCCGTGTAGCGGCGGTCGGGGTTTAAGCCGCGGGTGAATGTCTTACCGCCTTTGGTAACGGACTCTGTGAGGCTGCCACGTAGGATGCCCAACCAGTTACGGTAGGCCAACACCTTGTCCTCTGCGTCAACGGCCGCGATGGAGTCTTCTAAATCAAGAATGGTTGAAAGCGCAGACTCCAACACCAAGTCAGCGACCCCTGCGGCATCTGATTGGCCAATGTCCGTGCCACGGTCAATACGAATATCCAAATGGTTGCCATTGTTCTTGAGCAAGATGCTGCTGGGCGCGCTGGCGTCACCTTGGTAGCCAACGAACTTCTCAGGCTGTGCCAAGCCCGTCGTTGCGCCACCTTGCAGCGTGACCACCAGTGCGCCGTTCGCCACGGCATAGCCGGTGCTGTCGACGTGTGAGCCGCTCGCCAAGGGCGCGGAGCCATCGAGCACCTGGCGCGCAAAGGCAATTACTTTGGCGCCACGCACGGCGTTGTAGCCGGGGCCTTTAGCGGCGCCATCGTCTTCGGAGATGGCGTCTGTGCCGTAAAGCGCATCGTACAAAGATCCCCAGCGCGCGTTTGCCGCGTTGAGCGCGTAGCGGGCGTTCAAAATAGGGACGACCAACTGTGGACCCGCTTGGATGGCGAGTTCCTCATCGACGTTGCGTGTGGTGGCCTGCACCTTGCCACCGTCGGCTACCAAGTAACCAATACTTTCCAAGAACGCTTGGTAGGCGGGCATGTCTGCGATGGGACCAGGGTGTGCGCTGTGCCATTGGTCTAGCGTGACCTGAATGGCATCGCGCTTGGCGAGCAAGGCCGCATTTTTAGGTGCGAGGTCGTTGACCAGCTTTGAAAAGCCAGACCAAAATGTGTCGGCGTTGACGCCAATGGCTGGAATCAATTCGTTGTCGATAAATGCCTGTAGCTCGCTTGCAACTTGCAGGCCATCTTTGTTGATGCGTGTGGTTGTCATGTGGGGTCTCTCTTTTCAGTCAATGGTCAAAATCGGATGTGCTGCGAGGTGCGCACGGGCTAGGGCGCGGAAAACAAGGTCTTGACGTCGTTTAAGTTGTTAGCAATGTGGTGGGGTTGCGCGCCCAGGGTCTCAAATGGCAGGCCTTGGCGGTTGAGCCACAGGGTTTGGAAGCCGTACCACGTCGCGGCCAGCGCGTCCCAACCATTGCTACTTACAAACAAAATGTCACTGACTGGCAGGTTCAAGGCCTTTGGGCCCAAGGCATAGACCGCCGGGTGCGTTTTATAACAACCCACGCTGTCTGCACTTAAAACATGGTCGAGTAACTCGTCCAAGCCTGCACTGCGAATGGCCACACCGAGCATGCCCATGTCGCCGTTACTCAAAATACCGGTGGGTACGCCGTGCGCCTTCAGGGATTGTAGAACCGCCTTGTTTTCGGGGAAAGCAGACAAGGCGCGGTATTGGTTCATCAAGCGCTCTTCTTTCTCTGCATCCAAAGCCACCTTTACTTTTGCACAGGCGTAGCGCAACGCGTCGCGCGTCACGTCCCAGAAGGGCTTGTAAAACGGTGCGTCGGTCGCGCCGCTGCCGTGGTTGATGTGTTGATTAAGCGCGTGTACTCAATCTGCTTGTCCCGCCAAATTACGCTGATGTTTTGCCCCTGACTGGGGAACAGTTGCTCTGCAAGCATGGACACACTGTATACATCGAACAAGGTGCCGTAGGCGTCAAAGAGTACGGCTTTAGGCATAGCCTGATTAGGGGTGGTATTTTCGAAAGTCATGCCTTACTCTATTACAAACCGCCAAAAGCATTAATCTCTAAAATTGTGAATAATTAGTGACCTATTTGTACATAATGCCGTCATGGATAAGTTGAAACAACTCGAGACATTTGTGTCCGTCACGCACCGAGGTAGTCTGACGGCTGCAGCGCTCAGCGAGGGGGTTGCACCGGCGGTTATTGGCCGGCGACTGGATGCGCTAGAAGCACGCTTGGGCGTCAAGCTCATGACACGCACGACGCGGCGCATCACGCTCACCCATGAGGGCAGTGCGTTCTTGGAGGATTGCCAGCGCTTGCTCAGTGACCTCGCCAATGCCGAAGCCAGTGTGAGTGCGGGCGGGGTGAAGGCCAGTGGGCATTTGCGTATTACCGCACCGGCGGGCTTTGGGCGTGTGTACGTAGCGCCCTTGGTCCCGAAGTTCCGGACGCAGCACGCCGACGTGAGTATTTCTTTGAGCCTCAGTGACCGCGTGGTGGACATTGCGGGTGAGGGCTTTGACTGCGCCGTTCGGGTCGGGGATATGCCGGACTCGTCTTTGGTCAGTGTGCGCTTGGCTGACAACCGACGTCTGTGTGTGGCAACGCCGGACTATTTAGCGCGTCACGGCGAGCCCGCCACCCCGCAAGACCTGTCCCGCTTTGACTGCCTGACCTTGTCCTCCGACGCCTCGCAAAGCCGGGGTTGGGCGTTTCAGATGCCCGCATCGGCGAGCAAACAAGCGGGTGAGCTGATCCACTTGAAGCCAGGCGGTCCCTTAGACTGCTCGGATGGACAGGTCTTGCACGACTGGTGCTTGGCAGGCGTGGGGGTTGCCTGGCGCAGTACGTGGGAGGTCGAATCGGATGTGGCGGCGGGCCGCTTGGTCGTGCTCTTGGCAGACTACGCGGCCCCACCCAATGGCATTTACGCGGTTTTCCCCCAACGCAAGCACCTGGCCTTGCGTGTGCGGCTGTGGATAGACTTCTTAAAACACCACTACGCGCAACCGGAGTTCTGGCAAGCGCCTTAGCCTTTAGCGGCGACGCTCGTTTAGGGGCTTACGCCAAGCCCGATAGCAGCACAGCGGCCGTGCCCCACATCATGAGGGCGACCGCGCCATCCAACCAGTGCCATAGGCGGGCTGACTGCATGCGGCGACCTAGCAATGAGACGGCGATGCCAAGGGCGCTAAACCAGAAGGCGGAACCAACGATGGCCCCTACCCCAAACACGATCGCACCCTCTGCACCGTAGGCGAGGGAGGCGGTGCCAATCACCACGGTCGTGTCGATCCAGGCGTGTGGGTTGAGCAGTGAGAAGCCCAGTGCCGTCATGACCGCGCGCTGTTTGGTAAACGCCGTTGCGGCTGCTCCCGCCGCAAACAAGGCACCCTCTCCCAACGCGGCTTGCTGCGCATGTGCGAGCAGGGGCGTCACAAACCGTCGCGCTGCTTGCCAGCCGTAGACCGTTAGAAAAAGAGCGCCTGCTCCGATCATGGCGCCCTCTAGTTTGTTGTTTAGGCCGCCGATATGCGACAGGCCCCAAACCCCGAATGCCACCAACACGATATCGGCGAAGGTGCAGGTCAGCACCGTCGTAAGCACCTGCTGGCGTAATAAACCCATGCGAATGACATGTACGTTTTGCGGCCCCAAGGCCATGATGGTGGCCAGACTCAGCGTGAAGCCTGCCAGCAAGGTGGTGAGTAGCTCGGGGCTAAACAGGTGGGCTAAGTTGGTCATGATCGGGCGGTATGGAGTGGCGCAAGGTCTGCGTGTAGGCGCCATGATGCGTCTAATTGGCTAAAAGTTAAAACAAATTTAAATTAACTAAAGTCGTTTTAAAATAACTCAATCATGAGTCCCCACCTCGACCCCAAGCAGCTGGACGCCTTGTTGGCGGTTGCCGAATACGGTAGCTTCTCTAAAGCCGCTGTTGCGCTGCGCCTGACCTTGTCGGCGGTCTCTTTGCGCGTCGCGGCACTCGAGTCAGCGTTGGGTCAGCGCTTATTGGTGCGTGGCAAGCGCATTGCCATTACGCCGGGGGGCCACCAGTTGTTGGCGCACGTTCGCAACGTGCGTACGCTAGAAGCGGATTTCTTGGCGGGCTTTCATGGGCAGTCGGTTCAGGGCCAGCGCCGACCCATGCAGACGCTGAGCGTTGCGGTGAACGCCGACTCACTTGCCACCTGGTTTTTAACCGGCGTGCGTGACACCTTAAAGCGGCATCGCTTGTTGTTAGACGTGCTGATTGACGACCAAGACTACACCTTAGAGGCGCTGAAGCAGGGCGAGGTCGTGGGATGCGTAACGTCTGCGCGTACCCCACTAGCCGGTTGTGTGACCGTGCCTTTGGGCGTGATGCGCTACCGCTGTGTCGCTAGCCCCGCGGTGATTGATCGATGGCGATTACCCTCGGGCCGGGTGTCGGTGCACCGCATGTTGGCGAGTCCGGCGGTGGTTTTTAACCGCAAGGATGGCTTGCAAGACCTGTTTTTAAACACCCACTTTGGCCTGACGCATGCCGCGTATCCTCGCCACTTTATTCCTGCCGTTGACGGGTTTGAGCGGGCCATTGAGGCGGGCTTGGGTTGGGGNATGGTGCCGGAACTCAGCCTTCAGACGCGAGGCGATACGCTGGGGGTGGCCGAAGTCTTTCCTGATTGTGTGGTGGACGTGCCCTTGGTATGGCACCACTGGCAACGTGCGTCGACCTCCACCGTCTGGCTAACCAAGGCGATACAGCGTGAAGCCCAAGCGCAGTTGCAACCGCTATCGCCCCCGTCCTGATTGGCGGTGAGACCTAAATGGCGAACTTTTTGCACCTTGCGAGACGTTTTCTTAAATGACGTGCCGCGCCGCCCCTAAAATTAGCCCATGATCGCAATCAAAGAACAATTGTTAGCTGCCGTTCAACAGGCGCTGTCGGTGGTGGCACCTGAGTCCACGCTGGTGCCCGTACTGGAGGTTCCTAAAGTCGCGTCCCACGGCGACTTCGCGTTGACCGCAGCCATGCAACTGGCGAAGCCGCTCAAGAAAAATCCGCGCGACGTGGCGACGGCGATAGAAGCCGCCTTATTGGCGCAGCCTGCGTTCGCTGAGTGGGTCGACAGCACGGCGTTGGCCGGGCCGGGCTTCATTAATATTCGCCTCAAGCCATCGGCCAAACAGCAGGTGGTGCGCGAGGTGTTGGCTGGCGGGGCGCAGTTTGGTCATGCTGCATCGGGCGACACAGCCNCGAACAAAAAACTGCTGGTTGAGTTCGTGTCCGCCAACCCAACGGGACCCTTACATGTGGGGCACGGGCGCCAAGCAGCCTTGGGAGACGCGATCTGCAATTTGTTTGCCTCGCAGGGCTGGCAGGTTTGGCGCGAGTTTTACTACAACGATGCGGGGGTGCAAATACAGACCCTCGCCAACTCGACCCAGGCGCGCGCACGCGGCATTCAACCTGGCGACGCGGGTTGGCCAGAGACCGCCTACAACGGCGATTACATTGCCGATATCGCCACGGATTTTTTGGCGAAAAAAACCGTGACAGCCGATGACCGCTCGTATACCGCGAGTGGTGATGTCGAAGACATCGACAGCATTCGCCAATTTGCAGTGGCCTATCTGCGCCACGAACAAGATCTCGACCTCCAGGCCTTCCACGTCTCGTTCGATCACTATTATCTTGAGTCAAGTTTGTACACCGACGGCCGTGTGGATGCGGCGGTGGCGAAGCTGGAAGAAGCGGGTAAGACGTTTGAAGCAGATGGTGCCTTGTGGTTGCGTAGCACCGACTACGGGGATGACAAAGACCGGGTGATGCGCAAAACCGATGGGGCCTACACCTACTTCGTACCCGATGTGGCCTATCACATCGCGAAGTGGGAGCGGGGTTACCAGAAGGTCATCAACATTCAGGGCATGGACCACCATGGCACCATCGCCCGCGTGCGTGCGGGTTTGCAGGCCGCCAATGTGGGCATTCCCGTGGGCTATCCGGACTATGTGCTGCACACCATGGTGCGTGTGATGCGGGGTGGAGAAGAGGTCAAAATTTCTAAGCGGGCCGGTAGCTACGTGACGTTGCGCGACTTAATTGCATGGACCAGTAAAGACGCGGTGCGTTTCTTCTTGTTGAGTCGCAAGCCCGATACGGAATATGTATTTGACGTTGATTTGGCGATTGCCAAAAACAACGACAACCCCGTGTATTACGTGCAGTATGCCCATGCGCGTATTTGTTCTGTACTCGCTGCCTGGGGCGGTGATCGCTCGGTTTTGGCCGCTGCCGACTTGTCTGTTTTAGACGGTGTACAGGCGCAAGCGTTGCTGATGCAGTTGGCCAAGTATCCCGACATGTTGCGCGACGCGGCGACAGGCATGGCGCCGCACGATGTGGCGTTTTATCTACGCGATCTCGCAGCAAGCTACCATAGCTACTACGACGCCGAGCGTATTTTGGTTGAGGACGAACGGGTGAAGACCGCTCGCTTGGCTTTGGTGGCCGCGAGCGCGCAGGTCCTGCGCAACGGCTTATCAATTTTGGGTGTTGATGCGCCAGAACGCATGTAAGCTCAACCCTTAAATGGTTAGATCCTTTTGAAAGCACACGGCATGCACAAACAATTTGGCGGCACTTTTTTCGGATTGGTGTTGGGCGTCTTGCTTGGGTTGGCTGGCGCACTCGCGGTAGCTGTCTATGTAACCAAGGTGCCGATACCCTTTGTCGATCGCGGGATTGCGGGCGATCCAGCGACCGAAGAGGCGGAAAAAAGCCGCAACAAAGACTGGGATCCAAATGCCAGTTTGGGCAAAGTCGAGGCACCCAAGGCGTTGGACCTGGTGAAGCTGCCCGAAGGCCTGGACGCAATGCCTTTCGCGCCCGTAGCCAATACGGGCGGCGCCTCTGGGACCGACATCCCCGCGCCAGCGGTCATTGCGGATCCACTGGGCAACTTGGCACGTGCCAAATTGGCGGAGGACGGTGCCGAGGGGGAGGGTGCGCGCTCAGACGTGTCTGCGGTCGCGGCGCTTCAGGTGCCACCCGCGCAACCGGCCCGCGATAAACCCACGGGCCCGCCCGTCTTTTTTGTGCAAGCCGGGGCGTTTACAGATATGAACGAGGCCGAGTCGCAGCGCGCCAAATTGGCGATCATGGGCGTTGACGTCCGCGTCACAGGCACCGAGAAAGACGGCATCACCTATTACCGCGTGCGCTCAGGCCCCTACCGCGACCGCACATCTGCGTTGGCTGTGAGCAAGCGCTTAACCGCGATGGACATCACCAACGGGCTGGTCGCTAGTCGGCCCTAGGCAACAGGCGGCGGAACTTATGCGGGATCACGGCCTCGTATTAACCAAGCGCTCTTTTTTCCCCAATCTTTTTCGCTTTCTCTTTACCAGCCATCGGCGATGGGCAACAGCACTTAGCAACCAGCCAACTGTTCGTTGTCCCTGCCGTGTTATTCAAAACCAAATTAGCGTGTGAGGAACCCCCTATGCAACCGATGATTAACCGCCGTCACTTCACCATTGCGACCACCTTGGGTGCGACGTCCCTAGGTGCGCTCAGCCTCCTGCCACTGTCGGCTCAGGCGGCAACTTCCTTTAAAGAGGGCACGCATTACATGCGCTTGAGTAAGCCAGTTGCCATTGACGCTGCGACCGGTCAGGTTGAGGTGTTGGAGTTCTTCGCCTACACCTGCATCCATTGCTATCGTTTTGAGTCCGACTTTGACCGCTGGGCCAAGGCACAGCCCAAGCAGGTCGTGGTCAAGCGGGTACCGGTCGCTTTTAATCCAGCCATGGAACCGTTGCAGCGTTTGTATTACGCGTTGGAAACCATGGGTGAGGTCGAGCGCCTGCATACCAAGGTGTTTGCCGCCTTCCATAAGGACCGGTTGCGTCTGCTGGATGACGCCAGTATCACGGCGTGGGTGGCCAAGCAAGGTGTTGACATGACGGCCTTCAACGCCGCGTTTAAAGGCTTCTCCGCTGGCGGTCGCGCGCGGCGTGCGTCGCAGTTGGCCGATGCGTATGGCTTGGAGGGTACGCCTGCCTTGGGCATCAATGGTCAGTTCTATATCCCTGGCCAAGGCCCCAAAACCCTAGAAATTGCCGATGACCTGTTGGCCTCTATTCGCACCTAAGAGCCCCGCCTAGCCTCAGGGGGAGGGGCTGGCCATGTTGCACGGCGGACGACGTGCTTTTTTCGGAGCAGGCCGTTGCAACGCTTCCGCCGTAGCGGCTACAATGACAAGCAATATTTATGCCGCTACTGACCATGCCCTTTTTGTCCAGATGCCTGATGAGTGTGGCGCTAGCCAGCGCCACCTTGTTTAGCAACGCCGTTTTTGCAAAGGCGTCCGACCGCGATCAACCGTTGTACGCGGAGGCAGATAAGCTCACAACCGATGACCGCACGCGCGTGAGCGTGTTTGTTGGCAATGTGATCATCACCAAGGGCACCATAGAAATTAAAGCGGACCGTTTTGAAGTCCACGAAGATGCCGAGGGCAACCAAATTGGTATCGCCACGGTCACAGGCGACCGCCGAGCGACCTTCTCTCAGGAACGGGACGTCGTGGGTGAGACGGTGAATGGCGAGGCCACGCGCATCGATTACAACAGCGCCACACAATTACTTGAATTGACTGGCCGCGCCGAAATGCGCCGTTTACGCAATGGCCAGATCGCCGATGAAACGATGGGCCATAAGATCCGCTATTTTGGTGACGATGGTAAGTTTTTTGTGGTGGGTCAAGACGACAAGAAAACCGGTCGTACGGGTCGTGTGACTGCCGTCATTGCGCCGCGCGCAGCGACGGCAGCGCCGAATGCGGGCACCGCAGGTACAGCAGCCAACCCGCCCCCTCCTCCAGCCGCTGCGGAGAAGTAAGCGTGAACAACCCCGTGCCGCCGACTGAAAAAAAGAAGTTACTGGCAACGGGTCTTCGCAAAGCCTATGGCGGGCGCCAAGTCGTGAAAGACGTAACCCTTTCTGTGGAAGAAGGTCAAGTGGTCGGATTGCTTGGCCCAAACGGCGCGGGCAAAACGACTTCCTTTTACATGATTGTTGGGCTGGTGCGTGCCGACGGTGGCACCATCACCTTGGACGGCGAGACCATACACAAGCTGCCGATGCACAAGCGCGCTGAGCGTGGCTTGGGTTATCTGCCGCAGGAAGCGTCCATTTTCAGGCGGCTAAACGTTGAAGACAACGTCCGTGCTGTGCTGGAGTTGCAGCGAGACGCCGATGGCAAGCCATTCAGCAAGGAGCGTATGGATGCGCGGCTCAACAGCTTGCTCAAGGAGCTNCGGGTTGANCACCTCAAGGCATCGTCNGCNACGGCGCTATCTGGTGGCGAGCGCCGGCGTGTTGAAATNGCGCGTGCGCTNGCGACAGATCCCCGTTTNATTNTGTTGGATGAGCCTTTCGCTGGCGTCGATCCGATTGCTGTGATCGAGATTCAGCGAATCATTCAGTTTTTAAAGGCGCGCGGTATTGGGGTGCTCATCACGGACCACAACGTACGCGAGACCTTGGGTATTTGCGACCATGCCTTCATCATCAGCGATGGTGCGGTGCTTGCCGAGGGCTCGCCTGACGTCATTATTCAAAATGCTGACGTTCGCCGGGTGTATCTGGGCGAAAACTTCAGAATGTAAGGCGCATGAAGCAAGGACTATCTCTTAGAGTTTCGCAGCACCTTACGCTGACGCCAGCGCTTCAGCAGTCTATTCGGCTATTACAGTTGTCGACGCTTGAGTTGTCGGCAGAGGTCGAGCAAATGCTCGATGAAAACCCTTTTCTTGAGCGTGCGGATGAGACCGCCGAGCGCGAGGCCTTTGGCGTAGAGCAAGCCGATGCGCAGGTTAGTGCCGGCGACACCGTTGCGGAGCAGGCGGATGCCTTAGATGCGCCCACGACAGGCGATAACTCGGCCGAGCCGGTCGTCGGCCAAGAGGCTGTTGGCTCACCCCTAGACAGCAGCGCCCCGTCTGATGCGGGCGATGCGCCCGCTGATGCGGCGGACGGCTCGCCAGACGCCGACTGGGACGGCGATGGCACGGTCGAAATCGCCCCTAACGACTCAGAGTGGGGTAGCGATGCACCGCCGAGTAAGCCGTCGTCCGGCTCGGGTGACGGTGAGACCTCCGCGCAAGATTTAGCCAGTGCCCATGTCAGCTTAACCGACCATCTCCACCAGCAAGCGCTCACCCTGCGCTTGAGCGAGGTGGAAAAAGCGGCCTTAGAAATGCTGATTGAGTCCTTAGATGAGGACGGTTACTTGGCGGACAGTTTGGCTGATTTGGCACGTGGCTTGGCCGGTGATGACTGGGTCGCCTACGATGACTTGATGGTCGTATTCCAAGATGCCTTGGAGCATCTTCAAGCGATGGAGCCGGTGGGCGTTGGTGCGGCAGACCTGAGTGAGTGTTTGACCCTGCAAATTGGTGAAATGCGCAACACGCCCGTCGCCCAAGCTGCGTTGAAAATTTGCGCCCAACCGCTGGAGTTGCTGGCCAAACGCGACGTCAAACGCCTGTCTCAACAGGTGGAGGTTGACGAGGCATTGGTGCGCGAAGCCATTGGCTTGATCCAAGGGTTGGAGCCGAAGCCCGGACGGCGCTTTATTGAAACCGACCGCAATGTGGTCATCCCCGACGTCATCGTGACCAAAGCGAGTCAAGGGTTCAAAGTGGCGCTCAACCCGGCCGTGATGCCGCGTTTGCACGTTCATGAGCTCTATGCGGGTGCTATCAAGGGAGCTAAAGGTGATAGCGGTGCTGGCCTGCAACAGCGCTTGCAAGAGGCGCGTTGGTTTATNAAAAATATCCAGCAGCGCTTCGACACCATCTTGCGTGTATCGAGCGCCATTGTGGATCGCCAAAGCCAGTTTTTTAGCCACGGTGAGTTGGCGATGAAGCCCATGGTGCTTCGGGAAATTGCGGAAGAGCTTGGCTTACACGAGTCCACGATCAGTCGCGTCACAACGGCCAAATACATGGCGACGCCACACGGTACCTTCGAGCTCAAATACTTCTTTGGCTCTGGCTTAGGTACGGAATCCGGGAGCAACGCATCGAGCACGGCGGTGCGCGCGCTCATTAAACAGTTCATCACGGCAGAGGCCCCTAAGAAGCCACTGTCGGACAACCAACTCTCTGAGTTGCTACGAGAAAACGGTATCGAATGCGCCCGCCGTACTGTCGCCAAATACCGTGAAGCGATGCGTATTGCGCCTGCTAACTTGAGAAAATCCCTTTGAATCTTTATCAGTTATTTTTGCCTTGTCCCGCCGGTGTCGAGCCGTATTTGGCAACCGAGGTTGCGCGGATTTTGGGCGAAGTGCCCGAGGCTGTCGGCACCGTTCGCGGTGGCGTGCGTGTGGAGGCGTCGTGGCGAGAGATGATGCTGCTCAACTTGCACGTGCGCTTGGCACAGCGTGTGTTGGTGCAGTTAGCTGATGTGCCCTACAAGACTGAGGATGACGTCTACGCCGCCGCCAATGAGGTGGTGTGGGAGTCATGGTTTACGCCCAAGCAACGTTTTCGCGTTGACATCACCGCCCAACACTGTCCTTTGCAAAGCTTGAACTTTGCGGCACTGCGTGTGAAAGATGGCTTGGTCGATCGTCTGCGCCAGCACTTCGGAACACGCCCTGATGTGGATACCCACCAGCCCCATGTGCGTGTCCACGCCCACCTAGACGCGAGCCACATCACGCTGTACATGGACACCAGCGGTGAGCCGCTGTTTAAGCGTGGTTGGCGTGAAGACAAGGGCGACGCCCCGCTCAAAGAAACGCTGGCTGCCGCCATGATTGCCGCGACCGAGTGGGACGCTGCCGAGACACCCTTGTATGACCCGTGTTGCGGCAGCGGTACGATCGCCATTGAGGCCGCGCAGATTGCGTGTGGCATTCCAGCGGGTTTGCTACGCCGCTTTGCCTTTGTCAACCTGCTGCCCCACGAGGCTCCTGCGTGGCAGAGTGTGCTGGGCGAGGCCCAGGCCAGCGTTGCCGAACAGGCATTAACGCGCCAAGAGGTCCGGGTTTATGGCAGCGATGTGTCCTTTCGTATGGTCGACTTTGCCACGCGCAATGCCGAGCGGGCGGGGGTCAGCCATGCGTTGGAGTTGCGCGGTGGCGACGCCTTACAGCGTAGCGCCCCAACCGATAGGCCGGGCATTTTGTTGCTCAACCCGCCGTATGGCGAGCGCATCGCCGCCGCCGGCGTTGCCGGTCACCGAGCACAAGACGGTGCAGCGAATCGCGGTGTGCGCGATCGCGAGCGCGACCGTGACCGTGTGTGGCGCGAAGCCGCCGATGTCGACGGCGAAGCCGATAGTGGTGAGGGCGACGCCTTCTTTGACCGCTTGGGAACGCATTGGAAGCACCACTTTGCAGGGTGGCGCGCATGGCTGCTAACCCCGGACATGAAGTTGCCGGGTAAGCTGCGGATGAAGGCGGCACGGCGTGTGCCGATGTGGAACGGACCGATCGAGTGCCGACTGTTCCGGTTTGATCTGACGGCCTTGGGTCAACGCCACGGTACTGCCGCAGAGTGATTGCTGAGAAGGTCGTTATCGACACCAATACGGCGTTGGACTTTTTGGTTTTTGAAGATCCGGGCGTACAGGCCCTTTACGAGGCGGTAACCCGTGGTGCCACGCAATGGTTGGTCTGCCCACCCATGCGCGTGGAGTTGGCGCGTGTGCTCGATTACCCGCTGGTGGCCAAGCGGCGTGAGGCCCGAACACGGTCGGTGTCTGATGTGATGCAACGCTTTGATACGCTCACCACATCGGTCGCGGTCGCCCCCAAAGCCGTCTTCACCTGTAAAGACCCAGATGACCAAGTTTTTATTGACTTAGCCGTTGCCCACGCCGCCGCTCTTTACAGCAAAGACCACGCGGTCTTAGCCCTGAAGGGGCGGCTCGCACGCTTAGGTATTGCGGTGATTAAACCCGCGCCCCGCTAGCTTTGCAGCGCAAAGGTCTCTGGTTGTGCACGTTCCCAAAAGTTCAGGAAGACCGGCGGTAAATCCGCAAGGTTGGCCTTGTACGCTTTGTTGCTGATGAGCGCGCCGCTGGGCACAGACGGTAGCAGGGACGACAGCGGTGCGATTTGGCTGGCGTTGATGCGCCTCAGGACATGATCGGCTGAAATCTGTGCCGGGTCTTCTAAGCCGGCAGCCCCCACAAGATCAGCCAGTGAGCGCATGGTCTCTCGGTGGAAACTGGCGACCCGTTGGGCCTTGCTAGGCACTACCAAGGCTTGCTGACGAATGGGGTCTTGCGTGGTCACGCCAGTGGGGCAATGGCCCGTGTGGCATGCCTGGGCTTGAATGCACCCGAGGGAGAACATGAAGCCACGTGCGCTGTTACACCAATCGGCACCCATGGCGATCACGCGGGCCATATCGAATGCGCTCACAATTTTTCCGCTCGCACCGAGTCGAATATGCTCTCGTAAATTTAGCCCGACCAGGGTGTTGTGTACCAATCGCAACCCGTCTTGCAGGGGCATACCGACGTGGTCAGAAAACTCCAGCGGTGCCGCACCGGTGCCGCCTTCTGATCCATCCACTACGATAAAGTCGGGATAAATACCCGTGGTTTGCATGGCCTTGGCGAGTGCAAACCATTCCCACGCATGGCCAACACAGAGCTTGAAACCGACGGGTTTGCCATCGCTCAACTCACGCAGTTGTGCGATGAATGTCAGTAACTCTATGGGCGTGGAAAACGCGCTGTGGCTAGCGGGTGAGATGCAATCGACCCCAACCGGTACGCCCCGCGCGAGCGCGATCTCTGGGCTGACCTTCTCCCCGGGTAGCATGCCACCATGGCCTGGTTTGGCGCCTTGGCTCAGCTTCACTTCGATCATCTTGACCTGCGGGTTCTGTGCGTTTTCCTGAAAGCGCTCCGCGTTGAAATTGCCCGCATCATCGCGGCAGCCGAAGTAGCCGGAGCCAATTTCCCAAATGAGATCGCCGCCGTGTTTTTTGTGGTGTATCGATATGGACCCTTCGCCGGTGTCGTGTGCAAAGCCCCCAATCGCCGCACCTTGGTTCAGTGCTTGAATGGCGTTCGCACTCAGCGCGCCAAAGCTCATGGCCGAGATATTGAAGAGACTCAGTGCATAGGGTTGTTTGCACGCGGCGCTGCCGACGGTGACCCGAAAGTCTGATGACGCCAGATGTTTGGGCACCATGGCGTGGTGCAGCCACTCATAGCCCGGTCCATTCACGTTGAACTGGGTACCAAATGGCCGCTTGTCAGGCTCGCCTTTGGCGCGCGCGTAAACCAGCGAGCGTTGCGCGCGTGAGAAGGGGGTTGCCTCCGTGTCGCTTTCTAAGAAGTACTGGCGTAACTCTGGGCGTATGGCCTCGAGCATGTAGCGGACGCGGCCAATAAGCGGGTAGTTGCGCAGGACCGCGTGTGCGTTTTGACGCATGTCATGAATACCGAGGGCCAACGCACTGCCAAAGAAAAGGAAGGCCCATCCACCGACCCCTGCGATCAACCAAGCGGCCAAGAAAACAATGCTTAGGAAGGCGCATAGCAAGACCACGCTGTAGCGAACAGGGTAGTAACGGTTTAAACGGTCGAGCATGTGGTGATCTCCTGAAGCACGGCTGAGGCGAAGGCCCTCTGTGCCATGCACAATACACGGTAAAGTGTCATTCTCCAACCGGGTGCGTTGTGCAAGTCATTGCCGTGCGGCGTATTCATGGCACACACCGCTTCCTTCTGACCCTTGTCTACCACCTACCTACCCCCTATTCGGAGCCTACTTTGAGCGAAACAAAACAGCCACCTGACCCAATAGACTCTGACGCGCTGACTTCGGAGGAGTTCGATGTGTTCGATCAGGTGTTGGACGACATGCGCACGCGTGATGACGAGGTGCCGCAATGGGAGTTCTGCGAGGGCTTTATGACCGCGGTCTTATGTACCCGTCGTACCCTTGCGCTTGATGAGGTGTTAGAGGTCCTGCTGAGCAGCGGCGATGATGCGGCCACCATCGCCTTCCGTGATGCCGCCCAACGCAGCGTCTTTGAGACGCTATGGAACAAGCGTGCAACGGAATTGCGCTCACAGTTGATGACTTCTGTGCAGGCGTTGGACGAGGAGGGTGCGTTGTCGCCTGAGGTGATGGATGTGCGCGGCGCCATTGCCAGCCTGCCCGAGGCGGAGCGTGCCGCCATCCCTGCTAGTGACATCCCGTCGTTCGGCCAAGTGTGGGCGCTGGGTTTTATGTTCGCCGTGGAGGCGTGGCCAGATGACTGGGAGTTGCCGCGTGACAAAGAGGCTGCCAACTTCATTGATGAGGCGTTAGAGCGCATTGTGGCGTTGACAGAAGACGACACGGATGAACCCGTGATCTCTATGCTCGACGACGAAGGTGAACCAAGCGTGAGCCAAGAGCGCGCCAATGCCTATGGTGAGGCGCTGTGGGCGGTGTACGACTTGTTTCAGGCGTGGCAGGCGCTTGGGCCTAAGGTGGCGCCCGTTCGCAGTGGCGTAACGGTCGGTCGCAATGACCCCTGCCATTGCGGCAGTGGCAAGAAGTTTAAAAAGTGCCACGGCGCGTAAGCCGCTGCAGCCAACAGGCTATGGGCGCGGCCCCTTGCCTAGCCCTTAGCTAGTCCTTGCCGCGCATGAAGGCGCGTAAGGCATCGGCGCAGGCTTGCGGTTGCTCCTCTGGCAAGAAGTGGCCGCACGCCAAGGCCGCACCCTCGACCGTGCCGGCGCATTGCGCTTGCCACAAGGTCATGGGGTCAAAGAGCCGTTGCACGATGCCGTTGGCACCCCATAACACGAGGGTGTCGCAACGTATTTTCTCCCCTTTGGCCCGGCTTTCACGGTCGTGGTCTAAGTCCACTCCCGCGCTGGCCCGGTAGTCTTCGCACATATTGGCAATAACGGTCGGCGTGAACGCCTCTTCGTAAACGGCCAAGGCCTCGGGCTCTATGTGGCTGATGCCGCCGGTACCCCAACCGCCTAGCTTGGCGTGCAAGTACGGGATGGGGTTGCCTCCGATCATTTGCTCAGGAACGGGCGCGGGTTGTATCAAGTGAAACCAATGGTAGTAGGCGCGTGCAAACGCCATGTCGGTCGCGGCGTACATGTCGAGCGTGGGTGCAATGTCCATGACACACAAGGCAGTGACCCGTGACGGGTGATCAAGGGCTAAGCGGTGCGCCACTCGGCCGCCGCGGTCGTGGCCGCAGAGATAAAACCGATCAACCCCTAGGGCGTCAGCCAGCTGAACCACGGCCTTAGCCATCACGCGTTTGCTCATCTGCTGGTGGTCGTCGCTGGGCGGCGGTGCCGTGCTGCGGCCGTAGCCGCGCAGGTCGGGGATGATGAGGTGGAAATCATCGCGCAGCGCCTGTGCAACGGGGTGCCACATGACATGGGATTGCGGAAACCCGTGCAATAACACCAAGGCGGGTTTGTTGCCTTGGGGTGTTGCGGACGTGCACACATGTACTTGCTGGCCGTCGATGGCCAGTGTCTTCGTCTCAAAACCGTTAAACCAGCTCATGATGCACCCTCCTGTCTGTTGTCTAAGTGTTGCCGCAATTGCCCAATGGCGTAAGCAACGGCTTGGGTCCGTACAGCCGCCCGGTCTCCGCTAAAGTCGCGCCGCTCTGTCCAGACTTCCGCGCCGACAGACCACGCAAACCAAACCAGACCAACGGGCTTCTCAGGCGAGCCGCCAGTGGGGCCTGCAATGCCTGTGGTGGCGATGGCGATGTGTGTATGGGCGTGGCGCTGGGCGCCTATCGCCATGGCCCGGGCAACGGGCTCGCTGACGGCGCCGAACTGGTCGATAAGTGCTGCGTCAACACCGATTTGGGCGGACTTGGCTGCGTTGGAGTACGTGACCCAGCCACGGTCAAACCAGGCACTTGAACCGGATACATCGGTGCAGGCCGCCGCGATACCGCCACCGGTACAACTTTCAGCCGTGGCGAGTAACCAGCCGCGTGCGACCAGATGGTTAGCGATGGCGCTTAGGTCAGCAGACCAGTCGAGTGGGAAAGCGGGTGAGGAAGCCGGTGGGGTGGTCATGACGGGTCCGAGGTTAGCGCGGCCAGAGGGTGGGCAACCAATGCAAGCCTAGCGCCCAGACAAACAAGGTTAGACCAGCGGCGATGAGGTCATCGAACATGACGCCAAATCCACCGACCCACCCAAAACCTTTAAAGCGCTGGTCTGCCCACTTGGTCGGACCAAACTTCACCGCATCAAAAAATCGGAACAAGCCAAACGCGAGCAATTGGGCCAGTAGGCCAGCGGGCATGATCAGCCACAACACCAGCCAGAACGCGATGACCTCATCCCACACCATGTGACCGGAGTCGGCGATGCCCATGTCTTTCGCGCATTGCTTACAGGCCCAACAGCCCAAGAAAAATCCACCCGTAATCAGCCACAGCCAGTGGGTTGAGGACAGCAAAGGGCTCAGGGCCAAAAAGGCAACCCACGCCCACAACGTACCGACCGTGCCGGGTGCAAACCGCGTCAAACCGGAGCCAAATCCCAAAGCCAGCAAGCGTGCAGGATGACCAAACATAAATCGCCATGTGGGACGCACGGCGGAGGTGTCTGTCGGCGACGGCGTTGCGTTGTTTGTAGGGTCTGAAGCCGTGGGCATAAAGTGATCATAGCCTCGGTAGGCGTTGGGCAAAACCGCACCGGCATGGTCTCGCAGCACCAACTCGGTCGTTTCGGTGGTCTGCCCGATACGCGTGAGGGGTAGCCCCAGGGCCAGCGACAGATCGGCCATTGCGGCGCGTTGCGTGGGGGGTGCCGTAAACAGCAATTCGTAGTCATCACCACCGGCAAACGCGATGCGTCGCCGTGTGTCCGGTGCCATGAGGGCCAACACCTCGCTACACGGGAGGCTATCCAGGTCAATCTGCGCGCCACAACCACTTGCACGTAACAAGTGCACCAAGTCGCCTGCCAAGCCATCGCTCACGTCCATTGCCGCGCTGGCGAGTCGGCGCAAAGCCAGCCCCAGTTCGATACGAGGGGTTGGCGTCTCCATGCGGGCAATCACCGCGTCGATTTGCTTGCGTGATAAGAGGCTACGCACCATGGTGTCATCGGGGTGGTTCGCCGTCCATTGCAACGCCAACGCGGCGTCACCTAGCGTACCGCTGACGTAGATGTCCTCTCCAGGCTTGGCGCCGTCGCGGCGAAGGGCGTGTTCTGGCGCAACCTCCCCCATCACGGTAATCGCAATGGTTAAGGGGCCGCGCGTAATATCGCCGCCGATGAGGGCGCACTGATGGACATTTGCCAATTGCATCAAGCCCTGGGAGAAGGCGGCCAACCACGCATCGTCGGTTTGCGGGAGGGCGAGGGCGAGCGTAAAGCTCTTGGGCTCTGCCCCCATCGCCGCCAGATCGCTTAAGTTTACGGCTAAGGCCTTGTGCCCGAGCTTGGCCGGTGAGACGTCTTCAAAGAAGTGGCGTCCGGCAACCAACATGTCGCTGGACACGGCCAGCAAGTCGCCGGGGCGGACCTGCGTGAGCGCGCAGTCGTCACCCGGGCCCAGTGCAACATGCGACGCACGCGTTGGGCCACTGCCCAACGTGTTGGGCGTGATGAAGTGGCGTCGAATGAGGTCGAACTCGCTCATAGCCCTGCAGTTTAAGGGACGCGCGGCGGCTCGCCAGTCTCTTCCGTCTCTGTTGTTTCTGTTGCAGGCTCGCCCGGGTGCGCGTGC
>JGI20155J14468_10001052_pt1 | contig 22077 bp, 31 predicted proteins | sample COG_05_FD_14468 | JGI IMG/M metagenome (IMG submission 14468) | reverse complement strand
AGTTGAAATACCTGAAAGAGCTCCCCAATAATTAACAGATTTATTTTTGATGTAGACGGAACCTTAACTCCTAGTAGGTGTGAGATGGATCCTCGATTTAGAAAATGGTTTGTTGAATTCCAAAAACAAAACGCAGTATATCTAGTCACAGGCAGTGATAAAGTTAAAACAATAGAACAAGTAGGTTTTGATGTTTACAATCACAGCCAACGAGTATACAACTGTTCAGGCAGTGATACTTGGGAACAAGACGTAAACATATTTACTAATGAATGGAAGTTACCTATTGATGAGTGGGTGTCCCTCAAACAACATCTTGATCGCAGTCCATTTCCGTTACGCACAGGCATACACTTTGAAGACCGTCCAGGTATGTGTAACTTTTCAGTAGTAGGAAGAGGTGCTACCAAAAAAGAACGTAGACAGTATGTTGAATATGATCAAGAGAATCAAGAACGTGCTACCATAGCCGCAAAGTTTATAAAAGAGTTCCCCCATCTCGAAGCAAAAGTAGGAGGTGAAACGGGTATTGATATATTTCCAAAAGGATCAAACAAAAGTCAAATACTGAGAGACTTTGGTAAAGATGATTGCCTACACTTCTTTGGCGATGCTATGCACCCTGAGGGAAATGATTACCCGTTAAAGCAAATAATAGTTGACAAAGATTTAGGATATGCTTATACTATTGAAGACTATAAAGAAACTTGGGAAATACTACGTGACACTGATTGGTCACCAAAGTTGTTGTAATGCAAATAAAACTTTGTTATAATACATTATGGATAACACAAGAGGCGTAAGATGAAGGAACTTTGGACTGAAAAATATAGACCTAATGACATAGAAGGTTATGTGTTCAGGGATGAAACACAAAAAGAGCAAGTAGCAACTTGGATCAAAGAAAAAACTATTCCGCACTTGCTGTTTAGTGGTGCACCTGGTGTAGGTAAAACAACACTGGCTAAAATATTGATCACTCAACTAGGCATAGACGAATATGATGTGTTAGAAATTAACGCATCCAGAGAGAATAGTGTTGACACTATTCGAGATAAAATATCCGGCTTTGTACAGACTATGCCTTTTGGTGATTTTAAGATAGTACTATTAGATGAGGCAGACTATATTAGTCCAAATGGTCAGGCCGCATTGCGTGGTGTTATGGAAACATATGCCAGCACTGCAAGATTTATACTTACTTGTAACTATCCAAACAGAGTTATTCCAGCACTACATTCTAGATGTCAAGGTTTTCATATAGAACGTATTGACCAAACAGAGTTTACTGCCAGAATGGCCAAAGTAATGCTTGAAGAGGATGTTAAGTTTGAGTTAGATATCTTAGACACTTATGTCAAAGCAACATATCCAGACTTACGTAAGTGTTTGAATGTATGTCAAATGGCATCAACATCGGGTGAACTAGATGCTCCACACGGTGATGAAGGTGGCAGTCAAGAGTATAAGCTTGAAGTAGTTACCCTATTTAAAGCAGGTAAGATCAAAGAAGCAAGACAGATGTTGTGTAAGAATGCAAGACCAGAAGAGATGGAAGAAATGTTTCGCTGGATGTATGATAACTTAGATCTGTGGGGTCAAGATGATGAGAAACGTGATGCCGCAGTTATTGTAATTAGAAATGGCTTGGTTAATCATGCCATGGTAGCGGATCCAGAAATTAACTTATCGGCGACACTGTGCGAACTAACACAATTATAAAAACAATAGGTTGGGCTATCGCTCTTTACGTTGGCTATTGGCTAGCACTTGAACTTTGGTGCATACTATATGGGATATTTGCATGAGATATTTAATTATTACCTACATACTAAAGCCAACAGGACAAAGTGATGAATCAGTTAGAGTTGAAGATAAGCTAACTAAACATCTTAAAACTTACGCTAATATTATTTTAGATTTTAAAACAAGAGAAGTTGTTAAAGCTCGTATGAATGAACCAATTCCACGAGACTGGGATAAGATATATTATTACTTTGTAAATATCTATCCAGACATATTTAATGCTCTTGAGAACGCTAATCCCCAAGAGCCTAAATAAACTAGTCCTTATATAGAGTTAATACTGAATCAATAATTGGATGTCTCTGTATGTCTTTTCCTTCAAACTGATTAATAGCCATACCGTTAACATCACTCTGTTGTAGTCTACTACAAAGATCTAATAGACCGTTGTTTGCTCCTTTTTTNTCTGCTTGTTCAATGTCNCCNGTNACAACAATNTTTGATTTCTCTCCAATCCTTGTNAGTAACATCTTAACTTGTGCCGGNGTTGCATTCTGCATTTCATCAGCCACAATCCAAGCGTCTTTAAATGTTCTTCCTCTCATAAATGCCAAAGGTGATATCTCAATGACTTGTTCTTCCATCATGTGAGCTATTTCTTTTGCGTTGTAGTATAGTCTCAAAACATCAAATAAAGGGCGAGTCCAAGGTTCCATTTTCTGTTCCAGTGTACCTGGTAAGAAACCGTGTTTCTCATCCTCAACTCCTACTGCTGGTCTTGTTAAAATAATACGATCAACTTCATGATTTCTAAATGCTTTAATAGCCGCAATCATTGCTAGATACGTTTTACCTGTACCTGCAGGACCGTGTCCTATTACTATATGTGTTGATGAGTCTAACAAGTTTAAAATATATGATTCCTGATTACGACTTTTAGGAATTAATTCAATATTCTTTTTCTTAATAGCTTGTTCAAAGTTTATTGTGTTTTGAAAGTTTTGGGGTTGGTTGTTACGTCTTGCTCTTTTAGGTTTTGACAAATGCCTCTCCTCGTTTTTAGAATAATACATGATGTAGTCCTCTTTTAAACTACAAAAGTATTTACAATTCTACTAGAGTACTTTAAATGCTCACTCTATTTTAGATTTGCTGAACTAAATACTGGGCTATCCTGCAATCCTACAAAAACTCATCAACCTGCACTTAGTGATAAATACTCGTATGAAAAACATATTTGACGATGGATTAGATTATTGGCGTGTTGCAGAAACAGTACGTGACTTATATATGTCTGATGGAGCAATATCAGTATTGCTAGACTATGAACGTGTGCTAGATGAAATGGATATCTATGCGTTTAAAAATTGGTCAAGTGCTGAATTAGTTGACGGTCCAGATATAGGTCGTTATTCAGTTACTTGTATTTGGTTATGGCCAGCAGAATTAATGCCAGACCCACGTGGTGCTAAACGTTTACTGCCATTTGGTGCTAAAGTTAAGTTTAAAAAAACGTCAATGAAAGTGCCAGTTCCGATAAAATCATCTGATGACTACCGCGATGGTGGTAAGAAACCAAAAATAATTGAGAAAGATATATGGCTAGTTGAAATAACACTGCCTAAATATTTGATCAACGAAGTGCGTAGTGGTTCTAAAGAACTTGAAGATCAAGACATTGACATGGACGATCTAGATAGTGCATACGAGCAAGACCTGGATCAAGAACAATATCAGGAAAATAATAATGACTAAACAACTCGTTGAAGGATTAGAATATAAGAGCCTAGACGGTATGTTAAAACCTACTTTGCATATTGATGAATTTTCCAGCAAGATGGGAGATGATGACGATATATGTGTAGTTAGCTTTTATGTAACTGACGAACAGGCCGCAAAAGATTTAGTTGCTTGGTTTGAAAAAGGTTACGACTTTGTGTTAGATGCAGATCGTTCACCAGGAGAAATTTCACCTAACAAGTATCTTGTTTATATTGAATTAAAAAGACGTACTAGTCTATTAGATAATATAGAAAATATATTAGACGATCTTACAACGCTTACAGAGTATGTTCCAGCAGACTGGATATGCAAGTATGGTAAAGAAGAATTTCCATTTAGTACAGAAACAATTAAGAAATACGTTCCTTTATCACCAAAAGTATATCGTTCAATGAAGGACGGCGAGCTTAATAAATTGAGAGCAATTGCAGGTGTCAAAGTACCTGAACTTAAAGAAATTGCACAAGACGTTCGTGACTACGTAAACCTAAGTACTAAACGTTAGTCCCTTACCCACTCACTATACAATCTAGTATTTTTACCGTTAGTATCTTCAAGTATCTCAACACACTCATAGCCATGATGGTAAGCATAAAACTCAAGTAACTCTATATCCCAAGGATAAAAGTCTATCTGCTCACACAGTTCACTGTCGTGATCGTGTAATCCTGGATTAACACGCCAATATATTCTTGACTTTTGTTTCATACAGTCAACAACTTTTTGTATTTGATTAGGAATGATATCACCATTTCCAAAGTTTATACTGCCTAAGCAAAATGCTACATCAAACTGTCTATCCGGAACATAGTCTTCAATAGTAGTTACAATATCAGCTTGACTGCAACAGGGATCAATGCCTACTACGTTTTTGATCATGCCCTTAAACTCATTATGCCCACACCCTACGTCAAGCACCCATTCATCATCTTTAATTTTATTAACTAGGTTATATCCGCTGTATAAGTATTTGTCAGTAGAAGGTTGCCATACTTGGCTAAAATATTTGTTTAGGAATTCTTGATTGTGCATGATAAAACCGTAATAGTTAAATATTGTAGTGCTATTGTAATACTTATCGCAATGGTGTTCCACACCTTAGGAATTACTCCTTGGAACTCAATACTACAAATCATAGGCATTGCTGGATGGACTTACGTTGCTATCAAATGGAACGAACGAGCTCTACTGCTAAACTTCTTACCTCAACTATTAATTATAATTCCAGGATTGGTTTACTTATATGCTACCCAATAGAATTTGGTTTACAGGAGTTCCTGGCAGTCGTTGGAGTGGTATAGCACAAACACTAGAACAGATATCAGGTATGAATACTACAGATCGTACACCCGAACGTGAGTATAATCATCATCAGTACTCAGGGCATAAAGGTGCTTACTTTGGTAAGGATATGGAGTTTCCAGCTTTAGTAATTGACAGTCATGTAGATCAAGCATTTACCTCGCAAGAAGGATGTCGTTTAATTAAAAGTCATGAGTGGGCAGATCATTTAGAAGGTATACAAACACTGTGTCCCAATGATTGGATTATGCTAGTATACCGACCAGACCAAGCAAGTTTTGCGTGGTGGCACGAAGCAGGTGGATTTCAGATAGGATATCCCAACTACTCAGCATACAAAAACTCAGCTAACATGCTAGCAGAAATCGTTCGTACAAATCAATTGATATTAGAGTATGGGCACAAACGAAACGCAAAATGGGAATACTTTACTACAGCGTGGATACAAGAAAACTTCAACACAACGTTAGAAGTACCTCAAACTTTCTCTGACATACTAGTAACCTTGATCAAAAATGGGTAAGGTAGCTACAGTATTCCGTCCCGGAGCATATGGTTTTTTTATTAGTTGGTGTGTCTATACTTTCTCAAATTTAAATTCTAATGACATAATTTCCCCCATTGACGAAAATAATAGTGGTCATTTGTTTAACAATGATCCTGGTATTTTAAAATGTGCCCCATTGCACAATTTTAAAGAAGGATTTGAAAACTATTTGTTGTTGACATACAATCCAACAAAAACGTTAAACTATTTCAACAATCATTATGAAAAATTTTCATCAGGTGATATAGTTGAATTTCTAAGTACCAAAATTCCAAATTATCAAGAAAATTTAACTGATGGCTGGCACGACGATTCTATTTGGGCTCTAAGAGAATTGTTAAGTTTTTATCTTCCTGCATTGACTGATGCTCTGGTTAGTGAAGCAGAATCTGAAAAACAGCGTGTAATAGAATCCAATGTTCCTTATTATATTGCTGACCCAGAAGATTTGTTAACAAATAGTGAAGTTCACTTAGAAAAGATATACCTAAAATTTGGGTTAGAAAAAAATCAACATTTTAATCAACTACCTTTTTATACAAATTTGTATCTAACCCAACAAAAATATTTTAATAAACAACAAGAGCTCGACAATTTTGTCAACTGCGTTATTGATAACTCCGTCATGGAAATATCATCAACAACTATACTCGATGAAGCGTATATTCAGTATAAATTAAGAGTTCACAATTACGAAATTAAATGCCACAATTTAAATAAATTTCCAACTAACTCTGTTGAGCTAAACAAGATAACTTATTATGTTTAGTATGCCTATAATTAGATAAATACTTTTGTAGGACAAATTTCAATAGTAGTTATTCTCGAGAAATTCTAACTACATATTGATAAAATAACGTTATTAAGGAAAATAATTATGAACGCAAAACAATTTGTAAAGCAGATGAAAGAAGACAACCAGGCGTTGTTTACAGCATCTGAAATGCAAGTAGAAGCTTATTTTAATAGTAAGCCTACACAAGAACAACTAGTTGAACACTTCGTTGGTCGTATGGTTAACGAAAGAATGAACATGACTGAAATCTCAGCTAAAATTGCTAACATGCCAGCATCTACTTCAGTAGAAGAGCTAACACTGTTAACAAAACAAGCACAAGATGAAGCTAAACACTTTGGTATGGTTAGAGATGTTATCGAACATATCACAGGTGAAACACTAGACGTTGAAGCGGCTATTAAAGCTGAAGAAGCGAATCCAACAGCAAAAGGTGCGGCTCTATTAGAAAAATATGAAGCGGCTACTGATCCAATTGCTATGGCGGCATATCAGCTTATTGCTGAAGGTCGTGCTGAAGCAGTATGGAACAAAATGGCTGAATGTATTGAAGATACATATGTATCATCTACATACGCTAAAATTGCTAAAGATGAAGGCTTTCACGCTAGTATCGGTGCTCGTTCACTAGAACAATTAGCTACAGATACAGCAACACAAACTCGTGTTCTTAAACTTGCTAATCAAATGAGACAAGACTTATTTGAAGTATCATGTATGAACACTAAAGCACTTCCAGAAGCACAAAAATTAATAGATGAAGCTTACGCTGTCTAAATAATTTTTACAAGTAACACTAAGAAGGCTAATTACTATTAACGTAATTGGCCTTTTTTTATGAATATAGCAATCACACAAAGAGAAGTAACTATCCGAGGATGGACCTATGACTGTACACAACAAGATTGGTTTGACTTCTTAGGACAACATACCTTATGGACTATACCCAATAATGCTCCTTTTAACTTAACAGAGGCGGATTGTTTAGTTGTCAGTGGAGGCACTAGTTCAGAACGTAGGAACCGTACTGAGTCTATGGCTATACAATTATTTGCTGACAAGCCAGTTGTTGGAGTATGTCATGGAGCATTTTTTATGAACGAATTGTTTGGTGGTACTAACAGCACTATCGAAGGTCATCAAGGAACCGAGCATACTATTGAAATGGAGTCTAAAGTCTATCAGGTCAACAGTTATCATACACAGCTTATAGAAACTCTAGCTGATTGTTTAGAACCTATTGCTTGGGACATGAATGGCAATATTGAAGGTTTCAAACATAAGACAAGACCACTATGGGGAATAGTGTGGCATCCTGAACGTATGAAAACACCTGTGCTACCAAAGGCAGTAGAAGAGTTATTAAATGACTAAACCAACCTTAATAATATATCAAGCAGGAGCATGCGGAACATTCTTAGAATGGTTGTTAACTTACCTAACAGATAAAACTTTAGATGATCAACTTCCTTTTGCTAGAGCTGGAAATGCTCATAAGTTTTTAGGTCATTTTTTTGGATATGAACAATTCAAAAAAACAACAACACACAGCACGTTTAATTTTGCTAGATGTCACGCAGAGGATATTACTCTTGAACAAATAAATTCACTATTTTCTTCTACTATTGAAATTACTATACCGCCAACTTCCGTATTATGGGTACTTAGAAATTGTATTGCAAAAACAGAGATGTCTGAACTACTTGGGGTTGAGGAGTTAAGAGAATATGTTAAATTTAGGCATTCTGATTTGATTAAATTACATAAAAAGTATGATGGTGATCAGAGAGACTACAGATGGGCGTATCAACTTATGGGACATTTCGAACACGAACAGCTTGACCCATATAATGTTAATAATGTTGAAGATCTTAAAAGATGGCAACTAAGAGAAATACTCAGTTACTGGAATCTACATGATTATCTCGTTAACATACCTTCCTTCACGCACACCAGCAATTACCCTATAAGTATTGAAGATATTAGAGATCAGATGCCAACAGTTATCAATGACCTAATAGAAAAATTAAAACTTAAAGTTATTCCAAACCGATATGAAAAATTAGAATATATCTACCAGCAGTGGAAATCTAAACAGAAATACACAAATATAGATGCCGTTGTTGACCAGTACATTAAGAATGTGATCGATGACATTGATGAAACTGTAACAACTCCTTTTAATATAGGTGAAGAAGCTATAATACAACAAAAATTACGCGAAGTCGGATACGAAATAAAATGTGACGGACTAGATCGTCTTCCCCTACGAACTATTGATTTAAAAGGTCTATTATACAATGTCTAAACAAATGTTAATATTAACAGGACCACAAGGAGCAGGTAATCACCTATGGTCTAAAGTGTTTAGTCAACATTCAGATGTATATGGGTGGAAGTCATTATTAGAAAATTATTGGGAACCACATAGGTTTAATGAACCTTTTGCCAGTTACTGGAAGGATCCTTCAAAATTAAAAGATTTTGTCTGGGGCGATTATGATTACTATTTTACTTCTATAAGTGTTCCATTAGGTATACCTGGACATAATAGTAATCCATTATGGGAACCTAATCTACTAGAATTTAAACAGGCAGTAGAAGCACAAGGCATAGAAACAAAGTTTGCTGTTATAGGTCGTGACCAAAACATACTACGTGAACAACAGACAAGAATAAGAACGGAACCTACACTGTCTTTATTCTTAAAACAGTTACCCGAAGATGCAGTATTTTTAAGTTATGAATTATTATACTTGTATAAAGATGCGTATATTAAAAGTTTAGACATTAATATACCTGTTGACCCAAATGTTAGTTGGTTATTAGAAGATGATGCTAATAGCAAATACGTCCATGGAATAGAATCAAACACATTAGACCAAGGCAATAGAACAGGAAAGGTATTTAAGAAACGCCCATGAAAAAATTATTAATTATAACAGGACCACAAGGGTCAGGTAATCATTTGTTTAGTAGACTACTAAGCCTACACCCTGATGTTGGTGGTTGGGACGATCTATTAGATGAATATTGGGTTCCTAGTGATCTAGAACCGTTTGCTGAATATTGGGTTAATCCAGAAAAGTTAACACTAGAACAGTTCGAAGGCAAAGATTATTGGCTAGCTAATGTAAGTGTACCTTTTGTGTATGATGGTGTTAAGCAGGTACCTAAGATTGACGCTATGGCGTCTAAGGCACGTTCTTTAGGAATAGATGTTCAAATATGCGTTATAGTCAGAGATATGTATATAAATGATCTACAACAACAAAGAGTACGTAAAGAAAGAACACTACCTCAGGCAGTTGAGTATTTTGATACATTAGGTGATGTACATTATATAGACCATGAAGCATTTTTCCTATACAAAGACCGTTACTTAAAATGGTTAAGTAAGATATTAGACTTTCCTGTAGCATGGGATAATCCTGACGTAATGAAATTTATCGACGAAGGACCTAACAAGAAATATGTTAACTATGTCGACGAGTATTGGTTAGACGAACAAGTGTGGAAGGGTATACAACCTAAAAAAGATCGCGGATTATAATGCAAATCCCTCTTCTAACATTATTCAATCCTATTGTAAACTACGAACATGATCAGTTTATTAGCTTACCAGAACAAAACTTTTTCCAAGACATAGACTCAATAGAACAACGTATCAAAACAAGTACAGGTAAGTGGATCCTGTTAAGTCATTGTCACGATCAAGTGTTAGGATTTGATAATGATCTTGAAGCAGTTGATAAACTTAATCAAATAGCAGATCAGTATCAAGACCGTGTGTTAATTGTAGTAATTTCAGTTAATAAGTTCGAGTTAAGCGATCTGATACACTATTACTTCTTTCCCGAATATCACGCTGTGTACTGGCCCTTATACAAGGATATGACACCAACATACCGTCTTAATGATGTAACACACAAATACCTATGCTTAAACAAACGTGGAGATCCGTGGCGACAACTGTTATATAAAAAGTTCTGGAAACAAGATTTACTTAAACACAGTCACTTCAGTTACTTGTGTGAGGATGATAACTTTGGCACACTGTTTCATGAGCCTACCTGGGAAGCCAATTGTACGTGGGCTGATGAAGATTTTATTCCTCGATTTATGCCTGACTTAGAAGAACACAGTCACTTCAGTTACTTGTGTGAGGATGATAACTTTGGCACACTGTTTCATGAGCCTACCTGGGAAGCCAATTGTAAATGGGCTGATGAAGATTTTATTCCTCGATTTATGCCAAGCTTAGAAGGAGCATGGCCTGAGGATAAGTTTTTAGAGTTACCCAACGACACACAGTTAGAGCAGTATAAATCACGTAAGTATTATGAGGATGGAGAAGATGATCCTACATGGACAACGGACTTATCATTATCATTGTCTACATTTTGTACTATCGTCGTTGAAACTGATATAACCAATAAGATGGTCAACATCTCAGAAAAAACTATTAGAGCATTAGCATTAGGACAACCTATGTTGCTGTTAGGAGTTAGCGGTACACATCAATATCTCAAAGACCTAGGGTTTGACTTGCTTGATGATATCATTGACAATTCATTTGATCAAGAGCCTGAAACTTATGCTAGGTTCTGTATGTTTAGTGATTCAATAGATAAGATTAACACACACTCAATAGGTGCGTTACACCATACTAAGTGTAGCGTCAAAGATAGACTACGAGCTAACAGAACAAAAGTTGAAGAATTACATACACAAATGAATAAACGCAGTAAAGAAATTATTGACGAAGTACTGCTGAATTTTAATAAGCATATGAATATTGATCAATAAATATTGTAATGGAATATAAAAGTCAAAAACATTACCAAGATGTCCAAGAGTATTTTTCAGCAACTGACCATCTCCCAGAACTACCTTACATAGAAACAATGGTAACACATGGTTGTACGTTAAGCTGTGAAGGTTGCACTAACTATTCAGACTACGGTATGAGTGGTGGTAATGTAAGTTGGGAAGAACATTTTGAAGACTTAAAAGTATTAACCAACAGATTTCGTATAGGATGTTATGGATTTATTGGTGGCGAGCCATTTATGCACAACAAGTTTAAAGACTGGGTTATAAACTTTAAAGAAGAGTTTCCTTACATCACACTTATGATAGTAACTAACGCACAGTTATTTCCTAAGAATGCAGACTGGTTTTTAGATGCAATGGAAAAGTACGGTATGATTTATCTCAAGTTTAGTAATCATATACCCGGTGCCGAATACTATGAGAAATCAAAACAGTTAGTGTTAGATAGATTTGATTGGATTGAGGAAGAGAATGGTTACTGGTTTAATAAAAAGCATGTCAATGACTTTCGCACTGATGACACAGATACATTTATGAGAATCGTTAGAGGCAAGTACGGTGATATGAAACCTTATAACAATGATCCAATAAAAGCGTTTGAGATATGCAGTCAAGCAACCTGCCCTCTATTTTACGAAGGCAAGTTACACAAGTGTTCAACTGTGGGTATGTTAGATAGAATGTTAACTGATCACAACCAAATTGATGATCCCGAGTGGGCTCCATATCTCAACGCAGGTGTTGATATAAGAACAGCTACAGACGAGAGGATACAACAGTATGCTGATAATCACGGTAAGCCACATATGAAACTGTGTAAGATGTGTCCTACAAGTGAGGATAAAGACATATACTTTGATCACATACCATTGGTAGTAAACAAACTAGGTAAAACATGAAAATACTAATAATGGGATTACCAGGTAGTGGTAAAACAACGCTTGCTGAACAACTAGCAGATCGATTACCTGCAGTATGGTACAACGCCGACGAGATACGCAACAACATCAACAAAGATCTAAACTTTAGTGATAATGATCGAATAGAACAAGCCAGACGTATGAGTTTATTGTGCGATATTGCACTGCGTAATCGTGTTGTTAGTTATGCTATAGCAGACTTTGTATGTCCTACAGAACAAACACGCAAAACATTTAATCCTGACTACATAATATGGATGAACACTATTCAAAAGGGAAGATTTCAAAATACCAATGAAATATTTGAAAAGCCTGACTTCTACAATGTAGAAATAACGTCGTGGGACTATGACAGTGACAGTATATTTGAAAAGATAAAGTTATATGATAGATAAAATAATATCATTTGGGGACAGTTTTATCTACGGCAGTGACCTAAATGACTGTGATGGTACCGGTCATGATAAATTTAGCAAATTAACTTGGCCTGCTCTGTGTGCTAAAGAACTAGGATTAGATTATGAATGTTACGCTCAAGGTGCTAGAGGAAATCAGTTTATATCTCATTGTATTATAGGAGGTGAACTTGCAAACGCTCTAGTAATTACCAATTGGAGTTGGATAGATCGATTTGATTACTTTGATACAGAAAATATGCCACACACTGTATTACCAGAAACAGATACCAAGCAAAGTGAGTTTTATTATAAAAATTTCCACTCAGAGTTTGGAGATATATTTCGAAATTTATCAACGATATACGCCACGCATTCCTATCTTAAAGAACAAAATATACCATTTATATCTAGCATAATGGATACGCTATTGTTTAATACTACATATGATCAAGGGGGTGGCATAAAAAATATACTGGACCTAGTACAAAAAGACATATCCTGGTTTCCTGGCAATCAAACATTTTTAGAATGGAGCAGATCAAACGGGTATCCTGAAAGCGATAATTGGCATCCATTGGAACAAGCACACCAAGAAGCGGCAAAGATTTGGCTACCTATATACAAAAGAAAGTTATAACTTGACAACTAATATAAATATACGCATATAATACTGTAATTGAGGACTATGAATATGAAACTATCAAAGAATTTTAGTTTAGCTGAATTTACAAAAAGTCAAACAGCTCTTAGACACGGGCTAGATAACGAACCAAAAGAAGAACACTTAGATGCGGCAAAGGCATTATTTGAAAAAGTAGTACAGCCTGTGCGAGATAGATTTGGTCCTACTGTTATTAACTCAGGATACAGAGGTGAAGAACTCAATGAAAAAGTAGGTGGCTCTCCAACCAGTCAACACTGCTTAGGCGAAGCTGTGGATATTGAATGTCCAGGCGTTGCTAATGCTGACGTGGCTGAATGGATTACTAAAAACACAGAGTTTGATCAAGTTATATTAGAGTTTTACACTCCTGGCATTCCGGACTCGGGTTGGGTACATGTATCATACAAAGCCAACGGTGACAATCGTAAGATAGCACTAACGGCAATGAAAGAACATGGTAGAACAGTTTATAAAACAGGATTAATAGCATAATGTGGTTATTACAATTAATACCTACCAGTTGGTTAGAGTTTGCGGCTGTAGCTATCCTAGTAGTAGGTGTTGTATTATTCTTTGCAGGACAAATACTTAAACACATTCCATTCTTTAAACAGTACAACTTACCAATGCGTGTGATAGGATTTATCTTATTACTGTTAGGTGCATACTTTAATGGCGGCTTAGGTGTTGAACTTGAATATAGAGAACGTATTCAAGAAATGAAAGATCGTATTGCTATAATGGAACAGAAGTCACAAGAAGAAAACGTTCAGATAATAGAAAAAATAGTTACAGAAACTAAAATAGTTCAACAAGATACAGCAGAAACAACATATCTGATAGAACAAATGAAAGAACAAATCAATAAGCAAGGATGCGAGCTTTCGCCAGATGTAATTGAACTTTACAACGAAGGCATGATCGGGAGAGGGAAAGAATGAAACTACTAGCACTAATACCCATACTATTTCTAATAGGCTGTGCTTCTACAACAGTTCCAGTTACTATGAACTTTCCGCAAGCACCAGAACCGTTATTAGAACAACCTGAATCATTAGAACCGTTACCGGCTGATGCAAATCAAGTCAGTGACTTACTACAAAATTCAACAGTAAATTACGGAAAGTATCGTGAATTACAGCTAAAGTTTGAACAATGGCAACGTTGGTATAAAACTAATCGTCGACTACACGAAGAGACGACAACCAATGAACAGTAAAGAACGCATAGAAATAATAACAAGTTGGATTAAAGATTATGCTGATACACATAACATTGAAAGTCTAGTAGTAGGTGTGAGTGGTGGCATCGATAGTGCTGTTGTTAGTACTTTATGTGCGTTAACCGGTATACAAACTTATGTATTAACAATGCCAATAAGGCAAAGACAAGACCAACATGATCGTTCAATAAATCATTGTATACAGTTATTAGAAAAACATAGTAATGTACATTGGGAAACAATAGATTTAACAAAAACTTTTGAATCATTTGAAAATCTATTTACGGCAAATAATAAATTAGCACTGGCTAATAGCCGAGCAAGATTAAGAATGACTACACTATATCAAGTAGCACAAGAAAATAAAGGTATTGTAGTAGGCACAGGTAACCGAGTAGAAGACTTTGGCGTAGGCTTTTTTACCAAGTACGGAGATGGTGGAGTAGATATATCACCTATAGCTGACTGCTTAAAAACAGAAGTATGGGACATGGGCAAGGAACTAGGAGTAAATCAAGATATAATAGACGCGGCGCCAACAGACGGTCTATGGGATGATGCAAGAACAGATGAAAAACAATTGGGAATGACGTATCCAGAATTAGAACAGGCTATGATGCACAGTGAACAAGATACAAAACCCACAGACACAAAAGAATTAAAGAACTTAATGAAATTTTTAAGCATACAAAAACGGGCAAAGCATAAAATGGAACCAATTCCTGTATGTAAATTAGGAGAACAAGAATGAAACATTTATTAATATTATTAGTTGCAGTAATGTCCTTATCAGGCTGTTCAACACTAACTGATGCTTGGGACTACTATGACATGGCTCGATTTGATAACAACGAGTATATGCTAGCAAACAAAGTAAGAACGCAGGCTAATTTAGGTGCTCGTAAATGTGGAACTCCAGAAGTTAATCAGGAAGTAAGTAGACTATGGGAAACTACCTTAGAACTTAAAAACTATGCACAGTCAATGGAAAAGAATGATGAAACTGTTACTATGACAACAGAGTTATTAGAAATTGTTAGAGGCTTAGACAATCGTTATAACATTGACAAGAAAGAAACTTCAATGACTTACTGTACTAGAAAGTTTGGCAACATTGAAAAGAATGCAACCATTATTACTAACGTTATAGGTAAAAAACCTCGAGAGTGGTAAACAAGGAGAACAGTTATGATAGATAACGCAATGAAAGAATTAGAAGATTGGGTAGGTAACAATCATACAGAACTAGCAGACTGGGCAAAGGATGCTCGTTCGCTGACAGAAGAATTTAAAGCAGGTGATCTCAGCGAAGATGAATATAAAGAACTTATGGAAGATCTTAAACGCAGTAAAAAGATATCTGATGCCGCTGACGCATTAGCAGTTCGTTCAAGAGCTGTTGAACTGATAGACAACATCATCACATCAGCTGGCGTAATTCTTTAAGCTACCATTATTAAGGTAATTAGGTTGACTAGTTACCTCTTTCCTTATATACTTTAGTGTATGAATCCATATGAAACCTTAGGCATCAAACAGGGTGCTAGTGAACAAGAAGCTAAAAAGGCTTTTAAGAAACTAGCCATGAAGCACCACCCTGACCGAGGTGGAGATGAAAAGAAGTTTCAAGAAGTTAAAGAAGCATACGAACGTATAACAGAACCTGACAAGTTTGCACATGAACACACACCAGGTGGATTTAGCTATCAACGTGGTGCAAGTGTTGACGACATATTCTCAGACTTCTTTGGCTTCCATGGTAATAACAGACAACAACGACAAGCGTCTGTACAACTTAGTTTGTGGATTACACTAGAAGATGTTGCTCGTGGTGGTGATAGACAAGTTAGCTTACAATCAAACGATGGTGCACAAGCAGTCAATATTACAATACCAAGAGGTGTATTAGATAATACCAATGTTCGTTATCCAGGATTAGGACCAAGCGGACAAGATCTTATTGTAGTGTTTAGAATACGGCCTCATCCTAAATTTACGAGAATAAAATCAGTTGATCTTGGCTGTGAGCAAGATGTTGATATTTGGACTCTGTTACTAGGGGGAACTGTTAAAGTAACTACCTTGTTAGGTAATACTATGACATTAAAGATTTCACCAAAAACTGATCCAGGTACTCAATTAAGACTACGAGGGGAAGGTATTCAAAATAGTAGGCAAACGGGTGATCTTTATGTTAGAATTAAAGCTGTAATGCCAAAAGATGTGCCAGATGATTTACTGGAAATATTAAGACAGAAGTTAAACAAATAAGTAATATTAACAATAACAAGTTAGGGCGAGTATGCAAAACAATCCTGAAATAGAACAAATAATTGATCAAGCAGTTAGCATTGCCAGGGAACTATCTCATCAGTATGTAACTGTTGAGCATTTAAGTCTTGCGTTAGTAAGATTTGAAAGTTTCCGCAAAGTCTTACTTGCATATGGAGTTAACTGTGATCAACTTGAAAAAGAATTATTAGATTATGTCAATGGCATGACTCACTTAATAAAATTAGGTAGCGACAAAGATAAACCTGTTGCTAAACCTAAAAAGACCAATGCCTTAGAAAGAATATTTAACAGGGCAGGAACACAGGTGTTGTTTTCTGGTAGACGTTTTGTTACTACCCTTGATTTGTATCTTGCTATTATGAGTGAATCACAAAGTCACGCACACTACTTCTTTTTAAAATACGGAATTAAACGTAAAGAATTTAGTACACATTGGAACAGCACATATCCTAAAAATCCTGAGGTCAAACTCAGTGATAAACAAGCTACAGAATTACTAGAAGAACATTGCACTAATTTAACTAATCTAGCTAAAGAACAAAAGTTAGAACCAATGATTGGCAGAACACAAGAATTAGAAGATATGGTTAATGTGTTAGCTAAGAAATTTAAAGCCAATGTGTTATTAGTTGGTGATCCAGGTGTAGGTAAAACTGCAATTGTTGAAGGACTAGCTCAGCTTTTAGCTAACAATGATGTTCCTAAATTTTTAAAAGGACACCAATTGTACTCTTTAGAAATAGGTAGCTTACTAGCAGGTAGTAAATATCGAGGCGAGTTTGAAGAAAAAGTAAAAGAAGTGTTAGACGCATTGAGTGCCAAAGGTGACTGTGTGTTATTCATTGATGAAGCACATCAAATGAAAGGTGCCGGAGCAGGTAGTGGCAGTAGTGTAGATTTTGCTAATATGATTAAGCCAGCAATTACCAGTGGTAAATTAAAAGTTGTTGCTTCGACTACATGGGAAGAATACTACGAGTCATTTGAAAAAGAACGTGCCTTAATGAGACGATTCTTCAGAGTAACTGTTGATGAACCTGATCAAGCTAGCACTAACAAAATACTCAATGGTGTTAGTCAACGACTTGAAGCATTCCACGAAGTTGAGATTAAACCTGAGGCAATAGAAGCCGCAGTTGATATGACAGCAAGGTATATGACTGATAAGAAAAATCCAGACAAGAGTATTGATGTTATAGATGCCGCTTGTGCTAGAGCTCGTGCCAAAGATAAAAGCGGAGCAGTTATTGACAAAGATAAAATTATGGTAGAAGTTTCTAAGTTAGCAAATGTTCCTGTAGATAGACTTAAAAATGAACAAAGTGATAAAATTAAAAACTTAGAATCAAATATTAAAGATAAACTATATGGTCAAGAACATGTTATTACTGATGTTTTAGATCGTATATATGTTAGTTTCTCAGGTATTAAACAAGAGAACAGACCAGTAGCTAGTTTCTTATTCTTAGGACCAACTGGTACAGGTAAAACAGAAATGGCTAGACTATTGTCAGAAAACTTAGACATGAAGTTACTAAAGTATGATATGAGTGAATATCAAGAACGTCATACTGTATCTAGTCTAATTGGTGCACCTCCGGGATATGTTGGGTTTGAAGATGGCAATGTGGGTGGCGGTAGATTAATATCAGACCTTACTAAGAATCCGTTCTCAATTATATTATTTGATGAAATTGAAAAAGCACACCCGGATGTATCAAACATCTTACTAGCAATGTTAGATGAAGGTATTGTTACTAGTTCAGCAGGCAAGACTGTAGATATTAAAAACTGTATTATTATACTAACTTCAAACTTAGGTTCACAAGCTGGCGAACAGAATAAAGTTGGCTTTGGTGATCAAGTTAAACAAGGTGAGGATGACAAAGCAGTTAAAGAATTCTTTAGGCCTGAGATGCGTAACAGACTTGATATGATATGTAAGTTCCACCCGTTAGATACTTTAGCAATTAAGAAAATTGTAGTTAAGTTTGTTAATGAACTCAAAGAAGGACTTTCTCAGAAAGATATTGTTATAGGTACTACTGAAAACTTAATTAATCATTTAGTAGAAGTAGGCTATGATCCTAAAATGGGTGCTAGGCCGTTGAGTAGAAAGATTGATCAACTGATACGTGTTCCTCTCAGTAAGAAAATATTGTTTGATGATTTACACTCGTGTGAACTTGTATTAGATTGGAAAAATGACAGTCTTGATATTAAACAAGTTGGGCAAAAACAGCTTAAGGCTCCAGTACCTAAAATTAACAAAGACGGATTTATAGTTCTTGATCAGTTCAAACCAACGAAGTAAATATTCCGATCGATTATACTACGATCAATATCGCTACTGTTTCCGTGTAGTACTTCTGTACGTCGACACTATTGGTCAACAACTTGATCATCAACGTATTGACAAATTAGTTCAACTGAGAGAAAATTTAGGACACTACGCTCGAAAAGTTAACTTTGGAGGTACTTGGAGAGAAAGAGAAGCTAACCCCTCTCAACACGATATAGACAACCTTCACACCTTATGTGACTTTTTTATTAGTAATAAATCATCAATTAAATTGCAATTCTTTAAAAATAAATGTTTTATCTATACTAATAATCTAGAATTAAGTGAACAGTTAGATCAGTTAGGTATGTTTGAAGAAGTTAGAGTTAATGAAGTAGATCTATCACGTCCTAGAAATACAGTTAAATCTAGATACCCTGGTTATCAACTTCGTATATATTTTAAGCCTATATCTGTAACTTTACAAGAGAGACAGAACATTATAAAATTTATAGATAATAACGATTATGCTATTAAAATGAACGTAGGCATGGAAAGATTCTATAATGTAAATCAAACTAGAGGAAGATATCTAACACTGCGTGACTACTACTTTATTGATCTTAAAGACAACAGATTAGCCAGCATGTTAGAATTAGCATGTCCTGGGGTAATCAGAAAGACCATGGAAATTATCTACGACGATAAATAATAGCATGGCAAAGATAAACTCAACAAATTTAGTAATATCATTAAGCAAATTGGTCAAAGACAATGATCCAACAGAACCTGTATTGAACGACGAGACTAAGGCACAGTTAGAAGTAATACTAACTGAACTTTCAGGACCTGGTGTTCTTGTAGAAATACAGGAGGCGTAGATGAAAACTTCTAGCTTACAATTACTACCATTCACAGACTTTGGTACGGCTTCGGGCAACTATGGTGGTGCGTCAGCAACCTTTAGTGGTGATGCTGTAAAAGCCGCGGCCTATGCTTCAAGCATTGGTGACAATCAAACAGTTGGTATATTCACTGAAGATTTTATAGGCACATTAACTGTTGAAGCAACAGTAGACACAACAGTATCAGACTCAAGCTGGTTTACTGTTTACACACTCAACGGCGATGGATCATCAGCAAATGACAGTACCGCTAGATTTTGGAACGAAGCACAAAATATTGCTGGACGCTATTCGTGGATGAGAGTTACAGTAACTAACTTTACTCAAGGCACTATTCATAAAGTAATATTAAGTTACTAATGGAAATTATATGAAGACAATCGCAATATACGCAGGTAGATTTCACCCTTTTCACAAAGGACATAAAGCCAGTTACGACTTTTTAACTAAACAGTTTGGTGCAGACAATGTTTACATTGCTACATCGAACGCACAGGCACCTTTAACCAGCCCATTTAGCTTTGAAGAAAAGAAAAAGATGGCTGAGCTTACTGGAGTACCAGCAGATAAGATTATCCAGGTTAAAAATCCATATCAAGCTAAAGAGATTACAAGTAAACTTAATCCTGAGGACACTCAATTAGTATTTGCATTAAGTGAGAAAGATATAGATAGATTTACATTTACTAAGAAAGATGGCACACCAGGTTACATACAACCTTATCCAAAAAACGATGCACATCTAGCACTAATGGATAAACATGCCTACGCTTTTTTAACTCCAACAGTTAAATTTAAAGTTGCTGGTAAGAATGCGGATTCAGCAAGTGCTATTCGAAAAGCATACATTGATGCTGACAAACAGGGACGTAAAAAAATTGTCAGTGACCTGTACGGAGCAGTAAATAAAGACATAGAACAAATATTTGATAAAAAATTAAGTATTACAGAAGAACTATCAAGAATAATGACAACACTTAAGGAAGGCACTGTAAGCAAGCAAGATAAAAACATGCGTAAAATACAGGTCGCACTTGAGATGGAGAGAGAAGTGAAAGCAATTGAAGAAGCAGATTTATCACATGCTAAAGTAGTTAATACATCTAAAGGTCACAGAATTGTACCAAGTGGCGGTATAGGCAGTTGGGACTTTGATGGATTACGTAAATCAGTAGTTTCACAGCTTGACCAGATGAATCAAATGGTTAAAAGCGGTAATCTTACTTCAGCTTATTACACATTATATCAAAATGGTGCGTTAGAAAAGAAATTACAAGCACTTGAATTGTATCAACAATGGTTAGACACACAAGGTGACAAACCTTTACCTTTAGATCAAGAAGTAGATTTAATACCTGAAGAATAATTCCCAATGGTATTGACAATACCGTTAAATATCCGTATAATATAATAAAAAACATATGGATATTCAATGGCAGAAATAAAAATCAATTCCCCAATACCACTACAATCAACATTAGAAGATCTTAGAAAGAGAGTATTGCATATTTGCATACCTTGTTATGGTGGCATGGTCACTGAATCAACTATGATGAGTATAATTAAATGGGCAAACATGGCTACGTATTTACAACTGAGTTGGAAAATTGATACATTGGTCAACGAAAGTCTTATTACTCGAGGACGTAATACTCTAGTAGCAAAATTCCTTAACGACAAAGAGACAACAGATTTATTCTTTGTAGATAGTGATATTGGATTTGAAGCTTGGCACGTATTAGCTTTGATGGATATGAATAAAGATATAGCTTGTGGATTATATCCTATGAAGACAGTTCCAGTACAATGGGTAGTTAATAGTGTAGACGGAACTGATACAGAGAATGACGGTAAATGGGTAGAAGTTACAAAATCAGGTACTGGTTTTATGATGATTAAAAAGCACGTGTTTGAAAAAATGAAAAAACACCCTGCTGTGAAACCATTTGTCAATGACATTGGATTACCTAAAGAACTAGATCCTCATATGCGTACATACTTCGATACTGCTGTTAGAGAAGGGCGTTATTATTCAGAAGATTGGACATTCTGTGAGAACTGGCGTGACCTAGATGGTAAAATTTGGGTAGATCGCAGAGTAAATCTTAAACANTCTGGCTCCTTTGTNTTCTGTGCCGANTCCGATCAGAATATTAGACAGAAAATGAGCGTCANACCTCCCGCAACAACTCCATCTAAAGGTAAGTCCAAACAAAAATAGGCGATAAATACTAGTTATGAAAGCTAGTGAATTTATTAAAGAAGCCGGAGTTGGTATTATTACCAAACAAAATTCAACGCCTGACGTAAAACCAGGAGAAACTCAGAGACAAGCTAAAAAGCTTGGCATGACCATTGACAAAAAAGGTCGTCCTCCACTGGC
>JGI20155J14468_10001050_pt1 | contig 22085 bp, 26 predicted proteins | sample COG_05_FD_14468 | JGI IMG/M metagenome (IMG submission 14468) | reverse complement strand
CTTGCTCCTCTTCAAGCGTTTTGTAAGTATCTTGCATAAGTATCAGAAATGCAATACTTTTTTTATCTTTTTCTATATTTTCTCCCTCATAGACATCAAAANCATTTACCTCTTTTATATAGTCGATTTTTGCTTTTTTTATAGCCTGAACCATATCACCAACTNCTATTGTNTTATCCACCAAAACTGAAATATCTTTCCTAATGGGNAAAAGCTTTGAGGGTAAATCGAATTCANCAATAATTTTTTTTCTAATTGATTCAAGATCAATTTCAAATAAGAAATACATTTTCTTTAATATCATAATGTTGTTTCCATTTGGGGTGTAATTGACCTACCCAACCAATCGATTTTCCATTTTTTAATATACTTGAGGATATTCCTGGGTGAAGAGCTCCGGGTGCTTTATTCTTTTTAAAAATTATTTCATTATCTGAAACAGTTTCAAGATCGCCCTTAACTTCATAAAAATCAATTTTTTTTGATTTTATGCCCCACTGTTCAGGATAAGCACTTCCATATAAAACGCCTGATAATATTTGCCTTTCCTTATATCCATCGCTTAATTTTTCATATATTGATGCCACCTCGAAAAGCCTAATTTGATTTTGACCTCTATTGATATTAAAGTTGAGAGCATCAATATGACTCCCCCACAATTTAGATCTCATAACACTCATTTGTGAGGCAATGGGGTTATCAAGTTTTATCAAATTATTATTTTCATGAAATTCTTTTTCAACACTTTCTTGAATAAAGCTATAGCTAACTATTTCATTGTATCCAAGTGCTGCCATTGAAGACTTGATACTAAAAGGAGATCTCCTTTTAGAGTCCAACCCTAGCATTTCGATGTTTGTGGTTGGAGGAGTTGCCTTAATTTTATCAAAACCATAAATCCGAATTACTTCTTCAATAAGGTCCTCTTCAATATTAATGTCAAACCTATAACTTGGTGGAGTTACTAAAAATACTTCGTCCGATTCTTCAATGGTAAATTCAAGAGAATTTAAAGTTTTTTTAATATCGTTTTTACTAATAATCAAACCCAAGACTTGAACAACCTTTTCGGTATGAAGCATGATTGAGTTTCTCGCAGGCAGTTTACTTTGTACACTATCAATATTAGATGCACTCCCCCCAATGAGATCAACTAAAAGCGCCGATGTTTTATTAAGTGTATTGAGTGTTTGTTTGAAATCAACTCCCCTTTCAAAGCGATGGGATGCATCAGTATTTAAGCTATGTTTTCTAGCAACTCCTGCAAGACTAATTGGGCTAAAAAAAGCAGACTCTAATAAAATATTTTTTGTTTCAGCAGTTACGCTTGTCTCAAGACCCCCCATTATTCCAGCAAGGGCTAATACATTTTTATCATCAGCAATTACAAGTTCGTCACCATGAAAGGTAATTTCTTGGTGGTTTAATAATAAGAGCTTTTCTCCTTTAACGGCATTTCTAACTTGTACAGATCCTTTTATTTTATCTATGTCAAAAGCATGCATCGGCTGCCCATACTTCAACATCATATAATTTAATACATCAACGGCTGGGTTAATTGAATCAATCCCTCCTTTAGATAATCTTTCTTTTAACCAACCAGGTATTTCAACTTTGTTATTTATTTTTTGAATTTCTTGAAGACAGTATAGTGGGCATGAATCCTCATTTTTTACTTTAATTTTATATTTAAATTATTGTTTTTAAATATATCTTTATTTGATTCTTTCTTATAGGTTAAATCTGTCATCGCAGATATTTCTTTTGCAATACCTCTCATACTTAAGCAATCTGGACGGTTAGGCGTAATCGATAAATGAAATATTTGATCATCAAGAGACAGACAATTTTTTAAAGTATCACCAACTTTACTATTTAAATCTAACTCTAATATTCCTTCAGATTCATTTGATATGTTCAACTCTTTTCCTGAGCACAACATGCCACTCGAATCTACGCCCCTAAGTTTAGTTTTTTTAATTTCAAATTTATCTAGTTTAGCTCCAACTTTTGCACAAGGTATTTTAATTCCTTTTTTTGCATTAGGAGCTCCGCAAACAATTTGAAGGTGTTCTTTTTCACCCACATCTACTTTACATACATTGAGCCGATCAGCATTGGGATGTTTTTGAATTTCAATAATTTCAGCAACAACGACAAGATCTGAAATTTGAGATAAATCTTCAACTTCTTCCACCTCTAAGCCTCGTTGGGTTAACAAGTTACTCAGATCAATATTACCTAAATCTCCATCAATTAATTCATTTAACCATTTTTTAGAAAATTGCATGACTAAACCTTAAATTGATTCAAAAAACGAATGTCATGATTAAAGAATGGTCTCAGATCATTGATGCCATACTTAAGCATTGCAAGCCTTTCGACCCCTAAGCCAAATGCAAAACCCTGAAATTTATCTTTATCAATTTTTGCTTTTGATAAAACATTCGGATGAACCATGCCACATCCTCCAATTTCAAGCCATCCATTGTTCCATTTCATATCTATTTCAGCAGATGGCTCTGTAAATGGGAAAAAAGAAGGCCTAAATCTAATTTCTAAATCATCATTTTCAAAAAATTTTTGTAGGAAACTTTGTGTCACCCATTTTAGATTTGCAAAACTAACTTTTTCATCAATCCATAAACCTTCAATCTGATGAAACATCGGTGAATGTGTTGCGTCCGAATCGACTCTATAAACCCTCCCAGGTGAAATAATTTTTAATGGCGGTGGATTATTTTCCATATATCGAATTTGAACTGAAGAGGTATGCGTTCTTAAAACATACTCTTTATTTAAATAAAAAGTATCATGCATCGCCCTAGCTGGATGAGATTCTGGTATATTTAATGCTGTGAAATTATGGTAGTCATCCTCAATTTCAGGACCTTCTGCAGAGCAAAACCCAATCGAATTAAAAATTGTTTCAATTTCTCTTATGGTAATTGATATTGGATGCAGTGTTCCTTTGTTTTGTTTTTTTCCATCTAAAGTGACATCAATATTTTCATTTTTAAGTTGATCATTCATCAAATTAACTTGAATCTCTAATTTCCTATCTTCTAGTGCTTTTTCTATAGATTTTTTTATATCGTTTATTAAAGCACCTACGATGGGTTTTTCTTTGTTTGGTAAGCTTGATAGCTGTCTCATAGCATCAGTTAAAGGCCCCTGCTTTCCTATGTATTTTGACTTGATATGATCTAAACCTGATATATCAGAAACCTTTGAGAAGTCATCTTTTGCTTCTTGAATTAATTTTTTTAGTTCTTCCATAATCTTTTTTTAAATAAAAAAGGAGGCTCAAAGCCCCCTTTCAAAAAAATTTTTAATTTAAGCAACTCCGAGATTTGATTTTGCAATTTCTACAAATTTTGCAAAAGCAGGTTTATCAAAAACAGCCATATCTGCTAAAACTTTTCTATCAACTTCAACAGAAGCTTTCTTTAATCCATTCATAAACCTACTGTAAGTAAGTCCACATTCTCTAGCCCCTGCATTGATTCTCGCAATCCATAGCACCCTGAAGATTCTCTTTTTCTGTCTTCTATCTCTATAGGCATACTGCCCAGCTTTCATTACAGCTTGCTTTGCTACTCTGTATACGTTCTTTCTTCTTCCACGGAAACCTTTTGCAGCTTCAAAAACTTTTTTGTGTCTTGCTTTGGCAGTTACGCCTCTTTTTACTCTTGGCATATTTTACTCCCTAGCGTGTTGGCATCATCGAACGAACTCTTTTTGAGTCAGTTGATGAAATAATGGTTGTACCTCTAAGATTTCTTTTTTGCTTAGTTGTCTTTTTGGTAAGAATATGACGAAGGTGTGAATGGGTTCTTTTAATTAAACCATTACCAAGGAACTTAAAACGTTTCTTAGCTCCACTTTTTGTTTTCATTTTTGGCATTTTTTTCTCCTTATTATTGTTTTATAAAAGTGCTTCGGCATGCCTATTAGCCTTATCACAAATATTTACTACTATTCTTCTACTGCTTTTTCCGAACTTAGTGCATCACTCTTAATTTTATCTTTTGCTTTTGGATTTTTATGAGGTTGAGCACCATTACCATTTGTCTCCCTTCCATTTTGGGAAACTGCTCCACAACCGCATAATCCATTAAGTCTGCCTCTACTCTTTTCAACAAGGCTAAACCTAGTTGTTGGAAGGTGATCTCTCTCCCTCTAAACCTTAAAGTAACTTTAACTTTGTCGCCAACAGTTAAAAAAGCGATGATTTTACGTAATTTAATGTTGTAATCACCATCATCTGTTCCCGGTCTAAACTTTATTTCCTTAACCTGAACATTTTTTTGTTTCATTCTAGCAGCATGCATCTGTTTACTTTGTGCATACTTATACTTACCAAAATCCATTAATCTACACACTGGTGGTGCAGCTTTAGGAGCAATTTCAACTAAATCCGTATCAAGTTCTTCTGCTTGGGCAAAAGCTTCAACCAGCTTAACAATTCCAAGCGCCTCACCTTTAACACCCACCAACCTTATTTCATCAGCAGTAATATCTCGGTTAATGCGAACATTCTTATCTAGCGCTATAACATACTCCCTAATTCATTAATCATATTTAAAACGTTAAGATTTATCAGAAATCTCTTTTTTTAAATTCTTTACCAATTCGTCCAAAGCCATTGAGCCTAGGTCTTCACCTTTTTGATTTCTCACAGCCACTTGTTTAGTTTCTTTTTCTCTATCACCCACAACTATTATGTAAGGAACTCTCTGGATGCTGTGTTCGCGTATTTTATAGGTAATCTTCTCATTTCTCAAGTCTGAATTACATCTGATATTATTCTNTTTAATGCGTTGGTTACTTCTTTTGCATATGATCCATGAGCATCTGCAATGTTTAACACTATTACTTGTGTTGGCGCCAACCATAATGGCATAAACCCAGCGTAATGTTCAATTAAAATACCAATAAATCTCTCCATTGACCCAACAATTGCTCTATGAAGCATCACTGGATTTTTTCGGCTATTATCTTCGGCAATATATTCAGCACCCAATCTCTCGGGTAGGTTAAAATCCAATTGAATTGTTCCGCATTGCCAAATCCTCCCTAAACTATCTTTTAGAGAGTATTCTATTTTTGGCCCATAAAATGCTCCTTCACCCACTTGAACCGTATATTTTATTCCTGTCTCTTTAAGCGCTCCTTCTAATGCTAATTCTGCCTTTTCCCAAATATCATCAGTTCCTACCCTTTTTTCCGGTCTAGTTGATAACATCACTAACACATCATCAAACCCAAAGTCTGCATAGACTTCATACAACATCTTACTAAAGTCTTTTACCTCGCTTTTAATCTGATCTTCGGTACAAAAAATATGAGCATCATCTTGTGTAAAACCCCTAACTCTCAATAATCCATGAAGAGCACCAGACGGCTCATTTCGATGGCATGAGCCAAATTCTGCTAGCCTGAGAGGGAGATCTCTGTAACTATGAAGATTGCTATTAAAGATTTGGACATGCCCTGGGCAATTCATTGGCTTAACTGCATATTCTCTATTCTCAGATGCTGTAGTAAACATATTTTCATGATAATTATCCCAATGCCCTGAGCTTTTCCATAGTTCTTTATCAAGAACAGTAGGCGTTTTTATTTCATCGTAACCATAATCTAAAAACTTTTGACGAAGATAGTTTTCAATCTCAAGCCATATTGACCACCCTTTTGCATGCCAGAAAACCATACCAGGTGAAGTATCTTGCATATGAAAAAGATTTAATAGTTTTCCAAGCTTCCGATGGTCCCTTTTCTCAGCTTCCTCTAACCTTGTTAAATAATCTTTTAATTCGTCTTTATTATTCCAAGCCGTACCATAAATTCTTTGTAACATCTCATTTTTTGAATCTCCACGCCAATATGCACCAGCGAGCTTCATTAACTTAAAAACCTTTATCTTTCCTGTAGATGGAACATGAGGACCTCTGCATAAATCAGTAAAATCTCCTTGCTCATATAAAGAAACTTCATCTCCTTCGGGTATCGATGAAATAATTTCAGATTTATATTTCTCACCTATAGAGCTAAAGTAATCAATTGCTGCTTTTCTTTTCATGACCTTTCTGTTTATTTCTAAATTTTGCTTTGAAAGTTCATTCATTTTCTTTTCAATTAGAGCAATATCATCAGGAGTAAATGGTCGTTTATAAGAAAAGTCGTAATAAAATCCATCTTCGATTACAGGACCGATAGTAACTTGAGCATCAGGAAAAATAATTTTTACAGCTTGAGCTAATAAATGAGCAGCTGAGTGCCTTATTACATCTAAACTCTCAGGACTTTTTGAAGTTATGATGGATAGATTTGTATCTTCAACAATTTCATGACTTAAATCAACAAGTTGATCTTGAATTTTACCTGCTAGAGCTGCCCTGGCTAAGCCTTCACCAATATCTTTTGCTACATTAGCAATAGTGACAGCTTTATTGTACTTTTTTACTGAACCATCAGGAAGGGTAATATTTGGCATATTTTAAAACTTAAATAATAAATATTTTATAAGGTTTTTCTTAATCAAGATAGCATTTATATATTAAATGGTAGGCACGATTGGATTCGAACCAACGACCCCCACAATGTCAATGTGGTGCTCTAACCAGCTGAGCTACGCGCCTATAATTTATGCGCCATTCTATACTAGGCAGAAGACTGAATCAAATAAGCATTCTGCCTTATTAGTTTTTCTTTGCCTCTTGGATTAACTCTTTATAACCTTGCTTGTAAGTCGGATATTTATATTCAAATTTAAGTGATGGAATGATTGAAGATCTTAAGCGTTTTCCCAAGATAGGATCTGAAGTAATATTAATTTTATTTTTTAAATTTAGGTTCTGTCTTATCCAATTTAAAAGTCTAAAAAGTGTAACTGGTTCTTTATCGGTCAAAAGGTATAATTTTTCTGGTATTTCACCTTGAAGGCATTGATTGAGTAAAAAAATAATAAAATTAGCAGCATCGTCCTCATTAATTCTATTTGTCCATCTATCAACTTTGGGCCAACTCTCTGCATCTTGTGATAGCTTGATCATATAATTTCTTCCCGATCCATAGATACCTGAAAGACGAAGAACAGTGCTATTAAATTTTACAGTGTTCAATAAATTCTCAGCCTCCAGCAAAATGGTACCGCGAAAATTTTTTGGGGACGTTTCTGAAAATTCATCTATAAATTGATCATTGTTATCTCCATAAACACTAGTGCTAGAAACAAAGAAAAGATGCTGAAAATTATTTATATATTTAATTGACTTGATGACTTGCTTCAAACCCTCAACATAATTTCTCCGATAACTTTTTTCTGATTGCTCATCTGCAGAAAGGGAATATAAAATAAAGTCTGGTGAATGTATTTTTACTTTATCAAAAAATGATTTATCAAAAATATCTTGCTGTTCTATTCTAATGTTTGTTGATGTTATTTTTTTTCGTTTAAAACCTAACAGATCTAAAGGTGTTTTTTTAGCGAGAAGCCCAAGTTTTTGTCCGAGCTTACCGCACCCAATAACCAATAGTTTTTTATTTTTTATTTCCAAATGACTTTATAAATAAAACCAGGAAATGAACAGACTAAAAAAAGAAAGAAAGTGACAACATAAAATTCCCAATCTTGTGGGTGCACATTACCTATAGATTTATGCTCAACAATCAAAAATAACAGGCCAAGTAAAAAATACATGCAAATTATCTCAATCAAAACAATTGGTAAGGTTTTTTCCTTTTTTAAAGACTTGAAAATTAAAAAAGATTTACTAAACCATGGTAAATTTGCTGCAAAAATAGAAATAAAGAGTAATAGCCAAATTAACATTACAAACTCCCTCCAACTGCAAGTGCGCTAATACTCATGAGCGTTTTGGGGAAAATACCTAAAACTAATAAACCACCTGCATTGATCGTTAAGATAGATAGCATGGGAACATGTGTTTTGATATTAATTTTTTTAGATGGTTTCTCAAAATACATATATCTTATTATTCTTAAATAATAATACATTCCAATTAATGCAGAAATTACAGCTACTATCGCTGGCCAAACAACTTCTTTATCAACCACCACTTGAAGGATAGAAAATTTTGCATAAAATCCAATCGTCGGAGGAATCCCTGCTAAGCTGAACATCACTATCATCATTAAAAAGGCTTCCCATGGATGGGTTTGACTTAGTCCTTTAAGGTCATCAATAAGCTCTATTGATTTTCTTGAGCTTGATAGAAGAATAACTAATCCAAAGACAGCAAGGGTCATAATAATATATGTTGATAGATAAAAAATTGAAGCTTGGACCCCGCTGATCGTACCTACATAAAATCCAAGCAAAACAAATCCAATATGAGATATTGTTGAATAGGCCAACATTCTTTTAATTTTTTTCTGAGCTATCGCAGTGATGTTTCCGATAACCATTGATAGAATGGCCATGATTAATAACATTTGTTGCCAATCAACGATAAGAGATTCTAAGCCTTGGAAAAGGAGCCTGATTAACATTGCTACAGCAGCAAATTTAGGAATCGTACTTATCATCATTGTAATTGGTGTAACAGATCCCTCATAAACATCAGGGACCCACATCTGAAATGGGACTGCCCCTAACTTAAAAGCTATGCCGACAACAATGAACACCAATCCAAATACGAGTATTTCTGAGTTTATATTTTGTGTTTGAATAACATTGCCAATTGTATAAAGATCTAAAGAGCCTGAGAATCCGTACAACATTGACATTCCGTACAAGAGAAGACCTGAAGCTAAGGCGCCAAGAACAAAGTATTTAATAGCTGCTTCATTTGATTTTTTATCATCTCTATTTAATGCAATAAGAGCATAAAGACTTAAAGACAGTAACTCTAAACCCATGTACATAAGTAATAGATTCTTACTTGAAATCATTAACATTACCCCAAGAAGCGCAAAAAAAGACAAGCTAAAGTACTCACCATTTAGTAAATTTTTATCAAATAAATATTTCTTGCTGTAAATAAACACAATAGATAANGTGATATAGCTCATCATTTTTAAAAATAAGGCTAAGCTATCAAATATAAACATATCATTAAAGGNAAATTGNGGTTGACTAAAGCCAATTGAAGCNGTAATTAAGCCTGCACATAGAAGTGTGAATTGTGATAAACCATAACTTATGTGCTTATTCTTATCATCAATAAACAAGCCTACTAGTAAAATAAACATTGCCATAATGGCAATAAATATTTCGGGTAATAATAAATTTAATTGTGGAATCAAGTCAGTCATAAGATCGCTGCCTTAGAAAAGCTAATTAACTCAATAAATTGCAAAACTGATGAATTCGTAATATCTGAAATAATTTTTGGATATACACCGACAAATAAAATTAATGAAGCTAAAGTTCCAAGCACTATAAAATCTTTTGATTTTATATCAGACAAATTCGCTACTTTTGCATTTCCAATATCGCCATAAAATACTCGCTTTATTAGCCATAATGAATAAGCTGCGCCTAAAATTAGTGTAGTTGCTGCAATAAAAGCTATCCAAAAGTTTTCTTTCATAGCTCCAAGAATAACCATAAACTCGCCCACAAAACCAGAGGTACCCGGTAGACCTGCATTTGCCATTGCAAAGAAAACGGCGAAGGCAGTAAAAATAGGCATCTTATTTATGACCCCCCCATAATTTTTTATCTCCCTGGAGTGAGTCTGATCATAAAGAATACCAACACAAATAAACATCGCTGCAGAAATAAAACCATGGGATATCATCTGAATATAGGCGCCTTCAACAGCTAATGGTGACATTAAAAACAAACCTAAAGTTACAAATCCCATATGGGATATTGACGAATATGCAATCAATTTTTTCATATCCTTTTGAATAAGCGCTACAAATGCTATATAAACTATCGCAATTAAGGATAATGAAATCATAAAAGGTTTGAGAAACAAAGATGCATCTGGGGCGATTGGCATTGCAAAACGAATAAAGCTATACCCACCAAGCTTTAACATAATAGCGGCTAGAATTACTGATCCTCCCGTTGGTGCTTGAACATGCGCATCAGGAAGCCATGTATGTAGAGGCCACATTGGAATTTTAACTGCAAAAGCCATAAAAAAAGCTAGGAAAATGAAGATCTGAACCTCCAGGGAAATGGGTAAGTAGTAGTAATCAATAATTGAAAAGGTTCCGCTTTTAAAATATAGGTATAGGAATGCTATTAACATTAATAATGAACCCAGCACTGTATATAAGAAAAATTTTATAGTGGCATAAATTCTATTTGAGCCACCCCAAATGCCTATAATTAAAAACATAGGAATGAGCATTGCTTCCCAAAAAATATAATACAAAATAGCATCAAGAGAACAGAAAACGCCTATCATTAAACCGGACATAATCAAAAAAGCACTGTAATAACCTGCTTTTTTAAAAATTCCTGATTGATATGAAATCAAGACAACTAGCACAGTCATAAAGCTTGTTAGTAAAATTAATGGTACCGAGAATCCATCAACACCTAAATGATAGTTAATATTAAAAGGAATAATCCAGTGATGAAACTCTTGAAATTGAAATGTGCTGAGCGCTGTATTAAAGTTTTTATAAATGGGGATAGTCACAATAAAAGAGACAAGAGACCCGAATAAGGCAACATAATTTATTTTTCTAGTGCTTAATCTATTATTTAATATAAGAATTAACACGCCAAAGAATATTGGAGACCAGATGGCAATAGATAAGATATGGTTTGCTATCAAGCTAAGTACTCACAAAAAAAGTAATTAACAAAAATAATCCAATGATCATAAAGAATGCGTAATGGTAGATATATCCGCTTTGAATTAATCTTAGTTTAGTTGAAAAATAAGAAACTAACCTTCCTGCACCATTAACAAGGGTGTGATCAATAATTTTTATATCAACCTTGGTTGATAAAAAATTACCGAATTTTAAAATGCCATTAGCAATAAACTTTTCATTAAAATCGTCAAAACCATAATTATTCTTTAAGATATTATTAATTGGTGATAAGAACTTAAAATCAATTTTTACTTTCTTGATGAATAATAGCCATGCTAGAAAAATTCCACCTACCATCATCCATAAAGGTAAAGTAAATAAACTATGTGTTGCCATTGACCACACACCATGAAAGTGACTTGCAAGTAAGCTTATATTTGTATGGTTTTCATGATCTACGAAGATGTTGCCATCAAAGAAGCTCCCGTAAACCAAAGGCTCAATCAAAACTAAACCAATTAGGACAGATGGTACTGCTAGAATTATCAAGGGTAGCGTAATAATTTTTGAACTCTCATGCGGGTATTGTTTATTTCTTAGCCCATGATCATTTTTCTTCCTTTTCACCTTATGCCACTTTTCTTCTCCACAAAAAACTAAAAAATAAAGTCTAAAAGAATAAAAGGCTGTAAAAAAAACACCAATCAACAATGCATAATAAGCAAAATTTGCTCCCCAAACTGTGCTTAGGTTTACCGCTTCAATAATAGTTTCTTTTGAATAGAAACCAGAGAAAAAGGGAGTGCCTATGAGAGATAACGAACCAATTAAAAAAGTAAAAGCGGTAATAGGCATGTATTTTTTTAATCCCCCCATTTGAGTAATATCTTGATCGTGATGCATCCCAATGATTACCGAGCCTGCACCTAAAAAAAGTAAGGCTTTGAAAAAAGCATGAGTAAGTAAATGAAAGATGGCAACAGAATAAGCCGAAACCCCAAGTGCAACAGTCATATAGCCAAGTTGTGATAATGTTGAATAAGCAATAATCTTCTTTATATCATTTTGAATTACTCCCAAAATACCCATTGAAATTGCTGTGATCGCTCCAATAACGATTACCACAGAGAGCAAAACATCAGATTGCTCGAATAATGGTGACATTCGTGCCACTAAAAAAATACCTGCTGTCACCATAGTGGCAGCATGAATTAAAGCGGAAATTGGAGTGGGTCCTTCCATTGAATCTGGAAGCCATACGTGAAGTGGTACTTGCGCGGACTTACCCATTGCCCCAATGAACAAACAAAATCCTATTAATGTAATTAATGAAATTGACGTATTAAATAAAATTACATGTTGTGATAAAAGTGCGGGTAATCTATTAAATACCTCTTCATAATCTAAAGTCCCAAACCAGAACATGATCAGAGCAACACCTAAAATTAAACCAAAATCACCTACTCTATTGACTAAAAAAGCCTTTAAATTTGCATGAATTGCTCTTGGTTTTTTGTACCAGAATCCTATTAGTAAATAGGAGACCAGACCAACAGCCTCCCAACCAAAGAATAGTTGTAAAAAATTATTACTCATCACAAGCATTAGCATGGCAAAGGTAAATAGGGAAATATAACTAAAGAAACGGCTAAAACCTTTGTCATCTTTCATGTAATTGATCGTGTAAATATGGACCATCAATGATATAAAAGTCACAATAACCATCATTACTGCAGATAAAGTATCAACTAAAAAACCAATCTCAAATGTATAGCCTCCCGAAGTCAGCCAGGTATAGACAGTTTCATTTAATTTAAAGCCATACAAGGTAGGTATAAAGCATATCCTGATAGGATAAATGCTATGGTTACACCAAAAATAGGGACTAGATAAGAAAAATATTTTGGTAATTTTTTACCAAATAAACCTACAAAACAAGCTGCGATCAATGGAGACAAGGGGATAACAGTTAGAATATTTAACATAATTGCTTTATCCCTTTAATTGATTGATATCTTCAACGTCAATCGTCCGATTATTTCTAAAAACAATAATTATAATTGCTAATCCAATAGCAGCTTCTGCTGCTGCAACTGTCAAGATAAAGAAAACAAAAATTTGACCTGCCAAGTCACCTAAATAATAGCTAAATGCAATGAAATTCATATTTACGGCGAGCAACATTAATTCAATTGCCATCAGAAGGATGATGATATTTTTTCTGTTAAGAAATATACCAACAACCCCTATCATAAATAGTAATGCTGCTAAGATTAGAAAATGAGATAGATCAATCATTTTCTTTTCGTGCGCTTTTTAATTTTTACCTTTTCACTTTTCATTTCTATCATTTTGATTCGGTCAGACTTTTGAACGCCAATTTGTAATGCAGGGTCAATGCCTTTATGCATTTTTTTTCCTCTTAATGTAAGGGAAATTGCTGCGATAATTGCGACCAATAGGATAATTGCTGCTACTTCAAAAGGTAATACATAATCACTATATAAAACCTCACCTATAGCATCGGTATTACTCTTTTTTGGTGCCTCAAATAAAGCCGGTGCTTTAAAAAAAGGTTGATTCAGGACAAGAATAATCTCAGTCAACATGACAATGGAAACAAAAGCTATGGCAGGAAAATAATTCCAAAATCCTTTCTTCATGACTTCAACATTAATGTCGATCATCATGATTACAAATAAAAATAAAACCATCACAGCACCCACATAAACAAGTACAAGAGCTATAGCTAAAAATTCAGCTTGCAATAACAACCATAGCCCCGCTGCACTAAAGAAGGAGAGTACAAGAAATAAAGCTGAAAAGATTGGGTTTCTAGATGTAATGACCTTGATTGCTGAAAAAAGCAAAATAAACGAGAAAAAATAAAAAACTGCTGATGAATAATCCATTACCTGTAGTTTTCCTCTTCTTTACGATCCTTTGCAATTTGATCCTCGTATTGATCACCGACTTTTAATAACATTTCTTTTGTGTAAATTAAATCTCCTCTTTCCTCTCCGTGGTAGTCTAAAATTCTTGTCTCAACAATTGAATCAACTGGGCAAGATTCCTCACAAAATCCACAAAATATACATTTGGTAAGATCAATATCATATTGGGTTGTCCGCCTTGTATTGTCCTCTCTCATTTCTGATTTAATAGTAATTGCCATTGCTGGACAAACAGCCTCACAGAGCTTGCATGCTATGCAACGTTCTTCCCCATTAGGGTATCTTCGAAGTGCATGTAAACCCCTAAATCTAGGTGACTGTGGTGTTCTTTCCTCTGGGTATTGAATCGTAATTTTTTTTGAAAAAAAATACCTTCCAGTCAGAGCTAAACCGATAATTAGCTCATAAAGTGTCAGGCTTTTTATAAAATGTTTTATTTTTTTTAGCATAGTTTTTTAGTGAAACATCTCCCCATAAGAAGTTTGCATCATAAGCCCAACAAAGATTATCCAGATTAAGGTAATTGGAATAAATATTTTCCAGCCTAATCTCATAATTTGATCATAACGGTATCTTGGAAATGTTGCTCTAAACCATAAGAAAAAGAAAAGTAAAAAAATTACCTTCAATAATAACCATAAAATTCCATCAGGAATAAATTCAACGGGTGATAACCATCCTCCCAAAAACATCAATGCAGCCAACATCGATACAAGAATCATGTTCGCATACTCCGCTAGAAAAAATACTGCAAAAGCCATTCCTGAATATTCAACATGAAATCCAGCCACAATCTCAGATTCTCCTTCAGCTACATCAAAAGGTGCTCTATTTGTTTCTGCAACAGCGCTAATAAAATAGATAATAAATAATGGAAAAAGTGGCCAAACATACCATTGAGAGATACCGCCTGATTGTCCTAAAACAATCTCACCTAAATTCAAACTGTTTGCACACATTAGGACGCCGACCAGAGTAAAACCCATAGCAATCTCATAAGATACAATCTGGGCGGCTGAACGTAAACTCCCTAAAAATGCATACTTAGAGTTTGAAGCCCAACCCGCAATAATGACACCATAAACAGCAATTGATGTCATTGCCAAAACATAAAGAAGTCCTGCATTGATATCCGATAAAACAAGTTCTGCGTCAAAGGGTATAACTGCCCAAGCAGCAAATGCTGGTGCAATAGTTAGTATAGGAGCCAAAAGAAATAAAAAATTATTTGATTTTGTAGGGCTAATTATTTCTTTAAACATTAACTTAAAGGCGTCTGCTATGGGTTGTAAAAGTCCGAAATATCCAACTCTATTTGGGCCTATTCTTCCCTGCATAAAACCAATAACTTTTCTTTCAAAATAAGTTAAGTAAGCAACAGAAATCATCAATGGAAAAACAATGGCTACTATCTTCAAAATGGTCCAAATTGTTGTACTGATGACTTCGGGAAATTGTTGAAAAATATTATCCATATTTATGAGCTTCTTTTAATTTTCAATTTATGATTCATACCTAGTGAAGCTGTTGCAAGTTGTTTTCCGAAAATTAAAATAGAGTTTAAACTGACTTTTTCATCACTTTTTATTTTGATTGTAATTTCTGCTTCCTCTGAAGATACTTTAATTTTTTGATCATCGATTAAATTTTCTTTCAACATAGTTTTGGGATTTATGTAAGCAAAAGCTTGGTCTATGTTTTCATTTTGATGGAGTGCAGAAGCACGCCTTACAATCATATCTGAATCTATTGCCCTAATAGGACTAATCAATTCCAAGCCCTGTGGTATTTTATTTTTCTTTGAGTTCTCAAAATCTTTTATGTTGTGACTATAATTTTTATTAATCTCCTCTATTGCTTCAACCTTTATCTCATCAGAAGAATCATAGGAAAAGTCTTCAAGCTCTAAAAAATTAGCCAACACACGAAGTATTTTCCAGCCCGGTCGGGACTTTCCATGAGGGGGTGTGACTGCAGCAAAAGATTGCAATCGCTTTTCCATATTCATGTATGTGCCTGATGTTTCAGTGGGTGGGGTCATCGGTAAAACAATATCAAATTCTTTTAAAGAGTCCGATACAAATGGAGAGATAGCAATATTAAATTTTGCACTCTTGAGTGCTTTTGTTATTTTTTTAGGAGAGTGATAATCAAAATATGGATCAAAATTTATCATAATGAATGATTCTTTTTTTTGATTTATAACTTCATCAGTATTAACCTCATCCAAACTAAGATTAAGTTCACTTAGTCCAACACTATTTGCATAACCGGGTATCACACCAAAAGTAGCCCCAATTGCTTTAGCAATATGCATTGCAATTATTTTGATATTATCCCCCTCAATTTGAGCTAAAACTTGATGGCCAATAAATATCGCATTTTTACTTTTATCCCTAGTAAGGGATTNNGAAATTTTTNTTGTTTCCTTGCTAACTTTTATTTGTTTCAGCGCATTCTTAATAGATTCTGAATTGATTTTATACTTNGTAACTGACTGAACCTCTTTAAGTATTTCTAGTAAATAATTTAAATATGTTGATGGGTTTACAATAATTTTTCCTAAACATGGGGTTGAATTAAAGTCGTCATAAGAGGTAATAATTGAGAAACTATTGTTCTTCATTGCGAATCTTCTAAACCGATGTGCAAGTAATGGTTGATCATTTTTTAAATTTGAGCCAACAACCAAAATTGAGTCATGAGATTCTATTTCTTCAATCTTGCACCCAAGCCAATTATTATTTTTTGAAAAACTTTTTTCTAATAACCTATGATCGATATGCGTTGTATTTAGTTGTTTTGAAATCTTCTTCAATAAAAACCCTTCTTCAATAGTGGTTTGAGGTGAGCATAGAATGCCCAGTTGATTAGGTTTTTTTGTATTGATAGTATTAATTTTATTTTTAATTAATTCATAAGCCTCTTCCCAGTCAATCTCTTTCCATTGATTTTTAACTTTTTTTAATGGATTAGTTGATTCTATCTTTATGATAAAGACCTTGATAAGAAAATCGATCTCTATCAGAAATCCAACACTCATTTATTGATTCATTTTCTTTTGGTATTACTCTTTTTATAATATTGTCTTTCACATGTACTTCAATGTTCGACCCCAGGCTATCATGGCATGAGACTGTATTTCTCCTTACCAACTCCCAACTTCTTGCAGAATATCTAAATGGTTTAGACGTTAAAGCCCCTACTGGGCATAAATCAATAATATTTCCGGATAATTCAGATTCAACAGATTTGTCAACATATGCAGAAATCTCAGCATGCTCTCCTCTTCCTACCAATCCAAGCTCTGCCATCCCTCCAACTTCTTTTAAAAATCTTACACACCGAGTACATTGGATACAGCGTGTTAAATCAGTGGATATTAATGGTCCAATATTCTTATCAAAAACAACACGCTTTTCTTCGGTATATCTTGTTTTACTTGCCCCATAAGCAACGGCTGTATCCTGTAAATCACATTCTCCACCTTGATCACATATCGGACAATCAAGAGGGTGATTAATGAGAAGAAATTCCATTACACTTTTTTGCGTATCTTTTGTAAATTTTGATTTAGTGAATATCTCCATACCCTCCATCACTTGAGTTGCACAAGCCGGTAAGGGTTTAGCAAAGTTCTTTACTTCAACCAAACACATTCTACAATTTGCAGCTACACTGAGTTTTTTATGGTAACAAAAACGAGGGATATCTATGCCAACCTGATCAGCCACCTCAATAATTGATGTCTTTGGTTTAACCTCTAAATCTTTACCGTTAATTTTAATTTTAATCATGAGTTTTAGCCACCATACTTTTACCATTCTTAATAAAGTATTCAAATTCACTTTTAAAATATTTTATAAAACTTAATACAGGCACTGCTGCAGCATCTCCAAGCGCACAAATAGTTCGTCCTGAAATTTTTTGACTTACATCCTGAAGTAACTCCATGTCTTCAGGTTTACCTTTGCCTTCAACTATTCTTTTAATGACACGGTATACCCAACCTGTTCCTTCACGACAAGGCGTGCACTGTCCACATGACTCCTCATAAAAAAAGTAAGATAATCTTTTTAGGGTTGATACCATGCATGTTGTATCATCCATAACAATCAGTGAGCCAGCACCAACACTTGAACCTGCATTTTTTAAACCGTCATAATCAAGGGTTGTTTTCATTATTTCTGATGCAGGTAAAACAGGTGTTGATGGTCCTCCAGGGATGACAGCCTTAAGGGTTCTACCTTTCCATACTCCGCCTGCTAACTCTAATAACTCATTAAATGGCATGCCTAATGGAATTTCATAGTTTCCCGGATTCTCAACGTGCCCTGAAACAGAAAATATTTTTGTGCCGCCTGAATTTTCAACCCCAATATTTGCAAAACTCTCTCCCCCATTTTGAATAATCCAAGGGATTGAGGCATATGTTTCCGTATTATTGACATTAGTGGGTCTTCCATAAATACCATAGGTTGCAGGGAAAGGGGGTTTGAATCTTGGTTGACCTTTTTTACCTTCAATCGACTCTATAAGAGCTGTTTCCTCACCACAAATATATGCACCATATCCATGAAACGCAAATAATTCAAAATCAAAATTAAATCCACAAATTGATTTGCCTAAAAAATTTGCTTTTTTCGCTTCGGCCAATGCATTTTCAAATGACTCGTATTCTTCCCATATTTCTCCATGAATATAGTTATAGCCAACTTGAGCGCCCATAATATATGCGGCAATTGTCATTCCTTCAATTATTTGATGTGGGTTATTTTTAATGATCTCTCTATCCTTAAATGTCCCAGGTTCACCTTCGTCGCTATTGCAAACTATGTACTTTGTTCCTGGTGAATCGTTTTGAATGAAAGACCATTTAATTCCCGTAGGAAAGCCTGCCCCTCCTCTCCCCCTGAAGGCCAGAAATTTTTATCTCTTCAATTAATTTTTCTGGTGAAATCTTTTCCCTTAAAATCCTTTGAATTTGTTGATAGCCACCAATATCCAAATAAGTCTTAAGGCTTGCTGAATCATCCAAATGTGATGTTCTTAAACATATAGGGAATGTCTCTTTTTTTTCAAACGCTTTATTTTGTCTTCCCTTTTCCATTATGAATCTAATTCCTCAAGAATCTGGTCTACTTTTTGTGGGGTAAGGTATTCATACATTTTTTGGTTATTAACTGTCATTAGGGGTGCTCCGCCGCATGCCCCCATGCACTCGCTCTCTTTTAAACTAAATTTCTTATCTTTTGTTACTTCATTGAAATCAATTTTTAACTTCTTTTTAAGGTGGCAACAATATCATCAGCATCTCTTAGAGCGCATGAAATATTCGTACAAATTGAAATTTTATACTTACCAGCCGGTTTCAATTCAAACATGTTATAAAAAGTCGCAACTTCCATGGCTGCAATTTTTGGCATATCTAAATAATCTGCAGCCATTGCGATCAAATCATTTGTTAAGAAACCATTCTCTGTTTGGATGATTTGAAGTGCTGCAATAATGGCTGATTGTTTTTGGTCATCAGGGAATTTTTTTAACTCTTTATCTATTTTTTGAATTGTTATTTTCGTCAACATTATCTATCAATTTCCCCAAATACAATATCCTGAGTGCCTATGATGGCTACTAAATCGGAGAGCATATGTCCTTTTGTCATTTCATTGATAGCGGCCAAGTGAGGAAATCCAGGTGCTCTTATTTTTAAACGATAAGGCTTGTTTGCACCATCGGATATAATGTAAGTCCCAAACTCCCCCTTTGGGTGCTCGACAGCTGCATAAGCCTCCCCTTTTGGAATATGAAAACCCTCGGTGAATAACTTGAAATGATGGATCATTGATTCCATATCTTCTTTCATTTCTGTTCTTGAAGGGGGTGTCACTTTATTATCACTTGAAATAACAGGGCCGGGGTTGGTCCTCAACCAATCAATACATTGCTTAATAATTTTGTTGGACTCTCTCATCTCCTCCATTCTTACTAAGTATCGATCATAGCAGTCACCCTCTTTACCAATAGGAATTTTAAAATTAAATTCGTTATATGTCTCATATGGTTGTTTTTTTCTTAAGTCCCACTCAACACCAGATCCCCTGAGCATAGGGCCTGTCAATCCTAATGCGATTGCTCTATCTGGATCAACTACACCGATACCCACGGTTCTTTGTTTCCATATCCTGTTATCAGTTAGAAGGGTTTCGTATTCATCAACATTAGCTGGGAATCTGTTTGAAAAATCTTCAATAAAATCAAGCAGGGATCCGGTTCTATTTTTATTCAGTTTTTTTATCTCTGATGCACTCTTTGTTTTAGATGCTTCAAACTGTGGCATTTTGGTGGGTAAATCTCTATAAACTCCCCCTGGTCGATAGTAAGCTGCATGCATTCTTGCTCCAGATACCGCTTCATAACAGTCAAACAAGTCTTCTCTTTCTCTGAACGCGTACAAGAAAACCGTCATCGCCCCGACATCAAGGGCATGTGCGCCAAGCCATAATAAGTGGTTTAGTATTCTTGTGATTTCGTCAAACATGACTCGTATGTATTGTGCTCGAATAGGAACATTTATTTTCAATAATTTTTCTATTGTCATGACATAAGCATGCTCATTCATCATCATTGAAACATAATCAAGACGATCCATATAAGGAACTGATTGAAGATACGTTCTATTTTCAGCAAGCTTTTCTGTGGCTCGATGCAGTAAACCAATATGTGGATCGACACGCTGAATTACTTCACCATCCATCTCAAGTACTAGCCTCAAAACACCATGTGCTGCAGGATGTTGTGGTCCAAAATTCATTGTGTAGTTTTTAATTTCAGCCACGATGAATTCCCTCATCTCTTATTAACCTGGGGACATTGTTTCTCTCTTCAATTGAAACTGGTTCGTAGATCACCCTTTTGAGGGTTGGGTCGTACCGCACTTCAACTTTGCCAATCATTGGAAAATCTTTTCTGAATGGATGGCCAACAAAACCATAATCTGTTAAGAGCCTTCTTAGATCAGGATGATCAACAAACATTAAACCAAATAAGTCAAACGCTTCTCTTTCATACCAGTCTGCGTTGGGCCATATTGTTGTTGATGTTGGAAATAGAGGAAATTCATCATCATCAGCAAATACTTTCACCCTTAAGCGNGTATTATTCTTCAACGATAGCAGGTGATAGACAACACAAAATCTTTTTCCATCTAATGCTGCGAATTTATACTCTTGGTAATCAACCCCGCATAAATCNATCAGTTGTTTAAAATTAAACTCTGGTTTGTCTCTGAGAGATTTTAATGCTGGAATAATATTTTTCTGATCGAACGTGACAGTTATTTCACTTTTTTCGTTTGTTATGGATAGAATTTTTTTCTTAAAGAAGCTTTTAAGGTTCTGTGTTTGTTTTTTTATATCTTGACTCATCTTGCAATTGTGTTGGTGCGTTTAATTTTCTTTTGAAGCTGTAAAATGCCAAACATCAGCGCTTCCGCAGTTGGAGGGCAGCCAGGAACATAAATATCGACTGGGACTATTCTGTCACTTCCTCTAACAACTGAATATGAGTAATGATAGTAGCCGCCGCCATTCGAACAAGATCCCATTGATATCACCCACCTAGGCTCTGCCATTTGGTCATAAACTCGCCTTAATGCTGGAGCCATTTTATTCACAAGAGTGCCTGCAATAATCATGACATCCGATTGCCTAGGGCTCGGTCTAAAAACAACACCAAAACGATCTAAATCGTATCTTGACGCACCCGCGTGCATCATTTCAACAGCACAGCATGCTAATCCAAATGTCATAGGCCATAGGGAACCAGTTCTCGCGTAATTGATTAACGTATCAACATTTGTAGTTACGTAACCTTTTTCTAATATGCCTTCTATACTCATAATTTTATTCCCAATCTAAAGCTCCCTTTTTCCACTCGTAGATAAACCCAATGACCAAGATAAAAAGAAAGATCATCATAGCGATAAACCCAAAAAGTCCAATTTTGTTGATAACAACAGCCCAAGGGAAAAGAAATGTGATTTCTAGGTCGAAAAGGATAAATAAAATTGCAACAAGGTAATATCTAACATCAAATTTCATACGCGCATCTTCAAAAGCTTCGAATCCGCATTCATATGGTGAGTTTTTTTCTTTGTATGGTTTGCTGGTACTTAATATTTTGCCGAGGATGAGTGGCCCTAGCCCTATAAAAAGGCCTATGATTATGAATACTAATATTGGAAAATAATTTTCCAGCACGAACAATCCTTAAATTTTTAAAAATACCATCAAAATGGTGCCGTCGGAGAGACTCGAACTCTCACGACTTTCGTCACTACCCCCTCAAGATAGCGTGTCTACCAATTCCACCACGACGGCT
>JGI20155J14468_10001044_pt1 | contig 22145 bp, 24 predicted proteins | sample COG_05_FD_14468 | JGI IMG/M metagenome (IMG submission 14468) | reverse complement strand
GGTGGTCGCGGAAGGCCGCAAAGGTAGCGGCCTTGGTTAGGGAGCGTTTGAGGTGCTGGCCGTGCCATAGTCGAGGGGCCTCAGCTTGTGCGAATTGCAGGAAGGTTGGCATCAGAAACACACCTCCCCGACTTCATCACGAATAGGCTCATTGAAGTAATTGGGGCTGAGGTAGAGGGTGCGCTGGTCTTGCTCTAGCAGCTTTGCCTCAAGAGGTGAGCGCTGGGCTACTACACCAATCTCACGGAGGATGTTTTCGAGGGTGTCATCAAGCATGTTGTGCCTCCTCTTTTAGCCCACGAAGATACCCCTTCTGGAATGGGCTATCCGCAGGATCAGCGTCAAATGATGCTATTGCTTCCAATAGATCAAAGTCAGCGTCTTGAGCGTCTTGCTTTGCATGAGCGCGGCCACTCTCATAGTTTTTGTAATTGGTTAAATCTAATTTCATTGTGCCATCTCCTCTTTGCGCTGGGCTGTGGCCATCACTTGAGCCTTAGCCATTGCCACTTCGATTGCACCATCACTGAGGCACTCAGCAAAGCTATGAGCCATGTTCATGCAGTCCGTAGCCTTCTCGTCTGTGGGCGCTGTGATCGCTAAGAATAGAGCCAGCTTGAGGGCATCTTCGGTGGTCTGTGGTTGCTGGATGTTCATGCTGCTACCTCCAGACCTTCAATGTAAGGACCAGCGTAGTCCGTGACCAATACATGAGGCGGCTGGTTCCACCCGTCATCAATGTTGCTTTCCGCGTACACAAGATCCCAAAACTCTGAGACCTTATAACCCGCGACCTCAAGTATCTTACGGGCAAGCATCGTGTCGCTCTTTGTGTCTATCCAGTACATAAAACGACCTTCATCACCCATTGTCTCAGAGAGTGCGCGGCCTTGGTGGTCTTTGACTAGCTCGAAGCGCGGCAGCTGTTCACTCAAGAAGCTGCGCATTGAGGCGCTATATAAACTGTTAAAGTCTTCGAGACTAAAGGTCAGTGATAGTTGCTTAGTCATTGTCGTTCTCCTGTCATTCAGTTGGTTTTACCGTGGTTCACTGTGAGCCCACGAGATGGCCAGCGCTTCGAGGGGTACGCTGGCCGCTGCTGGGCTCACTGAAGTCCTGTGACTTTGGTAATAATCGAATAGTGCGCTTCGGTTTCCCCAGTGAGGTCCAAGTCAGCCTCAAGCCACAACTTGTGAACTCTCCGCCTTTGGTAAGCTGTGGCGTCACGCAGATAGTGCTTAGTGCCGTTAGAGCCCCAGAAGTAAGCAACTCCCATGTAGTTGGGGGTGCCAACGTGCGTCTTGTCTAATTGGTCCAAGGCAACAAGGGCTTCCATGGTCATGGCGTTGAGGTTCAAGGTCCAGCTCATGAGAACACCTCCAACACGATAGGCAACACAAATGGGATGGCAAAGATTGAGGCGCAGGCGATCAGCTCACCTAAGATTGTGAAGAACTTGCTCATGCTGTGACCTCCTCTGATTGCTTTATGAGTGCTTTAGCAAGACAGTGGTTCTCATAGGCAGCGCAGAACTCTATAAGTTCATCTAGCTTCTGCTGTGTTGAGGATGCTAAAGTGCCCTCACGGTAGCCCTTAGTCGTAAGGATGCTGAGTAATCCACGCTGTGCGGAGCGGATGCCTTTAAAGGTTCTCATGCTGCCACCTCATCAGCTGTCTCTACCGAGTACATAGTGAGAGCAACAGCAGAGCGGTCAGCATCAATAGAGCTAACGGTGACTGTCTCTAGTTCTTGAGTGTAGGTTGCGCCACGCTCGTCCAAACCTACGTTGCACCAGTCAACAAAGAGCTGCGCAGCTTTAAGGGCCGCAACGTCTGTGTCGTGCCATGCTGTGAGGTTAATAGTCCGGCGAACTGTACGAGAGGTAAAGTCTCTCCAAGTTACAGTGTATTTACCTTGGCCTGAGTAGGTGAGGTTAATGTGAGTTGCGCGGTTTACAGTTACTTTAGTCATTCGATCAGTCTCCTTTGTGTGAAGGAGTGCTGAAGTCTCACGAATGTTACTGGTGTTCTGCGATTGTCTGCCGCTTGGTATTCTCAGGGGGAGTTACAGTCCCCTGCCACACCTTGCGGCCTGTCGCCCACTAACTTAACGTGACGCCTTCGGCCTCCGTGATATCTTGATGCCAGTTTCTGATGTCCCCCGCAAGCACTTTTTGCACACCTAGAGTAACTTTCTGCACTAATCGACCTTCTGTCACCCCATAGAAGGGGAAGCGGGACGATAGTCGCCGCGGGAATACTAATAGTCGACCGAAGCCCCAGAGCTTGAGTGCTATTAGATGACCCAAGAAACATCCTCCTTGATAACACCAATCCAAAGAGAACTAGAGAACGTCCAGAGCCGACCTTAGTCGACTATAGTGCCAGTCAAGAGCTGTGTGTGTAGTTGTGTTGCTGAGGTGGTTGCTCAGGACAACCAAGGTCGACCACCTCACCTCTGAGACTGTTGGTCCCTTGGTTCCCACCTATAGAGCAAGAGAGAACCAGAGCCATGCTGAGAGCATTCGTTAGACGACTGAAGATCATCTATTTGACCTGTGCTGCCTACGAACACCACAGGCTTGCTAATCGTGCTGCTGATCAACTGCGGATGCACTCGACCAAGACGCTCAAGGACGTTGGCATAACTCGTGGTACTGTTAGTGCTGCTGCACACCATAAGTGTCCTTGGTGTAATGACGATGTGTGGCAAGAGTGGATCAAGTGAGACTGGTGCAGCTGTTGGCTAACTTGGGTTAGCTAAGGTAGCTAAGGACTGTCCCAATCTGTGTTGAAAAGTCCAAGCCCCCAGCCAAACAAATTTCCCGTCGGCTAATGTCAACCAATGTCACCTCGTGTCTGGATCATAGGCCCCCTCCCAGTGGGACCATACATCCCCCGCACTACAGAAGCTATAGATTGCAAGGGGTTAGCTGTTAGGATCAATCATTTCTGTAGGTTCCCTAGGCAAAAACTGACCCCCGCACCCTCAGAAACAAAAGCAACTTCAAAATACAGGGCTAAAGTTCTTGTTGTTGTTGTTGTTGTCGGCCTCTTTGAAGCAGGCTCACCTATAGAGAAAAGGAACCCAAGATGGGCCTCGAAACTGGAACTTACATAGACAGCCTAGTGACTACTAACCCAGCGTCAACTGATGGTCTCGCGCAAGCTGATGACCACCTACGCCTTATCAAGAGTACGCTCAAGAGCACTTTCCCCAGCATCACTGGCGCTGTGAGTGCCACACAGGCTGAACTGAATGTCCTCGATGGTATCACCAGTTCCACCTCTGAACTTAACGTCCTCGATGGCATCACAGCCACCACAGCTGAACTTAACTTCACTGATGGTGTCACTAGTAACATCCAGACACAGTTGGATGCAGTGTTGGCTGCTGCAACCTCTGCCGTACCTGCTGGTGTCATCTCCCTGTGGTCTGGTGCATCTAATGCAATCCCATCCGGCTATGCGTTATGCGATGGTACTAATAACACCCCAGACCTTCGCAATAGGTTTGTCATAGGTGCTGGCAGTACTTATGCAGTCGGTGCCACTGGCGGTTCTGCGGATGCTATTGTGGTAGACCACACGCATGGTCTAACGGCTGCCTCGACTGACACTCACGCTATGAGTGGCACATTCACAGCCTCCAAGCCCCAAGCGGCGACTGGAGTGTTTACTGTCGAGGGCAATCAGGGTGGTGGCGCAGATGGTGGCCAATCCACAGCAGGCCTTTACACTTTAAGTGACAGCCATAATCACGGGCTTACAGGGTCTACTGATAGCACAGGTTCCAGCGCTACCAATGCTAACCTGCCTCCGTACTATGCGCTTTGCTACATAATGAAAACGTAAGGAACTCAGGCCATGCCTAACCTACCAATCCGTGGACTAGGGTCCGTGGGCGTGGTCACTGATGTTGACCCCTACAACCTCCCCATCAACGCCTTCACTAGAGCCAAGAACGTAAGGTTCTCTGATGGTTCTGTTCAACGTGGTCCCATCATGCGTGGTGTGGCTGACATCTCCTTTGACCCTGTGTTTGCCTACGGTATCACTTCGCTCTCAGGGTTTGACACAGTGTTGGTCGTAGATGATGTGTTTGATGTCCGTGAGTTCTCTAATGGAACCTTTACTACTAGAAAGACCACATCCGGCGCAGCGTCTTCTATCCCCGCAGTAACAGCGACAACCCTGTCTGACGTACAGTATCTCAGCAGGGACGATCAGACACCCATATCGCGCACACCCTCCCAGACTAACTTTACTGATTTACCTAACTGGCCCACAGGGCTGCGTACAACCGCTCTAAGGTCTTTTGGTGACTTCTTGTTGGCTCTGGGCACCGTGGAAACCAACGTGGCCTACCCGAACCGTGTGAGGTTCTCAGACCCCGTACTGGCCAACCAAGTGCCTACTACATGGGATGAGACTGATCTTACCAACAGTGCTGGCTTCAACGACCTCGTGCAGATGAAGACCCCCATAGTTGATGGTGCAACTCTAGGCCCTAACTTCCTTGTGTATTCACAGGACCAAGTGTGGATGATGGAGTTCGTAGGTGGTACGTTTATCTTTAATTTCCGCAAGGTCTTTGATGACGCCGGAGTAATCAACCAGAACTGTATAGTTGAGGTAGAGGGTCGCCACTATGTCTTTGACCGCGATGACATCTATGTAACTGATGGCAACTCCCGCAACTCTATTTGTGATGGCCGCGTCAGAGACTACATATTCAATGGTATTGACAACAGTAAGCATGATGTCTGCTTTGTGATGCACAATTCTACTCTTGAAGAGCTATACTTTTGTTACCACAGCGGTGATGACATGGCCGTATATACGGATGGTACATCCTGTAACCGTGCAGCAGTCTACAACTACAAAGAGGACGTTTGGTCATTCCAAGATTTACCAAATGTAATCACAGGCACTGAAGCTAACGTAAATTCTGTGTTCTCTTATGCTGATGCAACCCAGTCCTATGAGACTATTGGTGGCTCTTACCATGCTCAAGAGAGCCCCTACGCTAGGCACCCAATCGTCATATCAACAGTCGGTGCTGGTGTAACTCAAAGTAAGCTCTATGGCATAGACCTAGCTGACAATGGCTCTCTAGCCTTTGGTGTAGACACTACGCACTCGCAGCCCTTCCTACTTGAGCGCCAAGGCATAGACCTAGACGAACAGGGTATCCCCCTGTCTGGCTACAAAGTAATCAACAAGATTTACCCTCAGATAAGCACAGGCAATCCTGATGGCATCTTCAAGTTTACTTTTGGTGCAGCTGACACTCCAGCGGCCACCCCTAGCTATGGCTCTGAAGTAACTTTTGATAGCAACACTGGCTACAAGTTGGATACACGGATGGCTGGTAGATACCTGAGCTTCAAAGTGACTAGCGACAACCTCAAGGACTTTAACTTCTCAGGTATGGACACAGACATCATCGTCACTGGGCGGAGGTAACTATGGCTCTATCAGACAAGCTGAACCTTATCGTTAATCGGTATGTAAGGCGGCAGTTACCTACACTCAGGAATGATGACGTAGGACGTTTTCTACAAGAAGAACTAAGAGAGCTAGAGGCAGCTATACAGTCTCTAGCAGACGCATCTGTCCAAGTGACAGACCGTGAGCCCGAAGGTTTACGGAAGGGGATGGTTCGCTATGCGGTGTCCCCTTGGAACCCTCTGGGCAACGGAACTCAAGGACTGGTTGTTTACAACGGTACTGCTTGGGTCGCTGTCTGAATCACATTAAGAAGGATACACATTATGTGGGGCGCAATAATCGGCGGTGCCATGGGCCTTATGGGCGCAAACAAGCAAGCCAAAGCACAAGACGCAGCAACAGCAGCCCAAATGGCTGGCTTCAACCAATACAAACCCTATGTGGACGCCAACCTATCTGGTGCCTCTGGTGCCCTAGATGGTGTACTTGCAACTGGTGCATACACTGGTCCCACATATGCTGGCCCTAACCAGTTCCAGACGGGCACTGCCACCAACATGGGCAACATAGGCGGCAACCTCCAGAACTCTGGTTACGGCATGATGGGCAACACGTCTGGCTTTGGCTCCAATGCCAACGCTCTGTTCAATCAGTACCAAGGCATGGCCAACTCTGCACAAGGTGATCGTCTTGCCACAGCTATGGACTACGCCAGTGCCAACGCAAACCCGTTGGTTGACGCTGCGATGCGTGATGACCGCCGCAACCTCCAAGAGAACACTCTGACAGGCATCGACCTTGCAGCAAGTGGCTCAGGTAACATGAACTCCAGCCGTGCTGGTGTAGCCGAAGCAGTAGCCAACCGCGCCTTTGATGACCGCCGCGCTGATGTCGCCTTAGACGTACAAGACAGGCTCATTGACCGCAGTCTGAACCAACAGGCTCGTCAATTTGATGACCAAGGCAATGCGTTGCAGGGTGCAGGCATGGCCAACGAAGGCATCCAGAACGCTTACACTCAGGGTCTCAATACACTGGGGCAGGGTGCTAACTTCGGTATGAACGCAGGCAACTCCCTACAAGGGTATGACCAAGCATCTCTTATGGATGCACAGGCTGCTTTCGAGCGCCAGCGTGACTTTGAGATGCAGCAGCGCCAAGGCTACCAGTCTGGTATTTTAGGTCAGGCTCCAGTCAACGTGGGTAACATTACTGCAAACAAGGTTGACCCATACCAAGCTGCCTTGGGTGGTGCGATGAGTGGCTTTGGGTTCCAGCAGCAATACTTCCCGCAGCAGACATCAACTGCATTCAATCCATTTAGTACGGCAACACAGCAGCAGCAGTTTAACAACAGCATAGCTCCGCCTAGCTTTAGTTTTTAGGAGGGAATAACTAATGGACCCTTTAATCCCCCCCAGCATCCAGAAATTAGCGGATGCAGCTGGCCTAACTTGGAACGAGTATGTAAATACATTGAACCCCCAAGACAGGGAAAAAGCAGACCGTGATATTGTTTTTTATACAAAGATGCGCAACAAGCAGATTGACGATCAAAGGCGCTCAGGCTTTAACGAGAGAACTTTGGCTGGCCCACTAGGGACATTTGAGATCGACCCAGCTCAAAATGCTTCTGCAACACCTACAGCATCTACACCGCAAGACCCTCTACTCACACATCCTACTTTCGTTATTATGGCGCAGAGCCAAAACAAAACTCCGCAAGAATATTTAGATAGCCTAAGTCCTAATATGCTGGAGAACTCCAGAAAGATACTTCTGGGTGTTGAACCTGAGCCACAGCCAGCCGCACAGGCACCAGTCCTTCAGACAGCCGTAGACCCAGCATCTCGTGCAGGAGAAGAGCCCGGTGTACTCATGCGCAATGAGCAAAACCTTGTCCAAGAGAACATTGGTGAGCGCCAGCTACTAGAAACTCGCATTGCTGATCTTGAGGGTTCTGTGGACACACAAGCAGATGTTGCACGGCTTCAGCAAATGAAGCAGCGTCTGGTTGAGCTAGGCGGCAGTGTCGAAAGTAACCAAAGCACACCCCAGTATGATGCAGCAGCTGAGGCATACTTAGAGCAACTGCGCGGTCAACAAGCACAGGCAGCAGCAGTTGCTCCAGATGTAAGAGCGGCAGAAGCGGAGCTTGCAAGCACCACAGAACTACTATCTTCGGGTACATTACCACCTGAGATGATGGCTAGTGTTCAGGCTCGTAAAGCAGCGGCAGAGGCCGCACTTGCCTCTGGTAATGCAGCTCGTGATGCTCGTGTTGCTGAAGCTAATGGCCGCACCCTATCAGTAGAAAACCCAGTAAACGGCAATGTCGCTAGTAGCTACGGCCCTATCCTTCAGCCTAACCCTAACGAACAGCCGGGTGCAGACCCTGCGATGTACACTCCAGTACCCGCACTGACACCTAACCCGTCTGCTATAGGTGCAGCTGATCCTTATGCACCTCCATACGCACCTAGTGCAGGTGGTGTTTTGCCTACAGCTGCTAACGAGCCAATCCCTATGGGACAGGCTCCTGTAGACTTCGCAACTCTGGAAGCTCAAAACTCTAAGAGCCCAGTGCTCATCAACACAACCACTCCAGCTCCTGCCACTACCACTGCAAATACAGCAGCGCAGACACCAGCATTAAGTACAACATCAAGTACAACTGCCACTCGTGCCCCAGCCCTCTCAAGAGGCGCAGGTAACATGACAGCCAATGCCCGTGGTTCCGCTCTAGGAATTACTCCACGAGGCGAGGGCCTCATCCGCATTGGTGGCGCTATGTACTCTGGTGCTCTCAAAGGCGATGGTCTGGGTGCCGCTACTCGTGAGTATGGTTCCATACAGGATGCCAACCGCAAGGCTGAAGTTGATGCTTACAATAAGGCAGAAGCAACACGCATTGCAGAGCTGAGGGCTAAAGGTAAAGGCAAAGGTAAAACTGGGAAATTAGCTGGTCCTCCTACTGCTGTGTATAAACAAGCTACTTTGAGCGCTATTACACGCATTAAAGACCTACTAGCTTCTGAGAGTGGGTTTAATCCATTTGATAATCTAACTGGATGGACAGGTAGTCTTTTAAGCTCTGTACCGGGCACTCCTGCACACGATGTTTTGAATTCAATTAACACTATTGAAGCAGCGGTAGGCTTCGATAGGCTACAGAAGATGCGTGATGATAGCCCGACTGGCGGTGCTTTGGGTCAGGTTACAGAGCGAGAGCTTGCGCTCTTGAGTCAATCACTTGGTTCATTAAAGCAGTCTTCTTCGAGAGAGCAATTTGTTGCCAACCTTGAAGCAGTTGAGAAGCACTACCAAGCAGCAGTTGCAGCCGTAGAGGCCCAACAAGCTGAGTGGTATCGTATGAATGGTGGGACAATGCCTGCCAAGCCTACAGCCGCACCAAGTAACACAGGATCATCCAATATGTCTGCTGCTGACGCCATTGTTGGCATTTAAGACTAACACGAGGAAGAACTATGGCTGAAGTCAATAGGATCGAGAAGTACGCCGAATGGCTCGTACAGAACAAAGACAAACAAGGTACACCTGAGTTTGCTACTGTTGCCGAAGCGTACAAAACTATGCGTTCTGAGGCTTCAGCACCTACACCACAAGAAGCTGCACCAGATACCAACGGCCCCATGCAGGGTTTTGGTGATGCCTTACGCTCTGGCATCGACCAGCCACTGGAGAACATGGCAGAGACAGCAAGAGCTGTTGGTGCAACTGGCACAGCAGAGACACTCAGCAATCTCACGTCTGCACCTGAGAACTATGAGTCAGCTTCCGCTAAGTTTATCGAAGGCGATGAAGATGGCTCTTTTGCCTACAGATACCTCCCGAAGGCTGCTGTAGAGCAAATTGGTCAGTATGCTGGCTCTTTGATTACACGGACAGCTGGCCTTGCCGCTGGTACAGCTGTTGGTGGCCCTGTCGGTGGCGCTGTTGGTGCATTCGCTGGTCCATTTGCCTTCGAGGCAGTGCAGCTCCTTGGCCCTATTGCCAATGAACGCGCACGGAACAACGGACGCGACAAGCCAAACAAAGATGACTTTATAGCTGCTGCACAAACGGCAGCGGCATCTGGTGCCTTAAACGCACTGATCCCCGGCAGGGGTGGCATCGTTAAGAGAACTGCCGCTGAGACTGCTACAGAGGGCGCACAGAGTGTCGTAGAACAGACAGGTTCAACAGCAGGCACTGATGTAGGTCTACAGATTGACCCACGGCAGGCAGTTGGTGAGGCCCTATTAGGTGGTACAGCTGCTGGTGGTGTTAATGTTGCACTGACTACAGTGAACAGTGCTGGCGACAAAGTCTTTAAGCCAAAAGAAGACCTAGACCCTGAGACAACCCAAGCTGCATCTGATGTGTCTGCATTGTTGCAGCGTGTTGCTGATGAGAATGGCTACAACCTCAAGGATATTGACTCCAGCTCCAAGAAAGGTGCCGACCAAGCACTTGCAGGCGCTCGTTCAGAGATAGCCGAGCAAGTAAAAGGTGCCGTAAAGGAACTGAAGAAGAAGGGCCAATACCAAGCTCTAAGTTCTAATGATCAGGCCGTATTTGATAGCGCTGTGTCTCAGTCTAACGGTAAAGTCGCTGCTACAGTCACCAAAAAGAACTTTGACTTCATGCAGGACCGCTTTGGTAACACAAACGAAGGTCAAGTATTACTCAATGCCTTCCGCCGCTCCAACGTCCTCACCGAGGTATATGCTGGTGGCCTCAAAGGCGGTGTGTCTAAGTTCACCGATATGTTTAACCCACTGCCTTCTATTGGTAGAGCCTATAATCCAGCTGGTATGGTAGCAGGTAACATCAACACTGGTGCAGCCTTAGCAACTGGTGGCTCCTCGTTAGCAGCACAGATACCCCTCGTGGTTGGTGGTCGTGCCATCGATGCAGTCACTGGACGTAGGTCCAAGGTCAACCGTTTCGTCAAAAAGAACCGCAAAGGCGATGGTCTTTCTGATCCTTCAGCCCCAGCAGCTCGTGATTTAGTCCAAGAAGCTAAAGATCGTAGAGCTGCGGAAGCTGCACTTCGCAAGCAGCAGTCTGCTGAGAAGAGAGCACAGGAAGCTGAAGCAACAGCGGCAACTAACGTAAGGCTCTACAACAACGGTCTGCCCCCAATCAGGGGTAAAGACGGTGGAACTCCCGCACCTAGAGGAGTTGTGTTTAACTCCGTAGAAGAGAACAATGGTGCTCAGAACCTAACAGCAGCAGAATTTGACGCTAAGATACAGCAGGCTCTTGATTTAGCCAAAGAGAGATTTAGTAGCTCACCAGAAACACTTGCTTCTATAGAGGCATATGAAGCCCATCTTAGGACAGGCTCCATGCGTACTAAAGGTAAGCCTCTGAATGAAGTTGCAGCTCTTGTTAGCTCCATCTGGCCAGAAGTAGCTTCATCTTCTGCCCAAACACCAGCTACACCAGCTCAACCACAGCTCCCAATAGAGCGGCAGCTTGGCAAAAACAGCAACCAAGCCTATCTGGCAACTCTTCGTGACAAGATGGACAACGATACGTCCATTCTAGCTGAAGATCGTGCCACTTTAGGTGATGCTTTCGACAGCATGGCGCTGAACTTAGGCAAAGACCCCGTTGCTTCTCTGGAAGCTATCGTTAGTCGAGCCACAAGCAATCTAATGAAGCCTAAACTTGCAGAAACCTACCTTACTCCCTACATGGAGAGGGTAAAGCAGCAGCAGAAAGCTAAAGATGTCCCACCTGTCCCCCCAGCTCCAAGCCCTAGTGGACCAGATGGACCCACAGTTGCGGGAACTGTTAGCCCAAGTGGACCAGTCGATAGTGGACAACCCACGCAACCCGCCTTGGCTCAACAACCTGAACCCCCAAAAGTGGCCCCACTTGATGCCGAGCCTACAAAGCCCAAAAAGGTAAAGAAGCCCACAGCAAAGTCCGTCAAAAAGGCTATGCCAGAGGCTAAAGCAATCATTGAGATTGGCCGTAAAGGCAGTAAGTACGAGAATGGCATTCAAGACGTGGATCAGGCTCTTGAGGTGGCAAGGCTTCTTGGCATAACAGCTAAAATGATGAACTCTGGTTCTGCCCTACAGAAAGAGACCCGGACAGGCAGGGGAACAGCCGCTCTACATAGATGGGGCCCGTCCATGAAAGGCTTTGGTAGCTCTGTGTTCTTCGTTAAGCCCGGTGGTTCTATCGGGGGCAATAAGATCACTTCTACTACTAGCCTAATGAACATCCTCCATGAGATGGGACACTCTCTGACTCAAGGCAACATGGACGGTAAGGGTGAGTTCGGAATGGGTATGGTTAAAAACCCATTTTCTGGTGATTGGGATCAAGTAGGTAAGAACAGTTATAACACTTCTGTTATGAAACCTATTCTTGAAGGTCTTGGTAAAGATCATCCTGCTGTGAAGGAGATACACGCTTTCCAAGAGGCAGGTAAGGCATTTACAGAGTCCAATCCCTCTGAGACAACTCCTGCAAGAGACATAGCTCGAATACTGGAAGACCTAAACAACGCTAAGAGTCCCAAGGAAACTGCGTTTTATAAAGCTAGTATGAACCGCTACAGACGCTATACAAATAATACTTCAGAGCTGTCTGTTGACCCAATGTGGCTCTACCTTATGAACCCACGTCTCGCTAAAGAGCTTATGCCTATCAATACCAAGCTAATACGCGATGAGTTCAAGAAGGCAAACAACGGTAAAATCCAGTTCTACAGTCACCCATTCGCAACTCTTGTTGCTGTGGTATCCGCTATGGGACTGCTTGCCGCTGGATCAGAGGAAGACGAAGAGCCCATGATGGCTCCCGGTATTCTTTCCGCATAACTAAGGTGCCCCTTCGGGGGCATCTGTCACTCAAGGAAGCAAATCGTGAATAAGACAGCATTTGACTTGGTGCCCTTCTTACAGGGCATCGAAGCTATAAAGGCGTCTAGCCTCAGCAGTTCTGACAAAGACAAGGTACTCGCAGAGATGGCAGCGGCACTCCCAGCCCCTGTGTTCTGTAAGTCCTGCCCAACGACCCTCAAGATCATAGGAACATTAGTAGGAGTAGAAGATGCCAGTGCCCAAAGTACCAAGAAAAAAGGCACCGAAGAAAGAGTTGACCCACCCGAACAGGGCGACTCCAAAAGAAAACAACTACTTCACAAACCTAATGAAAACCGAAGAGGGAAGGGCGCTAAGAAAGCAGTGGTCAACAAAAAAGCGTAAGAACGGAGGCAGGCCACAGGGAACACCTGATGGCTATACCCTCGAAATGATCACGCCGATCAGGAAACAGGCAAAAGCAGATGCTGAAAGGATCGTAGCAATCATGGCCAAAGAGAATGACATTGATGACGTGTATGCCATTGAGGCACTCAAGGCAGCAGTAGAAATCATGCGTGAACCGGGGCAGAACCGGGACCGCCTAACAGCAGCACGAATGGTCTTGGACTTCACCAAGACTAAGCCTGCCGCAAAGAGCGAAGTCACCATCGGTAAAGCCGAAGCATTCTTGGAGTCGCTCTTAGTAGTAACTCCAGAGGATGAGCAAGCCGAAGATGGACAAGAGACTTAAAGTAGTACGCCGCAAACTATACGATGACTTTGACTTTTACAGTAAGTCAGCCCTCAAGATCAGAACCAAGGACGGTGACATCAAGTCACTCAACTTGAAGCCAGCCCAGCGCATTCTCCAGAAGGCCGTAGAGGACCAAATGGAGACTGAAGGCAAGGTACGCATTATCATCTTGAAGGCCCGACAGCAGGGTCTATCGACCTACGTTGGTGGCTATCTTTACTTTAACGTGTCTCAGCGCAAAGCCTGCAAGGCTATGGTTGTCACACACCACTCCGACAGTACCCGTGCCCTCTTCGACATGACCAAGAGATACCACGAGAACTGCCCTGAGTTACTCAAGCCTCACACCAAGTACAGCTCTCGCCGGGAACTTACGTTTGATGTCCTAGACAGTTCGTTTGTTGTTGCGACAGCTGGTGGTGAAAGCATTGGGCGCGGTGAGACCCTGACCCATGTCCACGCCTCTGAGCTTGCCTTCTGGCAGAAGTCTACCGCTCTGGAGAACTGGAACGGTATGACACAGGCTGTACCCAACAAGAAGGGCACTGCCATCTTTGTCGAAAGCACCGCTAATGGTGTCAGTGGTATCTTCTATGACCTCTGGAAAGGTGCCGTAGAAGGAACCAATGGCTATGTGCCAGTGTTTATTCCTTGGTACATTGATCCAGAGTATCGTGAGCCAGTGCCGGAGAACTTCGAGAGAACTCCAGAGGAAGAAGAGCTGTGTGAGAAGTATGGCCTTGACGATGAGCAACTCATGTTCAGACGCCGCAAGGTTGCGCAGAACGGCATCGACCTCTTTCGACAAGAGTACCCCGCAGAGCCAGAAGAAGCCTTCCTGACAACTGGGCGTCCTGTGTTTAACCCAGAGGGGCTACAGGAAAGTCTAGCTACCTGCGAAGAGCCTAAGCAAAGGCTTGCACTGGAAGGTGACGAATGGCTTGAGAATGTCAGAGGAGAACTGACGATCTACCGAACAATTGACCCCGGTGAACAGTACACAATCGGTGCTGATGTCGCCATGGGTGTCAGAGGCGGTGACTTCTCAGTCGCTCAAGTATTAGACAGTAAGAAACGACAGGTTGCGACCTATCGTGCCCAAGTTCATCCAGATTACTTCGCTGAGGTGCTCTACAAGCTAGGTGAGTTCTTTAACTTTGCCTACATCATCGTAGAGAACAACAGCCACGGTATCTTAACGTGTACCCGTCTTGGGAAAGACATGGCCTACCCCCACTTCTACACAGAGGTGCAGGTAGACAAGTTGACAGACAAAGAGACCATTAAGTTGGGCTTTACTACCACTGCCAAGACAAAACCCCTGATTATCGATGAACTCAGGGCCTCAGTTCGTGAGGGTAAGATCGAACTAAACGATAAGGTCACTATCCGAGAGATGCTTACTTACATCGTCACCCAAAGCGGTGGCATGGAAGCTGAAGCCGGGTGTTTCGATGACTGCGTAATGTCTTTGGCCCTAGCAAACCACATACATGAGGGTGCTTGGGAGCCAATAGAGGCAGTCGATGATTATTACATTGAGATGGTTTAGACATGAAATCACAAGAAGAATACAAAGCCCTTGATGACGAAAAGATCGTCTCAATCGTAGACACTAACCTCCGCCGATCCATTGGCTACTACGACAGTGAGTTATCAAAAGAGCGCCGCAAGGTAATGGATTACTACAGCGCAGCACTTCCACGCCCAGCGCACGATGGTAACAGCAAGTATGTAAGCCAAGATGTGTATGATGCCGTAGAGAGCATGAAGGCTGCACTTCTGGAGACCTTTAGCACAGGCAACAAGACCCTACGCTTTACTCCGCAGGGTGCTGAAGATGTACCAATGGCTGAAGTATGCACTGAGTACACAGACTATGTGCTTCACCGCCAGAACAACCTCTTTGAGGTAATGCAGACGGTCATACATGATGGCCTCATTGCCCGTGCAGGCATCTGTAAGGTCTACTGGGCCAAGCAGTCTGAGAGCCACATCGAGGCCGTTGAAGACCTGACTGAGGATGAGCTTGATACTCTTCTGTCCCAAGACAACGTAGAGATCGAAGAGATCGTTGAGGATGAGTATGGTATCTCCAGCGGTGAGCTGCGTGTTTACCGTGATACATCCCAAGTAAAAGTAGAGGCTATCGCTCCCGAAGAGTTCCTCATTGAACCCCAAGCAAAGTCTCTCGATACTGTCAGCTTCTGTGCTCACCGCACCAAGAAGTCTATCTCTGACCTCATTGAGATGGGCTACGATGAAGACTTGGTGGCAGACATTGCTGACAATGAAGACACTGACTTCGACAACGACCCAGAGATACTATCGCGCTTTGATGACATTGGTGCTGACCGTGGCTTTAACGCCAAGGGCTACCAGCGCCAGACACGTCAGGTAACTGTAGTTGAGGCTTACATTGAGCTTGATGTTGAAGGCACAGGCACAGCCGATCTGTACCGTGTAGTCAAAGCATCAAACGTACTCCTAGAGAAAGAGATGGTAACTCGCCGCCCATTCGTGGCCTTTGTACCGCTGCCGATCCCACATGCTTTCCATGGTAACAACTTTGCTGACAAGCTCGTGGGTATCCAGAACGCTCGTACAGTTCTGACACGCTCCATCCTCGACCACGCAATGGTCACAAACAACCCACGCTACACTGTAGTCAAAGGTGGCCTTACGAACCCTCGTGAGCTTATCGACAACCGTGTTGGTGGTATCGTCAACGTCACACGCCCTGATGCTATCTCTCCAATGCAGCAGGCCTCTCTGAACCCGTTTGTCTTCCAGACCATTCAGATGCTGGACGAAGACAAAGAGGATACTTCTGGTGTCTCACGCCTATCTCAGGGCCTCAACAAGGACGCTATCAGCAAGCAGAACTCTGCTGCTATGGTTGAGCAGTTGGCTACTATGAGCCAGCAGCGACAGAAGATCATTGCTCGTAACTTTGCCAACAACTTCCTGAAGCCACTGTTTACTCTAGTCTACCAGCTAGTCGTAGAGAACGAGAGCGAAGAGAAGATCGTTGAGTTGGCAGGTCGCTATGTGCAGATCAACCCAGCTCAGTGGACTGACAAGCGTGATGTGCAAGTCGAGTTCCACCTTGGCTATGGCGACCAAGAGACCATGGTGCAGAAGTACCTGGCCTTTCACACCCTCTTCTCACAAGACCCAACACTGGGTCAGATGTATGGTCCCGACAAGAAGTTCAAGATGTTGGCTGCTGTACTTGAGAAGTCTGGTATCAAGAATGTTGCTGACTTCCTTACAGACCCAGCACAGATACCTCCACCGCAGCCTGATCCAGCACAGCAGATGCAAATGCAGATGGCTCAGAAGCAGCTAGAAATTCAGGAACGTCAGACAGCCGTGTCAGAGATGAAGGCACAGTTTGACGCTGAAATTGCGAAGATGAAGCTCCAAATGCAGCAGATGCAGGCGCAAGCAGACTTCGCACTCAAATCGGACAAGATGGACCTCCAAGAGAGCCAGCAAGAGCACAAAGAATACGTCAACCTCCAAGAACTTGAGATTGCGCGTAGTGCTGAAGATGTCCGAGCAATCGCAAGCCCTAACGGGTAATTCAACAGGATAACCTATGCCTACACAAGAAGAGCAACTTGTGGTGGCTGGAGATGAAGCGGAGGCGCTACTTGGTGCCTCTGCATTCACTTCTGTCATCAACGAACTTGTCGAACAGACCTTCCAAACCTTTGTCAACACATCGCCAGAGGACCGGGAGAAACGTGAGCAAACCTACAGCCACTATCGCGCATTAGTAGACGTGGTGAACACACTTAAACAGCGAGTGGAAGTGCGTAACAGCATCCACGAAGCAGCAAATGGCGACAACAGCCAAGAGGATCAGTAGCACCATGGATAACGTGCAAGATACTAACTCTGAGCCCCGCGTATTCGATCTAGATGACGCGGCTGATGCAATCTTAGGACGGTGGGATGACGGTGAAGACCTATCAGAACCCGAAGACAAAGATGCGACATCCGAAGACATCGATGAGACAGATGTTGACGAGGATGATACTGAAGAAACCGAAGTCGAAGATGAAGACGATGAGGAACTAGAAGACCCTGACGCTGATGAAGCTGAAGATGAGGAAGACGATGAGGAAGAGGAAGACGATGAGCCACAGCTCGTGTCTGACGAAAGCCTTGTGGAAATCTCCGTCAACGGTGAGCAGCAGCAGGTATCTGTAAAAGAACTCAAGCGTCTATTCGGACAAGAGGCATCTTTAACCAAAAAGTCTCAAGATTTAGCAACTCAGCGGAAAGCAGCAGAACAACAGTTTGCTCAAGCGCAGTTGTCATACCAAAAACTCTTAGAACGTGCAGAAGAACGGTACAAACCGTACACCGACATCGACATGCTGGTGGCCTCTAGGCAAATGGACCCAGAGACCTTCGCCCAGTTTCGACAAGATGCACGTCAAGCAGAAGATGACCTCAAGTTCCTCAAAGAGGAAAGCGGTAGTCTTATGTCCGGAATGCAGCAGCAGAACCAAGCCGCAGTACAAGCAGCAGCTCAAGAGTGCATAAAGGTACTCGAAGAGAACCTGCCTGACTGGGGTGATGAGCTTTATAGTGACATCCGTCAGTATGCTGTGCAATCGGGCTTGCCTCAAGAACAGGTGGATCAATACACCGACCCTAGTGTCATCATGTTGATCAACAAAGCACGTCTTTATGATCAGTCGAAGCAGGCTGCTAAAACCAAGAAAGCAGCAGCTAAAGTGACTAAATCAAAAGGCAGCAAGACAAAGGTCTTGAGTTCTAAGAAGTCCCCACCAACCAAAACTGATGTGAGAACACAGAAGCGCCAAGCTGCGCAACAAAAGCTGCGTTCAAACCCACGTTACGGTGGCGACATAGATGACATTGCCGAAGCCTTAATGGCCCGTTGGGAAGACTAACCACAATCTTGCCTAACAAATTGTAAGGATACAAAAATGGCTACTTATACCACATACGATCAGGTCGGGAAGAAAGAGTCTGTTGCAGACATCATCTCTGACATTACACCTTTCGATACGCCTGCGTTCACCATGTTCAAGAACGAGAAAGTTACAGCTCGTACCTTCTCATGGCTCGAAGACAGTCTTGCCTCAGCGGGTTCAAACGCTGCGGTAGAGGGCGCAGACGCAACTATGGCAACTCTGATTGATGCCGTAGAGCGCACTAACAACACCCAAATCTTGACCAAAGGCTTCCAAGTATCTGCAACAGCAGACGCTATCGGCACCTATGGCCGTGCCAAGGAAACAGCTCACCAGCTGGCCAAAGCACTCAAGGAAATCAAGCGTGATGCAGAATACGCCATGGTTGGTGTAAACCAAGCTGCTGTTGCTGGTTCTGGTGGTGTTGCACGTCAAATGGCTTCTGTGATCAACCAGATCACTACAGCCGTAGATGCTGGTGCAAATGCTACCGATCCGCTTACCGAAGCAAAATTGCTGGTAGCCGGTGAAACAGCATACAACAATGGCTCAGACGTTGACACTCTGATGATCAAACCGGGTGACGCACAGATCGTTGCTGGCTTCTCAGCATCTGCTGGTCGTAACCGTGAGATCGCTCAAGGTAAGACATTGGTCAATGCTATCGACCTGTATGTGTCTCCATATGGCGAATACCGTGTTGTTCTCAACCGTCACCTCAAGACAGACACAGCGCTGCTGATTGACCCATCCATGTTCAAGACATGCACATTGCGTCCATTCACTCGCACACTCCTAGCGAAGAACGGTGACTCAGATCGCCACCACATCGTAGGCGAGATGTCCGTCAAGCACATGAACTTTGGCGACTCTGTGAAGATCACAGGCTTGTCATAAGCACACTTTAGACTTCGGTCTTTAGTTAAGGTCCACTCTTAGACACATAGGTTTTGCTCTCCTTACTGTGTGTCTTTGGGTGGGCCTTTTTACATTTGTGGACGTGAAGGAGGCCAAAGGGGCTCCCAGTGACCACAAAGTTAATCCAATCGAATACTGACTTCATCCACGAAAGTGATGCCTTAGTCAGGAAGCATACACAGAATATCACACAAGCATTCCTAGACGATCTCAAAGACGCTCGTAACGAAAGTACATCGAAGCCTATGGGAGAGTTCCACAAGGTTGCATCTATCCCAACAGTAGTCGCTGAGAAGTGGCTGCGTGAAGGGTTCAATATGTGGGAAGCCACAGGACAAGAGATCATCAAACGCCTTCAGTCTGAGGACTTAGGTATGTTCATGGCAACCGAAAAAAGGGTCTAACAGATGGCTTATAAAACTACAGGCAAGTTCAAGCCCTGCAAGGGATGCACGACACCAATGACATGCAGCAAGTTTGGCTGTCAGAAGCAAGGGGACTAGAATGAACAAAGGTCAAATCAGGAGCCACTTTAAGGCTCTACTAAACCGCAGCGACTGTAGTGATGCTTTGGCCGATACCTTCATCGATCAGGCCCTCACTCGCATCCAGCGTGTACTGCGTATTCCATCCATGGAGAAGCAGCAGGCTTACTCAGTCACCTCTGGAACACCTTTGACACAGGTTGTCATGCCCTCCAATCTGCTAGAGATCATTGATCTACAGTATGATGGTGTTTCCCTTTTGCGTCTGCCTTTACATGAGATGGCCGCAGCTCAGAAGTCTGGAGCTACTGGCAGTCCTGTGTACTTCAGCCGTGAGCGTGAGGTTATCAAGGTCTCCCCTAATCCATCCTCTGGCATCATCTACCTCAACTACTACGGCGAGTTCGATGCACTTACGTCTGACGTTAGCACAAATGTAATAACTAACATTGCCTCAGACCTCCTGACCTACACGGCTCTTGGCTATGCCTCTGACTACTTCCTTGATGAGCGTGGGCCACTGTTTGACACCAAGTCAGGCCAGTTTCTCCTTGAGCTACAAGACCAAGCGAACTCCGCTGAGACCTCTGGCATGGCCCAAGTCATGCGTCCCACTTCTACCTACACAGATTGAGGTGCCCCATGGCTAAATCTTCCTTTTATAGCAGCACTGGTGTCACTGCTGACAATCCTGATGTTGACCCAGTTGCCCCAGAAAACTCTCCACTGTTGGACCCAGTAGCCCCTAGCAACATAACTGCAATCGAAGACAGCAAGAACGCAGCGGCCCTCTCTGAAGCTGCTGCTGCTGCCTCTGCTGCTGCCTCTGCAACCTCAGCATCATCTGGCGCAGCCTCTGCGTCCACAGCCACCACAAAGGCTTCTGAGAGCGCAGCTAGTGCCACAGCAAGCTCCAACTCTGCCGCTGCCTCACAGGCATCCAGAGTTGCATCTGAGGCCGCTAAGGTTGCTGCGGAGACCGCAGAGACTAATGCTTCCACAAGCGCCGCGACAGCCACAACGCAAGCTGGCATAGCAACGACTAAGGCTGGGGAGGCTGCCACATCGGCAACGTCTGCTGCATCATCTGCATCATCTGCTCAGGCGTCTAAAGATGCTGCGCTTGCTGCATTAGATTCATTTGATGACCGCTATTTAGGTCAGAAGACTGCGGACCCAACTTTAGACAACGATGGTGACGCACTGGTTTCCGGCGCTTTGTACTTCAACACGACTGACGACATTATGAAAGTGTATGAAGGCTCTCTTTGGGTAGCAGCTTATGCTTCTCTGTCAGGTGCTTTGCTTGCCACTAACAACCTGTCTGACCTAACCAACGCAGCCACAGCCAGAACTAACCTTGGCCTTGGCACTGCTGCCACTACAGCCGCCACAGACTACGCCACCGCTGCTCAGGGTGCATTAGCTGCTTCAGCTACACAACCGGGCGACTTAGCTACCGTGGCCACTTCTGGTGCCTACGGCGATTTGTCTGGTACGCCTACTCTTGGCACTGCATCCACTTCTGCTGCCACAGACTTTGTTGCTGTGTCTGGCGATAGCATGACTGGCAACTTGTCCTTCGGCGACAACGACAAGGCGACTTTTGGTTCTTCTGCGGATTTGCAAGTGTATCATGATGGGTTTACAGCTTGGATTGATAATATAGAGACAGGTACTAAAGACACTGCAATAAGAGTAGCTGATGGGGGTTACATCACACTTAAAGCAGGTTCTGATAACTTAATACAAGCAGTAGGTAATGGTAGCACATCTATTTACCACAACGGCTCCACCAAACTTGCCACCACCACCACAGGCATCGACGTAACTGGTACAGTGACAATGGACGGTGCTACAACGTCTGCAAACATAAACTTTGGTGATAACGACAAGGCTATCTTCGGTGCTGGCAGTGATTTGCAGATTTTCCACACAGGATCATATTCTGCTATCCGTGATGTAGGAACTGGTGGGTTGTTTATCGGCGGTGAAAACTACGTTGATATTGGCAACGCAGGAGCCTCAGCCACTTATGCCCGTTTCCACAAAGATGCCCAAGTTGACCTTTACCACAACAACTCCGTGAAACTCTCCACCACCACCACAGGCATCGACGTAACTGGCACAGTGACTGCTACATCCTACGCAGGTGATGGCTCCAACCTTGCGGGTGTTTTACGCAAAGGTGCGGACATTGGCGCAAGTGTTGACTTAAACACCTACATAACAGACGGCTATTACCACCAAAACTCTAACGCAAACGCAACTAGCGGCACTAATTACCCAGCGGCTCTTGCAGGGATGCTGACGGTTACGTCTGATGGCAACATGGTGTACCAAAAGTATCAGACTTATGATGGCAATGGCACATATCAACGAACCAAATACAACGTAGCAGGTTGGTACGACTGGGATAAAATTCTTGATAGTGGAAACCTAACGACCACTGGTACACTCACAGCCACAGCCTTCGCAGGTGATGGCTCTGCCTTAACGGGCATTGCAGCGGGTGCAACGGGTGGCGGCTCAGATGACATCTTCTACGAGAACGGTCAGAACGTGACCACGAACTACACAATTACAAACGGCAAGAACGCAATGTCGGCTGGCCCTATCACGATTAACTCCGGTGTGACTGTTACAGTCGGTGCTGGCGAAACATGGACGGTTATCTAAATGGCTACTATTAAACTTCAGGGTAATGCTAGTGGGTCGGGTACTGTAATTCTCACAGCGCCCAATA
>JGI20155J14468_10001042_pt1 | contig 22149 bp, 14 predicted proteins | sample COG_05_FD_14468 | JGI IMG/M metagenome (IMG submission 14468) | reverse complement strand
AAAGAAAGGGGATTGAACTGTAGAAGAGAGCGAGAGACCAGAAGAGAGAAGAAAAAAATATTCCAAAAAGGAGCGAAAGTGTTTAGGGTTTATTTGTTACCCTAAATACTGGCGAAACGCAAACACCAAAATCTTCTTCAGAGAAGAACGAGGACGCGAAAGGCTTCGTTCTTCTCTTTGTACATCTCTTGTGGTCTTCTTCTTACGAAAACGAGGAAAAGAGGAAAACCACCGGCTGAAATAACGATGATGAAATGACGAGATGAAAGCGTCGTCGTCGTTAATATCGTTTGCTTTTTCTGAGCGCTCTTCCCCCTCGGTTCTTCTTCTTTATTTCTGGAGAAGAGGAGGAGGAAAAGAGAGAAGGATTCGAACGAACGCGCATCGCCCGCAAAAGATGAGAAGAATTTCGAATACGATGACGACGACGACTTCGTCTTCTTCGTACGAAGACGAAAAGGAGGAAAAGGAGGAAAAGAGCTCGGAGAGCAGTTTTAGGAAAAAGAAAAGGAGGGCGAACAAAACGAAGGGACCGCACGCGGCGACGAGAGAGGAAAAGAAAGCCGGAAAATTTGCCAGAGAATATGTTGCTGGTTTGAGTAACGGTAGTGCTGATGGGAAGAGTGCGAAGAGAGACGACGATATCGCGTTCGCGTTGGACACACACAACCGAAGGATTTTATACGTGGCCAGACGGACGAGCGATATACAAAGCTCCACGTTCAACTTAATATGCGGGTTAAGAGAACTCGCGTTTGAAGCGAAGGAGAGTGGACGGGAAAAGAGGAACTACGGGGACGCGAAGTGCAGAGAGAGGATGTTCGTCGTGCGTAAAGGCGGTGGTCGCGAGGACGATACGCGTTGTTTGGAAGAAGAGGCGGAGAAGAAAACGAAGGTTTTGACGTTGTCTGAATTTGATCGAGCGGTTGTGAAAGTTGGTCACTCTAAGGTGTGCGTCATACAGGAGGAAGAGATGGAGGAGGTGGAAAACGAAAATGACGACGAGGGAAGAGAAGGCGTTGGATACGAGTGCGTGGACGTGACGGAGTTTAGCAAAAGAGCGTTGATGCGAGGCAAACTCGAATCAGATAGAATGATTGAAGATGAGTTCGGGAGAGCGGAAGAAGCACAAAATTCTTCGTATCCAAGCGACGCGGATGCGTTCTTCGTTCGATTTTCCCGAATTCAAACAGAAGCCAAGAAGAATCGAAAGGAGAGGAAGAAGAGGAAAAAGAAGAGCGCTTCGAGCGCGCCTCTCACAGAAACGTCGTCGCCGCGCTTCGAGACGACGCGACCGGTAAAATCATATCCTTGGCTAAAAACACAAACGGAGGAAACAAAATCTTGCACGCTGAGATGAACTTGCTCTTGAACCACGAGAAAACCAGGACGAAGAAAACGCTCCTCGTCACTTTGCAGTGCTGCCGAATGTGCGCGGCGTTATCGCAGCGCTACGCAAACGAGTTGAGCGAAGTTGTTTATTTACGCGCGGATACAGGTCCGTTGGCGAAAATGACCGCGCTGCAAATCTGCGAGGAAGGAAAGCTGCGCGAGAGAAAACACGCAGAGTGAAATAGAATTTGATGAATTGTTATAAAGGCGCGAGCGCTTTACTCGTATTGTGTAGGTATTGAAGTCCTTCTCTTTGCCTCATAAGAAACCATGCTCCTGCGCGTGAATCATCATCGCGCCATCGATATTAAAAACAAGAAGGACGATGATTTCAAAAAGAAACCGAGCAAAAAAGCTCTCGTCGTAAAAGGCTTTCGTTTTGGTGCGTCTCGTTCTTTTTCTTCCTTAAACTCGTCGTCATCGCGCGCATCCGATTTATCCACTTTTAGGGAAACTTGCGCGGAAGAGGATGACGATCGAAGAAGAAGAAGACAAAGGAGAACAAAAACCACGAACTCTTTCCTCCTCTTCGTGAACGCAATGTTCTTAAACGCAGAACCCGCATTTGCGAGAGAGATTTTAACCGCCACGGGTGAAGTCTTCCAAGGCGGGCCGACGGCGCCGGAAGGATTCGATTCCGGGGCGAACTTTGTGGTTGTTTTCGTGACTGTGCTTCTCGCTGGATACGGGATGGTGACGTCGTTTGAAAATCAAGCGGAAACGACGGAAGCGGCGACGTTAGATCGAGTGAGTAAGCAGAAGGAGTACATGGAGAAGTACGCGGGGAAGAGTGGGCGTTTGGGGATGGTTTCTTCGTCGATAATGAGCGATGATGGTGATGACGACACGAAGAGCGAGGAGGACGGGGCGAAAGTTTTGGAGGCGCGAGGATGCGTCGGCGTGGTAAAGGTCCTCTCCGAAGAGACGTGCAGAGAGCTGTTGGAACACATCAACTCCGCAATCGCGAAAGATTCCGAGGACAGAACCAACCCAAACTTTGGAAACGTGTATTCGCGGAAAAATAGGTTTGATTACAAGTTGGATTTGAAACAGCCGACGGTGCGCAAAGCGGTCAAGGAGGCGAGCGCGAATTTGAGACAGATCCTCGCGAAAACGTGCGGGAATAGAAAGATAGGCGGGACGAGTTCCGACGAAAACCAAATTGAACTTCTAGAACTCGCCGCTTTAGTCTCGGATCCGCAAAGTTCCAGACAACCGGTTCACCCGGATACGAACTACCGCCAAAACCTCTGCGCCGTGACCACCTTCATCGCCTTGCAAGACGTCTCCGAAGCCATGGGTCCTACCTTATTCATCCCGGAAACGAACACGTTAGAGGCGCACAAATCTTTCCAAGAGAACTTAGAACTCGGAGGTCCAACCTTGTTAAAACCAAACGTCAAAGCGTTGCTTAAAACCGGCGATGGTTCCGTCTTTGACTCGCGACTGTTACACTGCGGTACCGAAAACGTCAGCGAGAGTAGACGGGTGTTGTTTTACATCACCTACGGGCCCAAAAACGCCGAGAATCCAAACCGAGGGTTTAGCACTATTCGAGAGGAATTTCGGGGGAGGTACACTTTAGAGGACGTGTGCGCGTAATATAGACGTTTAGCAGAGAGAAAGAGAGAGTTGTGATTTGTAGTATATAGATTTGAGCTTCGCGTCGCTCGATTTTTCCTCCTCACAAGTTTGCACCATGCGTTCGCCTTTAAAGACGAATACCAACAAGAATAAAAAGTTTCTCGCAAAGTCACCACCATTACCACCACCAGGTGTGCGTCACGACGACGACAAAAGTAGTATCAATAAACAACCTCTCTCCTCGGTCGAATTGAGGTACTTAGACTACTTGAAACGCGAGCTACGCGTCGATTTGCGCGGGTGTACGATTGGATACTTTCGAAACAGAAACGGAGGAACCGTTTTCGGCGGCGGCAATGAAAGCACCACGAGTCAGTCTTCGAGATACTACCGAGGGTGCGTGGCGACGGAGGATATTAAAGAGGGCGCAGTTATTGTGTCCGTACCGGACGATTCGGTTTTATTGGCGGAAAGTTTGTCCGCGTGCGCGTCGGCGGTCGTGGAGTTGAATTTAAGGGACTGTCAGAAGGTTGTTAAGGAAACGGAGGCGTACGGGCGTCATCGCGGAATGGTGGAGGAAGGGGAAGAAGAAGAAGAAGAAGAAGAAGAAGAGAGAACGGATAACGGCGAACCGAGGTTACAGCGAGAAGCTTTAGTGGTCGCGGTAACGTGTGAATTAGCGTTAGGTAAAGAGTCTAAATACTACCCGTACTTGGCGACGATGCCGAGAGTCGAAAAATTTTCCGATTGTTTGCTCTCGTGGACGGAAGCCCAGAAGGAACGTCTCAGAGGGACGGATTGCTGGACGAGGTTTAAATCGTACGCAGACGAGGAGAGCAAAGAGGTGCCGTCTCTGACCCAGTTACACTTTGAGGAGGTCGCGAGACCGTTTTTTGAGGCCATCGCGAACGGCAAAGGGAAGGTTCCGAAGACGTTGAGAGAGGCGATTGGGCAATTATTGAAGAACGAGAAGAGGAATAAAGAGAGAGAGGTGAACGTGGAGATGATGATGTCGAGTGAAGACGACGACGATGATCGCGGGAACGTGAATAATAATAATAATAATAACACTAGCAAGAAACGAAAAATGATGAAGAACGATAACATGAATAAGAATAGCGAGGATGATAGCGAAGACGAAGAAGACATCTCGTCTTCGAAACCGGCATCGAACGCGTCGGAGGCGTCCCATAGTCATTCGCTCGCGCGTTTGTATCGAGATGCGGTAAACATAGTCGCCTCGTATTCATTTACTCTCGGTGAAGATGAAACGGAAACACAAGCGTTAGTGCCATTTTGGGACATGCTAAACCATGCGCATCCGGCTTTAGCCTCGGTAAAGCTCTCCCACGACGCTTCTACCAATCGCTTGAACATGATTGCAGTTCGCGACATTCGCAAAGGTGACGAAATCTTTAATACTTACGGCGAATTATCCGATGGTGAATTGTTGCGTCGGTACGGGTTCCTACCCACCTCCAGCCGTAACCCGCACAATTCGGTTACGATATCTTTCAAAGAGCTCTTCGCGGCGTGCGATAAAGTCTACGGATTTGAGAATCCACGATTTGTGAGAAAGAAAGTCTTCGAGCTAACTAACGAAGGTACAACGAGTCGATTTAAGGTGCACCCGAACGGTCGGCCGTCGCGAAAGCTGATTGCAATCGCTGACGCCATATTCTCGGTCGAAGAAGACGATACCGACGAAGAAGAAGAAGAAGAAGAAGCGTTCGAACTCGAAAAGAAAGACACCCGCGCCAACGAGATCACCGAAGCGTTAAACCTCGTCGCCATCCGCGCACTCACTCCAGGCAAACGCTACCCGACCGCTCGACGCGAAGCGTTCAAATCCATCCAAACGTTACTCGACCACGAGTCGAGAGCGAAACCGAGCCAAGTCAACTTTCGGGAAAACCGCGTCGATCGAAGACGCGTGACGATGGCTTTACGGGTCCGTCTGAGCGAACTTAAAACGTTCTCCATGCTCAGGAAGTGGTTGAGAATAGGTAGAATGAAGAAATGGTTGTTGTAATACTGTTACTTAATAATGAACCGATCGCGCGAAGACCGAAAAGTCTTCATCCATTTTCACCACATTTTCATAAAATCCTCCTCACTTCTACATTGTGTCACACGCGTATTTTAACTCTTCATATATATCATGTTTTTCATCGAGTGAGAGAGCTCTTCCTATGATAAGAATGGCAGAGGAGGAAGAACAGGAGGGAAAGAATCCACCTTCAGTCCTCCTCGTGGAGGCCATCTCGGCGGACGACAAAGACGACGCGTCGATGATGCAAATGATGATGACGACGAACGTGTGCGCGTACATTTCCTACTCCTACGCTAAAGTCATTAACTTCGCGGCGCGAGCCGTGCAAACGTGGGACCCACCACTCGACGACGACGCGTCGATGATTGAAGGGAAGAGCAAGGATGATGATGAGGTGCCGATGACGGAGCGACAAAAGGCGAGAGGGAAGGCGTGTTTAGGAGGAGGGCTGATTTCGGTGGTGGTGATTGCTTTGTGCGGGTTGGTGGTCTATCGCGGAGGAGGAGGAGGAAGACCTGGGACGGACGGAAGGATGTACTACTACGGGGGGTCTTCGTCGTACGAATCTGAAGTATCGAGCGGCGCGTCCGGTGGTTGGTTGGAGCAAGCGAGGGCGTTCTTGAGCAACGCGACTGGGGTGGAGGCGATGTTAGGGACGACGGATAACGAACACATGTTTCCTACGATATTGGAGGAGATACACGAAGACGCGTCGGCGTGCGACGCCAGAATTCGAGCGGCGCAAGTTCCGTATTTTTATAATCGACACTGCGCGTATCTGGGACGTTTAACGTCCGCCAACGCCGGCGAGGAGAGAAGGGATGCTTTGTTTGAACATTTAGCGAGAGATTTAGAGAGCCGATTCGCGAGGAATTACATCGCGTTTCTCGCGGAAACGAACGCGTATCGCTTGCGAGGCATGGGGAAGACCGATTGGGGGGTGGATGAAGACGCCGAGGAGAAATTAGGGATGTTTCCTTCTTTAATAAGAGAGGCGTTGGAGGAAGACGAGGAGAAGAAAGCTTCGGGGATACTCGCAGAGGAAAGCGTGGAGGAAAAGATCGAAGAGGCCGTCGTAGATACGTTAGCAAATAGCGAAGAGAAGAGAAGGAGCAGGAGAGCGTTGCTCGGTAGAAGTAGAAAACGCGCGCAATCCCGCATGTCGAAACATTCCGCCCATTTAAGGGACCTCGTTCGCATCGGGAACAACAATCATCTCGTCATATTAGCAATTGGAGCGAAAGAAGCGCCATTCGCGTTAGCCGCGGCGAGAGCGCTTCGGAAAAACGCTGTCCCGGGAGTGGCGAGAATATTCGAAGGCTCGCCGGAACAATTCTTCGCGTTGGAGCAAATGAAACTGGCTTTGCCGAACGTAAAGGATGCGAAACGATTGCGATTAGTCTCGAGTTTTGTCGGGAAGGCGAGGAAAACGAAGCAAGTGAGCAAAAAGGAAGTGTTTGGCTCAATCGGTGAAGCCGATTGGGGGCGGACGCAATATTTTGGTTCCGGTTTAGACGAAGAAGGAAAGCGAAAAGGCACGAAAATTGAGCTGTTACAACTGTCGCCTCGAGAAGCGATGGTAGGTGGCATTCCGATCATCTTATCCGCTGCGGACGAGCTACAGAGCGGTGTTCTCGATGGTTTGAGCGCGACTGGCGCTTTAGGCGACGGTATGCCTTCGGTGATCATCATGCGCGCGCACGCGTTGGGATTTGCCCCGGAGTTTAGTCAAAGATTTCCGTATTTCGTGTATGCCATCGCTCCTGGAACGCAACCGGACGAGGAAGAGAACAAGGACGAACCAGAATCGATAGAATTGTTTCGAGTGGATCATTTAGTGTGGTCGAAAGAGCTCGCGAACGTGGCCAAGCAAAGACGCGTTTTATTAGTCGCGTTTGCCAAAGATCGGTTCGAACCGTTTCGAAAGTGGGCAAACGATAGAGGTTTGTTCGCGTGCGGCGATTGCAACACGGGGACGTGTGACGTGACGACTAGAAGCCAAGAAGACTCGAAATGTGCGGAACTTGAGAGTCAGAAAGGCATGGACCAATGGGCCGAAGAGCTGAGGCAGTTGGTGAGAATGCGTGAAATAGGCTTTTAATGCTATTTACGCTTGTGTGCTTTGCAATAGTTTAATTGATTAGAAATCATCGATTGAGATCATCGGCGGATCTACGCAGGTGAATTTCCCGCTCATCCCGTACGTGCCCGCTCTCCGAACGATCCAAATCTTTGTAATCGCTTCAACATTTATCGTTCCGTTTATGCGCACAAACTCTTCGTTAATATTTCCATCGTTCTCGTCGTCGTCATCGTCGTCGTCGTCGTCTTCTTCTTCTCCTTCTTTTTCTTCTTCTGTATCATCTCCTTCTTTCGTATTAGTATTAGTATTAGTATTAGTATTATCATTACTTTCATTCACCTTCTCGTCGACGTTCTCCTGATGTTCGCCCCGGTCTTCTTCCTCGCTCGTGCTCTCGTTCTCAACTTTATTCCTATACTCGTCCAAAACAATCTCCACGTCTCCATTGAGCCGTTCCGTTCTTAACTGCACGATGTAAAAAAATCCTTCCTCGTCTTTGTGACACTCGTTCAATTTTTTCTTCATCGCTCTCAGCGAAGAACACGCTTCCGTGCTGCCAATCTGTGCAAACTCCTTCGAAACGTACGTTTTTTTCTTCCTCCGATTTTCATGTTGCTTACTTTTCGACCACAACGAAGAAGAACTCACACTGCTGTCCGCGTTCTCCGTCAGCGGCAGTTGCGAGTGAAAATACTGCGCCTCGCACGCGTGATACAACGCCGTCCCTTCCTCGCGCTCCGCGAGTCGCTTTGCCACTTTTTCTGGATCAGCGGACTCCTCCTCTTCCCCGGGGGGGTGCAAATCTAAATCATCTAAATCGTGCGGCGCGGAATACACGCCAGGAAACGCGCAATAGCGGCGATAGAGTTCGTCGTTGCACAAACCGACGACGTCGGAGGCGTCTAATCTTTGCATATTTATTATATTAGTAGTGCTGCGAGAGGTATGCGCTGTGAAAGTAAGTGCAGTTGTATTTAAGTGTTTTGACTTTTTTTTCAAGTGGTAAAATGAAGCGTTACGAGTGAAAAGAAAGGAAAAAATTGGACATCATCACGCTTTAGAGCGCATATCGATGGAGTTTTTATGCGACAAAGATGGACGACGATTATACGCACTTTCATTCTACGTGTAATACGTTGACTTCTCTTTTTTACTACATCATTATTCTTTCTAAGAATCAATCACTTTTTGCTATGCATGTATACGTTTATATTACCCTAACATTTTCAAACACCTGGTTTCCGAGTGAATCTGATTACACTTCCTGCAACAAAATCTCATGCCGCAACGCGAGCACGTGTACGGGCTCGGAAATCCGCACACGGAGCAAAACTTTCTCGGCGCGCCGCTACTCGGCGGCCCAGCCGCGATGGACGTGTACGTAGGTATCCCGACCGGCGCTCGGTCTAACGCGTTCGCCTCTAACAGTTGATTGAACGTCCTCAGCGCTTTCGCCGATAACGCTTTACTCGAATCCCCGCCGGCTCCACGCGTCGCTCTCCCACCACCCTTCGCATTTGACCCCCCTCCTTCGCTTCCTCCTTTCTTTTTCTTCTTCGACGCCGGAACAATCTTCGTCATCGCCCCGTCCAACTTCGGTTCCTCGACCACGAACTCCTCGTCCATAGTGTCGCCTCCTCCTCCTTCGTCGTCGTCCGGTAACGCGTCCCGTTCTAACGCGTCTAACCTTGCAGAAATCGCCGCCTCTCGTCCAGCCGCGTCGACTTTACGCAACGCTTGCGCGATATTTCTCTGTCGAGAGGATTTGAGTCTCTGTTGGTCCGCCATGTTTACGTGTTTCTGTCTCTCTCTCTCCCTCTCTTTCCCCGCTTTAAGTGATTGGTGATTGCACCAATGAGACTCTGTTTTGCTCTGTTTACGCTTACTTACGCGCGTACTATTTATTCTCTCTCTCTCTCTGAATTCCCTCTCTCTCTTTCTCTCAAACAACGTCTCTGTGCGGTGTTGATCTCGCACGACTCGCGCCCGAAAGCAGCAAGCAACTCAAATATAATGAAGAGAAAAATCATCACTTTTTCCCCAAACAACAACCCACTTTGGAGGATGATGATGACGATGCAAACGACTCCTCCTCACTCTGCAGGACGAACGAACTGCTTTTTATCCTCCTCCTTTTCCTCCTCGACTTCTTCTTCGCGTTCTCGTCGCGATGACCACCATTACCACCACCCCGCGACGACGACGGGGAAAAGAAGACGAACTCTGCGTTCGAGGAGGAGGACGAAAAGCAACGACAACAACAACAACAACAACAACAACAAAGCGGATGAAGAAGAAGACGAAGAAGAGAAAGAAGAAGAACTGAAGAAGACGAGGAGAGCGATGATGACGAAAATGGTGCTCTCTCTCTCCTCGAGTGGTGTTGGTGTCCTCCTCGCAACAAAAACAGAGGAGGCGAATGCTTTGCAACTGGCACCTCTGGGAAAACCAACGCGAATAGGAAACGAGAAGCGAACGGATGCGTCCATCGAAGAAATCAAAGAAATATTAAGGAGAGATTTACAACCGGTGGAGAAAAACGCAGATGGGACGTTCAGAGGCGCGTATTTCGTCACCGGGAACGTGACGCCGGAGATTTTCGAGGACGACTGTCGATTTATCGACCCGACGAATACGACGAAATCGCTGAGCAAATACGTCAACGCTTTGAAGATTTTATTCGATCCGGAGAACAGTTCGGTGGATTTGAGAAGCATAGAGGTGAAAGACGAGAATACTATAGTGGGTGTTTATGATTGCGAGGGGTATTTAAAGCTGCCGTGGCACCCGCGAGTGAAACCATACACCGGGACGGTCACGTGGAAAACGAGCAAAAACGGTTTGATCGAAAGCCAAACGCAAGAATGGAGTGGTGTATCCGCCGCCGGCGCCATCATGGAGAGTTTTACGCCGAGTTAATGCTTACGTAAGTGGTGGTTTTTCGGGACGCGAGTGGTCTCGCCGTGATAATAACACAACGTCGTCATAGATTTAGATGTATAAATTTTACAAGAATAGTTTACGGCACGGCGACTAATATGCTCCCGGTCATTTCCTCTACTCGCGTCTTGAACACTTCGATCGGTTTCCTCTCTTTTTCCAACGCCTTCCCCAAAATCGGCACGCCTTTTCCAATCAATTTCGGACACCACTCCCCTTCTACCTCTCCGCTCTCCATATCGAACGCCGTCTGATGCGCGGGACACACGATGCACGGCGCTTTCGACCCTTCTCTCTTCGGCGCTTCCAATCCAGCGCTCAATAAAGCCGTCTTCCCTTGCATCGAAATACCTAAATGCGGGCACTTGTTCGAGACGCAATACAACTCGTCCATGAAATATTGTAACAAGACTTTCTTACCGTTCACTTCAACCACTCGACGCTGTTTGTCGCTCTGTTTCAGTTCCGAGACGGTAACGCCAGTCGGGTAGTACTCTTTTTCGTTACCCTTTCCCGTACTCTTTGTCGTGGTCTCGTTATTGCTGTTGCTCCTACTGCTACCGTTGCTACTGCTACTCGTACTCGCGTCGATGTTGTTGTTGTTCATGTTGTTCGTGTTACTTTCCCCGGCGGCGGTTCCTCCTCCACCTCCTTTCTTATTCACGTTCCTCATCCTGGCCGTCCAGACGGTCTCCCCTAACCCTTGCTCCGCTCTCGTCATCGCCGTCTCTCTCTCTTTCGCCTCTTTCCATATCCGTTTCAATCGTTTCGCTCGTCCTCTCAGCTCTTCTCTCCACAGTAAACTCCCCACGATCATCACGCACACGTCGCTCGCCGCCGCTAAGATTGGGTTTTCCAAACTCGACGATTGCTGCAAGATGTACACCAACTGCGCCGCCGCCACGGACGAGGAAATCGCGTACGTGGCTAACCGTGGGCGACGGAGTGGGACCGATTTGCGCTCGGCTTCGATGATGAACTGAGGGACCCCTTCCGCGCCGACGACGGTTTCGTCCGAAGAGGACGACGGACGGAAAATGTTAAATTGATTTTTTCCATTTCCGTTCTCGTCNGATTCCTCCTCNTCGTCGTCGTTTACTCTCGCGNCGTCTGAATCGTTCCCTTTGCTCTTCCTCGCGAAAGTGTCGCTCTTGTTCTCGTCGTAATAAAGGGAGTTCTTTTGGTACCTCCTTCTCCCTCTTCGTCTCCCTCGATGATGATGAATACTCGATGGATAATTCGTCGAAGAACTCGTCGACGTGGAAGAAAAAGAAACGAACATCTGTCTGTTTTTTAATGACGATTTGAGAGAAAAAAAAAGCTTTCAAACGAGTGCGAGAACAACACTTCTTCGTCGCGACGACGACTTTCAACACTCTAAACGCATTCATGATTATGTACGCGCGGTATATACTATGGCTAAGAACGTATTCTTTTCTAATGAGTTTTACGTGTTGTTTGTTGTTGTTGTTCTTGTTGTTTCAATCGATCGACCAACGCGTCCGCGCTCGTTTCCGGTTTCGGAACGTTCAAGGAAGAAAGCGCGAGTAAAGTCGCCGAGGGAGAGTTCTTCACGTCCAATCCGTGGACGTATTTATCACCCCATAATTTTTCCGCGAGTTCGCCTTGCGTGCTTTTTTCGATGTTTACTCGACCGACGGCGTCGTCGACTCGCATTGGGCAGATATCGTTCCCGCAACAGGCTCGCGTGATCGGGTACCAGTAGTTGTTTCCGTAGGTAAGACCGTCGCCTCGATTTTGCCTTTGGTAAGCTTTTAACAGAGCGCCTTCGAAACCCAGTTCGAGTAATTCGTCGACGGTTCGTTTCAAGTGCGTGGCGTGTTCTTTTCGCGTCATTTCGTAGACTTCGTGGACGTCGTCTTCGGTCATCTTTTGGATTTTGCGTAAAAAGGGTTCCACGCCTTTCGGCCAATCGAAACCGACGAAATGGTCTTTGGCGTGGCATCGGTAGTCCATGGCGACGATCGGCGCCGTCCTCTCGCCGGCAGGTTGTGGACACGATAACGGGGTATTACCGCAACACACCGCGTTGTACCCTATGCGGTAGACTTCGAATTTCTGTCCGCCTGGAAGTAACAAAGAATTCGTCGGGCCGAAACAGCCTTCGGAGTCGATGAGCGTGACGTCGCCTTCTTCGGTGACAAATACGTTTTGACCGTGTCTGTCTTGCTCGGAAAAGAGCAAATCAAACGTGGCAGCTTTGATGACTTCTTCGTGTTTGATGTTTTTGAACATCTCCACTGTGTCTTGCGCGACCGAGCTTCCGTAAACGGCTTCGATTGAGTAGCCTTTGGCGACCTCGTAAAATTGCGAGCGCACGTCAATTTTGTGGCCTTGGACCGCGTGTCCGTCCCACGGTAAAAAGGTTTTCACGGAACCAGTCCACGTTCGAGGGACGACGCCGGTTAAATTNGAATCTACNGTCAGTTTGTCGAGCGCGTTGAGAAATTTGTAGTTGCACTCGCCGTACGCGTGAATGCCGCCTTTAATCGGACACTGGGTGTTTTTCGATTGCGTCTCTTCGTTGCACGTCAACGGATGCTTCGCGGCGGTTTCCGGGTGCTGCTTGTACCCACCGAAATCGCACCAGGACTTTATGATCACGTTGCCGTGTTCTTTCGTGTACCCTCTCACGACGGCTGCTCCGGAAGCGCCGGCAAACATCTTCACTTTCTTACCGTGCAAATTTTGATTCGATTCCAACCGCGACAAGACGACGTTACACCCGAAGCACTTTTTGCAGTGGATTTTTCCATCGCGCGTCGTCCCCGACGCAGTTTCCTTCGCTTTCGCCGCTTTCCCCGTATCCACGCCTTTTGGCGGCTCCTCCACCGAGCACATCTCGCACGTGTCGCACGTGTCGTACGTCCCGTACGCCACCGTCCCTGCCGCTAACGCGCTTTCGTCCACCGGGACGAAACCATCGTCGTCGCCCTTTTCCCCCGTCGACGGGGCCGCCTCAGCCACCGACGCTTCCCGCGCGACCACCACCGCTAACTTCCTCTCCTTCTCTTTCCTCTCCTTCTCTAACAGCTCTAACTTTCTCCTCGTCTCTTCCTCGTTCCTTTCTTCTTTCCGGTTTCCGGCTCCCTCTTCCTTTTCCTCGGCCTCCTTCTCCTTCTTGAAATTCTCCAACGCCCTCAAAATCTCCTCTCTCTTCTTCCGCGGAATCTTTCGGAACAGTTTCAACGCCAAATCGGACTCTTCTTTCCCTGCTGCCACGTTTGGTGATGTTGCTTTTCCAGCAATCGCATCGTTGTTTTTGTCGTCGTTGTTGTTCTTCTCGACGACTTTTGCTCGATGTTCCCATCGATCTTCCCACCCAGACTTCTCCTCCTTTTCCTCCGCGCTCACGCTCTGCGCTTCTCCTTCTCGTCGAACCAATAATCGCTTCTCTTTGAACAGCTTGTGGTGTCGGTGCCACTTCGCGATGGTTTCCGCCGGGACGACCGGTTTCTTCTCCGCGAGAACGACCGGGATTTCGACATCGAGCAGGAGGAGGAAAAGCACGAACGCGCAACAAAGAAAACTTCCCCGAGAAAGGAAGAAGAGTAAGACGCGCATCGCGACGACGAGAACACGGACGAAACCACGAAACGCGAGGAGAGTTTTAGCGCATCATCCGTCGCGCTTTTGAGCGGTGCGCTTCTCTTCTTCTTTCTTCTTTGTCTTCTTCTCGTGAACGACGGTAGTGCGCGTTTTTTTGTGGAGTTTTTTCTGTAGGGGGAGAAGACCAGAGTTCGTTATACGAGTAGCTTGACCTTTTACAACGCAGGCGAGAGGTACGTTACAAACACTATCTTAACATCTCTTCAATTGTGGAGTTTCTGTAGGGGAGAAGACGAGAGTCCAAACGAGTAGCTTGACCTTTTACAACGCAGGCGAGAGGTGCGTTACAAACACTATCTTAACATCTCTTCAATTCTTCATCGTCATCGTTCTCTGTATTAGCGAACTTTGGTTCTCATATCTTTCAATGTGCGCGCGATTTCACACATGCTCGGTCGATCTTTTGGCGTTCGTTTCCAGCACTTTTGAATCAGAAGTTTAGCTTCTTCCCAGTCGCCGACTTTCTCGCAGTCCAAGCGCTCGTCGTTGCAAACGGCGAAGGCTATTTGTACCGGGTGTTGGACGTGAGACCAAGGAGTTTCGCCGGAGAGGCATTCCCAGGATAAGATGGCGAGAGCGTATACGTCGATGCCGAATGTTGTCGTTGGGTTTGTGTCCAAGGAGCGGTCGAAGAGTTCCGGGGCCATGTACGCCGGCGTTCCGACGACGTTTTTATTGTTGTTGTTGTTGTTGTTTTGCTCTTTCGGGTCGTTGGTTCCTTTGGTGTTTTGTAAGAGCGCGATGGATTGTTGCGTGGTGACCATGCCGGTGATTTGTGCGACTCGAGCGCATCCAACGTCGCATATTTTCGCACCCGATCCGTTCAATAATACGTTGTGTGACTTTAAATCGCCGTGCGTGATTTTCAATTCGTGCAAATACGCGCATCCCGCCGCGACGTCGGAGGCGACGCGGAGAAACTCCAATCGAGTCAGTCGCCGGTTTTTCCTATTCTCGCGATCGTTTTCGTGTAAAACCTGGAACAGACTTTTTGACATGAGTTCCATGACGACGCAGAGTTGATGATCTTTATCGTCCGTACACGCGCCGTAAAATGTGACTATGTTCACATGCGATAATCTGCTGAGAAGAGATATTTCGCATTCAAACGCGGTTTTTTCTTTCCGCGATAACGTCGATTTACCCGCGTGTAACGTTTTCACAGCCACTGGAAAGCCTTTGTACGTACCTTCACACACGACGCCGTATGCGCCGCGTCCTATGGCGCGTCCGATCTTAACGTCAGCGAGTGTAATTTTGAACTCGTTCTTTCGCAACTCGTGCGCGCGCCATCCTTTTTTTTCCTTGCCGGCAGATTCTCCATCTCTGTCGCGACCTTGAGAAGCGAATAAACCAGTATCAAACATTCGAGCGAGCGATTGTACGTATCCGTTTATACTGTTGTACGTTTCAATCGATTGCGACGCGTACTTTAAATCCATGAGTTCCGATGAAGAAGATGTTCCTTCGTCTCCCCCGGCGCCTTCGTCCTTATTACAATCCAGCCTTTTTCGCGACGACGCGACATCGCATTCAAACTCCATGGTCATCGTTCCGTCGTTTTCGAAGATCGAAGTGTGCCTCGATTGAGGCCTTCGTAACGCGTGCACGGTGACTGTTTCGCTGACATTTGTGTGATGATGATGATGTGCTTTTGAAACTATGATGCCTTCGAGATCGATATCGACCGAAACATCCGTTTGACCGGGCAACAAGTGCGTGAGCTTACGAGAAATCTCGGGAGCGCAGCTTTCCAAATCTTTCGCTAAACGTTTCATGCATCGTCTCGAAATTTCCGTAATTATCGCAATCAAAACTAAACCGATAACAATCAATCCCGAAATTGAACCAAACGTACCGATATTAGATGGAAGCTTTGAACTTTTGGGCATTCGAGCGCCTCGATCGAGCGCTTGCGCTAAAGGCGAGAGCGGCACGACCTTTGAATTCTGAAAAGAGGCATCAAAAACGCTCGGCGATGAGTGTTCGAACGTATCAAATGCTTCTGTTGGTCCAGACATGCTAGTAACGTTACCATCGTCCGAAGGTGAATTAACTCCGTTCCCGCCGATTGGCTCGATGAGGATTCGAGGCGGCGGAGGAGGAGGTGAAAGAAACTGTCCGCAACACCAAGAGTACGACGTTTCTCCACACGCCGTTGTCTCGCTCGAGACTCTATCGCACCATTGACCATTATATGCTAAAGATACCAAATTTCCAGCTCGTTTTGTGGAGTTGTTGTTCGACAGCGCGCCTTCCTCGAACATCGCGGAACCCAAAAAACCAAACTCATACGTCCCCCCGTCGCCGGCTACTCCTCGAAAGAGCATTCTGTTCACCGCGCGAGCGGGCATACCGTTCGCGCCACCAGGATTGATCAATACCGCGCGATCATCGACTCGACCATCGGCGATGCCTTGTCCGTACGCGAAAACATAAGTGACTTGAAAAGATTTGTCCTCTTCCAACTTATTATTTCTCCAACGAATGGTCGCGGGAAAGGTGTACTCCTTTTCTTCTTCTTCTTCTTCTTTTGCGATACTCGAAGAGGCTTCCGAGTTGTCGACGAAAGTATCTGCTCCACTATTCGTCGATGCACCATCGCTTATTATCGACAACGGACCGACGCCGTACTCGACATCTACCGAGCACAGCCGAGATAATTTTTCAAAAGGGTCCTTACTCGCGACTGCGCTTTCGTCGCATAAACTAGACTCATCAGATACGGACGAGAACGACGACGACGTCGTCGGTTCTCCCACAACTCCCGTTTGAGAAGACGTTGCGAGTAGGGCCGCACTCGCGACGGTGCAAAATGCTCTTCTCGTCTTCGCGCTCCGCATAATGCCGGGCGAAAGGAAATTTTTCTCTTCGCCTCGAAAAAATATCAAAAGCAATATTTCCCCTAGTTGCGACAAACTCAGCATTTTTATTCATCATCCGCCACCACTCTTTCCTCCTCTATTGCATCTTCGAATACTTCTTCTTTAACGATACACTCACTCTCAGCTTTTGACGACGATGATGTCCCGAAACTGCTCTTCTTTAATATCCCCCTTGCAGGCGACGGCGGCAATCCCCCGCCCGCCTCCTTCGATATCGCCCACGGCGCGACGCCGTCCCCTCCGCTCATAGATTTGCCAACCATCCGTCCTAACAGACTCTTTCCTTCTTCCCTCTCTTTCATCGCACTCTTCTTCTTCTTAGAAGATGATGATGTAAACGCATCGCCGGAACTCTTAAACGCTCGAAACTGATGCTCGTTGGTCTTGCCTCTCGTGCTCCTCAGCGGTTGCTTAAACGCGTATCTATCGCTTTCGTATCTCTCGCTCTCCCTGTTCAGTTTCACCCACACGTTCTCCTCTCGGTCTACTTTCACCTCGTGCGTTCTTTGCCTCCGCGCGACGGTTTTGCGTTCTTTCGTGAACGCGTCGAAGTACACGCGTTCCCCGCCTTTGCCGACGTCGATTTTATAATGGTGCCACGGGCAAACAATCACGCAGGATGACGAAGAAGAAGCATCGCCACCGTTGCTCTCGCTCCCGAAACTGTTGCCGCTGCACACATCGTCCTCGATGTCCGCGTGCAACAAAGGCGCGCCCATGTGGTAACACGTCGCGTCGAAGCATAAAAATTGTTGTTCGTGATGATGTTGGACGTCATCTGTATCGTCGTTTTCATCGTCATTCTTCTTCTCGGCCTTCTTCGACGGCGAGAAAGGGTTCACCATCAAAACGACGAATCGATTCTCGATTTCCAATTGCATTCGATGATTTGTGTCCCTTACGAACGGGTGGACCGTCGTACCGGCAAAGTGCCAATTTGTATCGTCGTCTTTCGGAACAACAACGACAGAATCTTCTCTTTGGTCTTCCATTTTGTTCATCGCGTGGTGGTGTTATTGATTCATATTCACGCGTAGTATTATGAATAGGGGAATTTCCAAAACGTCTCCTCATTCCAATCCCTCGAAATGTTCTCGCGCGGTGCGCACGCGACGACGAATACCAACACTAAAAGAGCGCACAAAGCGAGAGCGCGAAAGTTCTTCGTTTTAGTATTCTCCGCTCTTTTATTGTTTTCGTTGGCGAAGGTGTTTTTGCGTGCCAAAGAGGACGACGATGTTGATGTCGCGCGAAAGCAGCAGATGCAGATGCAACAGGTGCAGATGCAGACGCGGGGGAAGAGAAGAAGAAGAAGAAGAAGGAGCGGAGAACAAGAACAAGAAGAAGAAGAAGAAGAGAGTGTGGCGATGGATGCGTCGAACAACGCGAGCGGGAGAAGGAGAGATCATGACGACGGAGAAGAAGAAGAAGAAGAAGAAGAAGAAGAAGAAGCGCCTTCCTTTCATCCACCACCACCAACAACAACAACGACAGCGCCATCATCGCCTGTGTCTCCTCCAGCAGCAGCATTTGCTGTTTCATCGAAGAACCGACGTTTCGTTGGCGATATTAAACTGCACGCCTCCTTGGTCTCGCTCGTCGAGCGGAGAGCGACGCCGAGGAAGAAACAACTGATTATGACAACCTTTGACGAACGGTCGTACGTGTTCGCGTTACACCACGCGTTGAACGTGGAGAGGGTGTTACGGGAGAGCGAGTTTAGCGATAGTAGTAGTAGTCGTAGAGGAGGAGGAGGAGAAGAAGAAGAAGAAGATATTGGCGGGTGGGTCGCGTTGACGTATAAGGAAGAGACGTGCGTTGAGTTTGAACGGTTGTGGAAGTTGGCGCACGAGCACAATTATCGCGACGAAGACGTGGAACGAGGGAAGGAGAGACGGACGTTGAAGAGTGAGATTGGGTGCGTTTGGGATTCTCGGTTTAGCGGTCCAGACGGGACGGTATGGACGGCGTTGAATAATATTCACGAGAATTTGGTGAGAGCGGTGACGGAACACGGACACTTGTTGTGGATGGCAAGGTGGGATTTGATGGCAAGGATTGCGTTAAGAGGCGTTCAAGTGATTGGTTCCGATGCGGACGTGGTCTTTACGACGAACCCGTTCCCGTTTTTGACTGAAGGCGCGTTGGGAAAGTTTACTGTGATGATTGCGGAGGAAAGTCACGAAAGTGGCCACGCGCAGTGCGGGATGTCATTTTTAAACGGCCAGAAAATGAGAGCGGATGGACCGAGCGTGAAGTTGATCGCGGACGTGCCTTTTATTTTAAGACGCGTGATTGACGCGGCGAAAGACTTTCCGGATTTTAGGAGGAATTACCTGTACAGGAAGATTACGAGAGAGAAAGATATCGGCCACGGGGTGACCATCTTCTTCGATCAACATTTNTTCAAGGATTCTATAATCACGCACGCGAGAGGACATCGGTCGTTCACGTTTTTCTTTGGCGATGGAATCAACAACTGGGGTAACACGAAAGATTTCATGGATGCTGGGTTAGGAAGAGATCGTCAGCACAGTCACGGAACCGGCGGGTATAAATGGGAACGAGAGGTGATGAGCGAGGCGAGCGGGTACGACGAAATGCAACTCGAACGGTTCGGTATTTACTCTGACGACGTGCAAAAGCATCACATTTTATGGACGCCGCTGACAAATAAACCATTAGGTAAGGAATCGATCGAAGAGTTTAGTTCGTCTAATGTTGGTGAAGGTCCGGATGACTTTAAGAAGATGGTGTCGTATTTGAAGTCTTGGAAAGAGAAGAAGGAGAGAAACGAGCTCACGCAAGACGACGAGAAGAGAAAAGCGGAAGACGCGATTGGCGCCTTGGAACGATTGACGGTTGGCGCAACCGACGAAGAGATTGCAGAAGGCCCGTTCTTAGGTAGCAAAGGATACAATCCGTTGCCTCCAATGGATAATTTCGTGCCGAATGGTAATTTGCTCGCGCGATCGTACATCCTCGAGTTAGAACGCGAAATCCGAGAATCGCCACTTCCGAAACGGCACCCAAAAGGCAGAAAACCTTCGAATGACGAAGAAGTAGAGGAATATGATCAAGAATTGTTCGCTTTCTTACCGCAATGGCTCGTGCAAACGTGGCGTGTGGGTGCTCTCGGCACTTTTGTAGACCCGTCTAGATTACGGGACGCGAAGAAGGACGCGAGAGCGGTGGCGTTCCACGCGACCAACGCTTGGGATAAAGTAGGCACGTTAAAATCGATTGGGTTATGGGACGAGCGCGTGGATGTTGCTTTACGAGAAAACACCGCGCGTCACAAATTGGCACACAGGCAACGCGTCAAAGCGGTCGCGTACGTACCTGAAATCGACTCGCAACCGCAAACCTTTTTACAATTTGACGTCAAAGAAGATTTCGTCCTCGCTGGCTTTTACGGTTTAGCGATGGTGGCAAAGAAAAGCGGTCGAGAAATGGTGGCGCCTCGACCACCGTGCGCATCTAAATGGATTCGATATTTCACCGATCAGAGAAGATGGTTGGAGAAACCGTACAAGTTCCGCAAGTGCACGCACCCGTTTTGCGACGAGTGGAAAATCGTCCCGGTGTTGCGCAAGAATTTCAACGAACACGAGGAACGCGAGGAAATGGATTTATCGAAGAAATATAGGTGCGAAATTCAAGGCGAGTCGATTATTGACGAAGACCCGGATCGGAACAAGAACAAAAGATTAGCCTGGGGGAACGCGTGTAAACATAGTCGCGACAATCCGAAAGGTTTAGCGCCTTCAGATTTGGATTTTTACATGAAAGTCTTCCCGGACGTAAAACCAAACGGCGGTGCGAAAAGTTTCGAATTGCAAATCCCATCCTCAGCGGTAAAAGATGAGAAATCAGGTATTTACTCGCTGACGGCGCAAGAGCTTTCTGATATGATTCGAACTGCGGACGAGAACGCAGACGTGTGGTACCTTTCGAAACCTGTAGCGCCTGATTTTACGAGGAACGCGACAACGGTTGAGGACAACGACGCGAACACGATGATGCGATTCGATGCTTTGCATTATTGCACCGTTTAGATGATGATGAAAGATTGTTATGTATTTAGGAAGTAGTATTTTAGTCAGAATTAAAATCTGTCTGGTCGGTCTATATGTACAAAAAAATGATTCGTGTCGCGTCGTCGATGAATGTACNTTAAATCATACATTTCTCTCGCGCATTCGCGCACCGCCTTCCTCTTCTTNTTTCTCTCTNTACGTTCGCTTCTTCTCTTATAAATATCAATTATAATCATCCAAAAGGCAGGAGAACAGAACAGAGTTCCAAAATATGTGCCTTGAACATATTTACATCTTGTCGCTAACCTTGGCGCACAACAAAGCCATGCCGCCGCAAAACGCCGCGTTCACGATCAACTGTTCCGGCTTAAAATCGTCCTTTTGCATGGCCATGATCGGCAACGCGGTACCCCACGCGACCGCAGCGCCTTGCATTTGTTGCTTCGTCGCGACTTTTCTCGACATCAACATCGTGATGCCGTTACCGACCAACGCTTGGCCCATCCACGCTTGCCACTTCGGCGAGGCTTCAACCGCGCCCTTCTTGTAATAGAAATCGTTCGCGAATTCCGGGGCGAGGAGCATTTGCGCGCCGTAGTTGCACTGATGTTGTAATAATTAATCGTCGTTCCATCAAAATCATCGCCGCGTCATCACGACGGAAAGAGAGAGAGAGAGAGAGAGAGAGAGAGAGAGAGTACAAAAAATATCAGCACACGTCAAACCCAAAGGGGTCGACAAAACGCAAAAAAAAGGAATAAATTCTCTTTCTCATAAAAACCAATTACGATCGGAAATGCGCGTCCTTTCCGCTGCTCTCCTCAAATCGATTTTCTCGAACTTTATCCATAAACGATCGAAAACGAAAAAGTTCTTCGCGTTTGTATTATTTTAGTTGTTGGTCGCTCGAGAGCGCGCCGCCGCCGCCCGAGAAAGAGAGAGAGACAAAAAGAGGTTCGTTGGTTGGGGGAATTCGTTTTTAATCCATCGCGAATGAATCCACAAACACAAAACTCTTCTTTCGTCTCGAAAAACGACTCCTCCGAAAACGAAAACGAAAACGAAAGCAAAGTAGGAATAAACAAAACGCACCATGCCGACGCCGGCAAGAGTCATGGTCGTTTCTGGTGATGGTAAAGATGGCATTTTTATTAGAGAGTAGTTTATAACGTGTGTGTAGTTGTGTGTGAATTTGTGAGCAACACAAGGTAAAAAAAGACGTGTCGAGATGAGTCACGATGACGTTATTAGATTAGATATTTTCCGAGGCAACCCAAGGAGTCAAAAGACGCTTTTTCCTTCTTTTTCACTTTTTTTGTTGCAGTCGAACAACACTCGAAAACAAAAACATCTAGAGAGAAAATGTTGCATTTTTCGAACATTAAGAAGTGATATATTACGCACAGACAGACACGCATCATGTACGCGCGCGTTGCATAAAAATGACCCCGCGTTCTTCTTCTTCTCACTCCCGCTGCTCGTTCCTTTTCTCCCTCTTCTTTTTCTTCCTCTGCGTCTTCTTTCTTTTTGACCGACTTTTCG
>JGI20155J14468_10001019_pt1 | contig 22440 bp, 15 predicted proteins | sample COG_05_FD_14468 | JGI IMG/M metagenome (IMG submission 14468) | reverse complement strand
ACTACTCTTTTGTTTTTGCGATCTTTATTCCTCAATACTCCAACAGCAGAGAAAAAGCTCTTTGATATATACGTGTGGTCCACTCTTCTTCTCGTCGTCGCTTTCAACGAGAGAAGGAGCGTGACAGCGAAAACAGCGAAAGCAGAAAAAGCGCTTCTCGTGGTTTGTGTGTCTCTCTTTTGAAGAAGAGATGGTGATCTCTCTGTCCCAGAAAAGAAGGTGGCACGTTTACTTAAATTTTAGGGTTAGGAACCCTAAACAATTTTTTTTTGCCTCTTTTGCTCTCTTTTTCTCTTTTTATGCCTTTTTCCCTTTTTTCCCTTCAAAATTGGTACTCACAAAAAGAATGAGAGCGTTTAATAATAAAGAGAAAGAAGAAGACCTCTGAAGGAAATGAGACGATCGGAGAGCGCTCTCAACGTGAAAGCACCCGCAGTTGGTGGAGCAGTCAACGCGTTTTTACACTCCGGGTGTGAATACGGTGCGTTGTTTTGTGTGTTGTTGTTTAATTAATTATATCTCTCGGTTCGTTTTTTTTTACCCGCACTTTTCTTACTTCCGCAAAAATCATCGTCTGCGGCTTTTGTCGTCGTATCTTTACAGACGAACAAAAGCAGTGTTTTGCTGCTTTCGTTTTCCTCTCTCTCTCTCTCTCCCTTCTCTCTCTGTGTATGTGTGTTTATAGTCCTCTTTCCTGCGCGTGCGATGATGATTCCACATCAAAAAAGAAGACGAGAGAGAGAGACACTTTTTCCGTAGAAGCAGTTAAAAGTGAACAAACAAACTTTCTGATTGAATACCCAATTCGCTGACATCTTTTCTCTCTTTTGTCTCTCTCTTTTTCTTCTCACATCATCCTATGTCGTCGTACTAATGAAAAGGCATATTCCAAGAAAAATCAACGAAAGATGAGGACGCGTACTGCGTGTTCGTGGACGATGCGGTTCCCGGGAAGTTTGCGGATGCGGTGTTTTGCATATTCGACGGCCACGCCGGGAAGCTGAGCGCGACAAAGTGCGCGGAAGAATTTTTACAGCGAATATGCGACGCTTTGCCAGAAGACGAGAAGCCGAGCACGAGTAGCGGTAAAAGAAAAGAGAGCAATAATAATAATAATAATAATAATAATAATAGAAGAAGGAGCAGCGCGGATAATCTAAGATATCACGATATTTTATTGGACGATAGAGAAAGCGCCAAACGAGTGTGGCCGAAATCGTTAGAGCAGGCGACGAGAGACGCGGCGGCGAAGATTAACCACGACATGCGAGTAACTGGAAGAGATGGAACGACCGCGTTGGTTGTTATGATTAAAAGAGCATTAGACACAAACATCGCGTACGTGAAAACAGCCTGGGTGGGGGATACGCGAGCGGTGATTCGATATAAAAACAGAACGTTCAATTTGAGCGAAGATCACACAGCGATGAATTTAAACGAACGCTCGAGGATGGGGCAGTATTACAGAGCTCGCGCGAGAAAAAGTCGCGTTTTGAAGCAAAAAGCGGACGAGTTGAAATCACCTAAGAGCAGACGAAGCCGAAACGCGAGTGTGGATGATCTTCTCACGGATTCGGATAATCCGTCCATCGAAGGCGGTTTAGCCTTTAAAGAGTGGCAAGAGAAGTCGCAAGCAGAAAAAGAAAAATCAATCAGAGGTGGATCAGAAATGCTCACGCGATTTGCCGGTGGAAGAAGAGCTTCGGAGGTGCTCAAATCTCGCAACGATAGCTTTACGCAAACCTCGGAAGCGGTGAGAGAAAGAGAACACGAGGGCAGGAACACGCCGCCACCGATAACGACGAGTTCTACCGGGAGAGATACAATAAAAATTCCAAAGAGCAATAGTGGCACAAACCTAAACAATATAGTAGTAAAAAGTGTCGTAAAATCGACTTCGGGGAGCGATTTAACCCAAGCCCAAGGTGCCGGAAACGCCGCGGCAAAACTCGCGGATTTATCTTTGAAATTACCAAGAGAAGATGCCAGAAAAGAGTTAAAAAAGATGCATGCTAAATTCGAGGAGAAAGAAATTAAGAAGACGATACGATCGCTCGCGGCGGGAGTCACTCAAGACGATTCTGCTTTTTTGAATAACAATCATAGTGGCGAAGATTCGAGCACCAACGGGAGCAGCTCAGGGAGGAAGAGTTCTTCCTTACCGTACAGTTCCTCGAGCGAAGAGTTGGAAGATTCGCGTCTAGAACCGTCCACAACGCAGAATTTTGGCGGAGAAGAGAACGAGGACGACGACGACGACATCTACGCGACTTTGTTTCCATTCAAAATTGAAGACATACCTCGAGTGCACATCGATCGTTCCGGTCTAGTTTCCTCGATGCACTCGAGAAGAACGTCGTTCTTAGCAAGAATAGAACACGAAGAAACTGGCGGTTTGTCCGCACCAAGAATTGTCGCCCGAACTGGCGTATCCTGCGCATTCTCGCGGTCGATTGGTGATTCCGGCGTCGCTCGCGCCGTCATATGTACGCCAGAGTTCAGAGATTTCACCATCGCCTGCGGAGAACCGGCTCGGATAGTTTTAGCCTCAGACGGGTGTTGGGATGTGTTTACGAGCGACGAAGCGACGTTACACATTGAATCCTTGCGTGACGCCGATCACACGCGAACGAGCGATATTTCTACGAGAGGGGGAGGTTTCCACAACACGGCAACCGTGGACGCCTCGGTCCGAGGCGGAAGCAATCACAGCGGGAATAACATGAGCTCCGGGAAAGATGGGAGCGGAATGTACGCAGATTTAAGCGTTCGATTTGGCCAAAACTCCTCGTTTCAAGAGTCTGCGCCAGGTATACCTGCCGCCCAAGCGGCTAAGAAACTCGCGAAAGCGGCGAAGCAGAGAAGATTGTATCGAAGTTACCCTCCGGACGATATTACGGTTATAGTCGTCGATATCAACTTGGCGCATTTCGAAGTGATTGATCAACCCGGATGTTCGTGCGTGGTTTCATAAGTATGATAATACTTTTGTTTTAATACCTGTACTATTGTTTTTGTTGTAAACTACCTATTCCATGTTCAATACATAACTATAACTGCTACTATAACTGCTATTACTACTTAGTGCTAGATTAATAACTACTCTTCTGAAGGAGAAATTCGAAACACGGCGATTCTCTGGTCAGGAAACAAACTCTCAAACGGCGGGGGACTCGGTGGCGGCGTTTTCGTGCCACTTTTTCGAACTTCTTCACAAACTAACCCTTCTTTTTCTAAATTCTCAAAGAAATCCACGTCCATCCCATCGTATCTGTGTTTCGTGTGCGCGTAGAGCATGAAACCGCTTTTTGTCTTTCGGCATCTGGTTCGCAACAGTTTTGCGATGACTCGCGGTAATATTTTCACTCCAGATTCGTCGTACACGAGGTCCGAGCCGAGGAGAAAATCAACGTCAATCATTTGAGCATCGTAATCGTCTTTTACTTCTTCTTCTTCTTTATCTGATAGTATAACTTCGTTCCAATCCAACGACGTCGCGTAAATCTTCTCTCGTTCCTTCGACGATAATTTTCTCTTCTCTCTGTTCGAATCGAGTATCAAATTTAACCAATCCAGAGCACCTCCCGCTTCCATCTCTGTCGCGTGAAAAGCATCGATGGAGTCGCAAAATTTCCTCACGATCGTCATCGCCAGCCACCCGTTTCCACTTCCGAGCTCTAAAACTCTCACTCTCTTTTTTGTGCCGCTACTAAACAACTCTTCTGATTTTGAACAGAGAAAATCTTTCAGAGCGACGGCGGCGTCCCATCTCTTCTGTCCAGTCGTATTGAACGTGGTCGTTTGCATGTATAAAGCAGCGTCGCCGAGATAGAAGTAATTATCGTCGTCGTCTGAATCGTCGTCATCATCATCATCATTGGGTGGTGGTGGTGGTAATGGTGGTTCAAAAGACATGTGTATTCGCATTAAAAGTTTTGGATAATGAGGAGTTGTTCGTTACAAACACGGATATGACATGCGAGAGACATAATACGAATACTAACAACAACTAAGTATCGTCCAACTTCTCCAACACCCCCTCGCTAATCAACGGCTGCGCTTCTTCTCTCCTCAACAAGTGCACGGAGTCCTTCTTCAAATCGACGACGCCGTCTTTGAAATAAATCACGCCGTGATCTTTCGTACACCGCACTTGCACTTTATGCTCCTTGGGCGGATCCCGGTCTAAAATCAAGTTCATGTTAATACCTTCCTTCTTCCCCATGTATTTGTTCAGAATTTTCGAATACTCCGTGAAATAATCTCGTTCCGAGTGCGATAAATTTTCCGAGATCGAATCCGGTAAGCCGACGCCTAACGTCCATCGTAAACTCTGGATTCGTTTCACGCGTTCGTTGAGATAAATCATCAGTGCTTTCTTGTTGCGCAAAATCGAGTGATGGTGCGTTTGTATCGCCGCTGTTATTCCTTCTTGTTCTTCTTTTCCTGTGACTTGCTTCAACTTTTCCGCTAAAGATCTGTTTTCCTGATAATGCGCTTTCACTTCCTCTAGTATCGACCGCACGAGCTCGTCGTTATACGGTGGAATCGAGGACGGACTCGCGCTCGATTCCACGGACGAGGCGATTTCTTTCACCAACTCCGTGGCTTTTTTCCCGAATGATGTGGATGACATTTGTCTTCTTTATCTCATAAAAATAAACAAAAACGCAAAAAGCCGTCGTAGATGTATATATATTCTCTCTCTCTCTCTCTCTCTCTGTGTGTGTGTGTGTGTGTGTGTGCGTGAAAGAAGTCCGAAAAGCGTGAGCGAAAAGATGTTTACCAAACAGGATTCTGACGATTTTTTGAATAATTTTTCTCTGCAAAGAACAGACAAATCACACAAATTCTTCGTACGTAGTGTGTGTGTCTCGAGTGTCTCCTGTGCGTGTGTTCATAATGTAATAGCGTACCGAGCAACTTTCTTTTAATTAGGCGTGAAATAAATATATATTAAGTGTTACAATCATTGTTTAATAATTACGCGGCAGACTTCTCCGAGGAGGACCCCGATAACAACGGTTCCTTCTCCAACGCCTCCCTCTCTTTCGCTTCTTGCTCTTTTTGCGCGATTTTCGCAAAGTTGTACCAAAAGAAGCCGACTAAGACGATCCCGTACCCGATCGCTTCGACGACCGTGACGACGTCGTGATACACCGCCATGCCGTATAAAATCAACAGCACAGATCGAGACATGGAGAGAACTTTCAAAGTCAACGACCCGGCGGCTTTGATGACCCCCAAGGAACACAGGTTGGTGAAGAAACCGAGACAGCCGGCCAAAGCGAAGAGGTGCGGTTGACCTTTCACCATTCCCCACGCGTCTTTATCTACCATATCTTGAAACTCCAAAGCCGCGCTCGCCACGAATAAGAAGAACAAAGACGCCGGGGAGATGAAATATAAACCTTCCCACATGGAAAAAGATTTATTGGCCAACAAAAACTGCATCCACGCGCTCTTCGCGGCTTCGCTCAACTCGGCGACGAGAATGCACGTAAAACCAACCGCGGTGAAAGAAACATCTCCCCAGGCAGCCATTAACGTCCCAACGACGATGACCAAAATCGATAAGAATACCCGAGTGTTGAACCTATCCAATCCCATACCAGTTAATAACGCGAACAACACCACCGGTCCCATCGCTTTACACATCTGCAAAAAACTCAGCGAGAGATAAAAGTACGCGGTATTCCCAGCCGCTAACGTCGTCGCTTGGAAAAACCCAATCGGTGACACCACCATCACGTATTCTTTCAAACCCATCTCAAACTTATCTTTTCCTAACTCGATGACGTTAAATTTATACAGCAACGCCGTCATCACCCATCCAAACGCGACTCCTAAGGACGAGAGGACGATTGGAAAATGGAACGGCGTGACCGATAAAATGTATTTGTTCAACATGATAATCCCAGCCGCGGAGGCTAAGTAACCCGCGCCGTAAAAGACGATGGACCAGACCATTGAAGTCGTGGATGCTGCCTTCATCTTTTAATACTATTATGTGATAATACGCGTCCTTATTCTCGTTCTTCTCTGAGGGAAAAGAAAGAATTTTTCCCTTTCTTGGGGCGCGGCCTTGTGCAACCCTAAATCACAGTATTGCTTTCCTTTTCGTCAGTTCGAGCAACTGTTCGAGCTTGGCGCACTTGGCGGTCAACGCGTCGACTTTGACGGTCAAACGAGATATCGCTTCGTCTTTCTCCTTTATTACCGACGACGACAACAAAGATGATTTTCGAGGATGGTTTTTTTCTTCTTCTTCTTCCTTTATCGTCGCTTCCTTTAGAGAGAGGAGCTTCGTCGTCGTCGTCGTCGTTTTGGTTTCTTCTTTGTCTTCTTTTTCTTTTTCGTCGTCGTTCTTCTCGTCGTTTGCGGATGACTGCGCGAGCCTTTGCTTGTGCGTATTTTGTTCTTGTTCTTGTTCTTGTTCTTCTTCTTCTTCAATCTCGTATTCGTCCGTCTCGCTGTTCGATTCTTCTTCTTCTTCTTCTTCTTCTCGGTCTCCGTCTCTTTCGTCCGGGTGGTCGAGAGACATAAAATCATCCTCCACGGCGGTTTTAATCTTCAACAAAACTCTCTCCGCCGCGTCCTTCTCGCTTCGTGCGACCGCGCTCATCTCCTCTCTCGTCAACTCGCACCGTATTTTTGGACTTCTCAACACTTTCGCGTTTAGAAGTTCCCAGTTTTCCAGTTTCCCTTTGAAGCTGTTTTTGATCGGGTAGTTGTGCATGGATATCATCCTCGCAGTATTCGAACGACGACTGAAAGAAGAGGAGGAGGAGGAACACGTAGTTTTCATTAAAATCTCCGCGCATAACACCCCGTCCGAGAAGTCTCTCGCGAAGTGCTTCTTCGGTTTCGATTGCAGGTTCAACCGGTCGATCCAGACGTAAATTTCCATTCGCTCTCTTTCCGTTATTTTTTTTAAAGTACTCCTAGAAGTCGTCATCGCGCGAAGAAGAAGAGTGGCGCGTACTTCAAACGGTACGCTCGCGCGTGAGCACTCGTTCGCGTTAAAAAAATGTGCGCCGCTGCTTTATCGTCAGTCCGGGTGTGTGTGTGTGATGTAATGTGACGTGTTTATTTTTAGCAACAACACATGTGAAGCATGCATGTTTGACTTTTTTTTTTTGTTTTTTTTCTGAGAAACGGCTTTTTCACAGAAGAGAAGACAAACGACTGCTCTTTCTGAAAATGCTTCAAAAATCATCATTTCTTCGGTCCGGTTGTTCTTTAAGAAGCACGACGACAACAACAACAAGAACAAGAACTCACTCAGAAGAAGAAGAAGACAAAAGAAGAAGAAAAATGGACCCGCTGGCGACGACGGAACGTTTCGAGCGCGAATTCAGAGAGGCTTTGTCTTTTAACTCTTCTTTGTCTTCTTCCTCTGATAAAGTCGTTAAAACCAGAATCCAATTCGCTTTGGAGGCGGTTTTGTCTGCGACGACGCCTCGCGACGTTTACGACGCAAAAGATGACGAGCACTACCCTTTCGACTCAGACGAGAAAGAACTGGAAAAGATTGAAACTTTGGCGGAGTTTTTCTACCAGTGCGCATCCGTCGACCTTTACCCGCACGCGTTCGATGTGCGCTTGGAAAATGTCACAAACTCCTCGTCTAAAATGTCTTCAATAAGTGAAGAAACGAAAGCTTCGTTACGAAGCGCGTACGTGCGAAACAAAACAGAATTAACCAGAGCGTGCCGAACACTAGCGGAAATGGAAGACGAGAAAACGACGGAGCAATTGGAGAAGATCGAGTGGCGGATGAGTGCGGAGACGAGCTCGAGGATGCGACAGAACAGAGGACGACATCGAGAAGGAAGAGACGGACGGGAGGAGGAGGAAAGCGAAGGAGTAGGAGGAGACCGGTTGCGATACGTGGTGAAAGTAACCCTGAGAAGTGTGGGCGAGAAGAAGAAGAACGCGGCGGCGGCGAAAAGGAGGGTGGAAGTTTTCGAGTGTTCGTACGAGACGTTGAAAAAGCTGAGCGAGGACGTGGAGAAATGCCGGGAGAAGAGCGAGGACGCTCGAGCGAGACGGATTCGCCGGTTCGTGAAACGACCGACTTGATGTAATAATAGAAGATTAAATGAATAGAGAGCGCATAGAAGAGAATAAGTTAGACGACGAATAGCGGCGAGTATACCAGTTTTTAAAGCATATTTATAATAACGTAAATTTTCCTCTTCTTCTTCTTCTTAACCGAGCGCGTCCGGAAACACGACGTAGTGCAAAGTCTTCACGATAATATACGTCACCGTAAACGCGACGAAATATCGCGAACAAAACGTATCAAACACCTCCAAAATCTCTCTCGTTTTTCTACTCACCGTTCCGTACACTTTCAAAGGAATCGCTATCACGCTCGCGCCTTTTCTAAATTTCGCGATGCCGCTCGTTTCGTCCGATCTCTCCTTGTCCTCTTGCGTCGATTTAATCTTCTCCATTTCCGTCGCGTACCGGGTGCTAATTTCCGTCGTTTTCTTCTCTCTCTCCGACGCGCTCATGTTTGCATCCAACATTACTTTTTTCGTCTCTTCCATCTGTTTCGTCATCAACTTCTCAAACTCTTCCTCTCTCGCTTTTCTCACGTCGCCCGGGCTCATAAATCCGAGCAAACCGCCCATACCTCTCGCCACCAATCCTACGCTCAAATCGTGATAGATGGCTAAAATCGCCACAACTTTCGTGCTTCCCAACAAGATAAAATTCGCGCCGACGACAAACACCACCCCGGCTAAATACGTCTCCGACGTCTCGTGTCTCGGCAACACCCACCCTAACCCTTTCGTTTGGACGAACGGTATCGCCGTTTCTCTCACGAACGATTCCAACACGCACAACTCCGTTCTGACGCGAATCAACACGTCGTTAATCAGCGGTCGATAATTTTCAATGTTACTATCCCCAGCCAAGGAAAGTGCGAGTCTTTGACCGACTCGAAAGACACCATCGGATGCTGGACAGACTGGCGAGAAGTTCGCGAACGGGTCGATGGATTGTTGCGAACTCGCGGCGAACGCGTTTCCAGCCCCTTCAAAATTTTGGAGGAGGAAACCACTCCCATTTGTACCAGCGGATACGCTGTTGATATCTGTGGTCAATCCAACGTACCCAACAGTCGTTGTCATCACCATCATCCTTGTCGCTGTATTTAACGTCTCGGTATTAGTATTAGTATTACTTCTCCCAAAATCTTCCTTTTCTTCCGAGAGGAGGAGAATATCCAGCGGGTCGAAGATATTCGCATCCTCATCGTCGCGAGAATTGTCTTCAACAGAAAAATATAAATGTTTCCCCGCTCTTCTCGTCACCATCGTCCTCCTTAAAGCTTTAGTATTCTTTAAAACGCTTCCTCTCGATCTCGTTTTCGTCGCGTTACCACCGGGGAGTTGAACTCGCGTCCTCGTAGGGCACGTCGTCGTACACGGCATCATCTTTCTTGATGAATACTACTCCTACTACTCTTAATAATTTAACAATAACAATACAGTGACTCTGTTGTGCGTAATAAAAAAGGAAGCAAAATCGAGACAAAAACAACAGAGACAAAAAAACTTTTTTTTCTTTCTTCGAGAGAGAGAGCAAAAAAAAAAACCAATTAATTTCTCTCACGCAACAAAAAAAAATGAATGCATTCGTCAGACAGAAGAAGAGACACACACGAGAGATAAAAAAATGACGTTGATGAAAGAAGAAGTTCCTCCTCCTTCGGCGGAGGAGTGCGCGAGAGTGTGGCAACTGGAGTACGAGACGCAGACGAGGAAATCTGTGGACGCGTCTTCGAGAGGAGGGAAAGGAGGAAAAGAGAGGAATGGTAGCGGTACTTTTAATAATGGAAAGAACTTTCACGAGGCGGCTGCCGTGGAGGCACTGATGACGATGACGGAGAGAAAAACGACGCACAAAGGGATATCGATCACGTGGCGAAACCTAACGTATACGGTCCAGATTGGCAACAATAAGAAACAGAAAACGAGTAAAAAAGTTTTGGACGACATGACGGGCGCGGCGATGCCGAGACATTTCGTCGCGTTAATGGGTCCGACGGGAAGTGGGAAAACGTCTTTGCTCAACTGTCTCTCCGGTCGAATACCGAAGAAAGACGGGACTTTAACCGGGGAGATTTTAGTCGACGGGAAAGCGAGGAACGAGAAGATTTATCGAAGCAGACAAGTGGCGTACGTGATGCAAGAAGAGTTGTTGTTCCCTCACTTGACGGTGATGGAAACGTTCATGTTGCACGCGAAGTTGCGCTTGCCGCAAAGCATGAAGATCGAAGAAAAGACGAGGTTGGTGAGAAGTTTAATCTTAGAGTTGGGGTTAAAAGCGGTGGAAAATTCAAAGATTGGAAGACCTGGGGGCTTTCCGAGAGGGTTGTCCGGTGGAGAAAGGAAGAGAGCAAACATTGGCATAGAAATGGTGGCAAATCCAGAGGCGTTGTTTTTGGACGAGCCGACGAGCGGGCTCGATTCTTTTCAAGCGCAGAACGTCGTCAGAGCGTTGCAAGATTTAGCCGCGCACGGAAGAACGGTCGTGTGTACCATCCATCAACCTCGAAGTTCTATTTTTAAGTTATTCGACCAACTTTTGTTAATAAGCGAAGGGAAGATGTTATACATTGGCGATTCCGAGAAGGCGGTGGAGTACTTCGCGAAGTTATCGTTCATGTGTCCAGATTTGACGAACCCGGCAGATTTTTTCATGGACATTACGAGCATGGATCGAAGATCAGAAGTGGCGGAGAAAAATAGCAGAGATCGTTTACGATTGTTCGCGAATAAGTGCGAGGAACGAGAGTTGGGCGAGAACGCGGTGAAATTAGCAGGCGCGATGAACTCCTCCTTGTTCGGAAACGGAAACGCCGGCGGCGGCGGTAGTGGTAGTAATAATAGTAAAAATAGAAAGAAGAAAGGAGAAGACAACACTCTCGTGAACGAGTACCAAGGACGAGGCGCGAATTGGTTTCAACAATTCGCGTTACTCATGGACCGCTCGTTGCGCGAACAGAAACGGAACGTGATTGGCATATTCGTTCCAATCGTCATCGACGTCATTTACGCTTTAATTCTCTCCGCNTTGTACAGAGATTTAGGAAAAGATCAACAAGGNGTGCAAGACAGAATCGGGTGTTTGTTCTTCATATGTTTGAACGTTGCGTACACGTCTGCACTCCCTGCGATTAACTTGTTCGCTGGAGAAAAGGCAGTCATAGGGAGAGAACGCTCCTCCGGCGCGTATTCGTGTTCCGCGTATTACATTTCCAAGTACATCGCGGAACTTCCAAAACTGTTGCCGAGGTTGTTCTTCTGCGCGTTGGTGTATAACGTCGTCGGGTTCCGCGAAGGCGCGGAATACTTTTGGACGTTCGTTTCCATCATAATCTGCGAAGCGTTGGCGGCGCAGGCGTTGGGCATTTTCATGGCGGCGTCGTTACCGGTTGGCGCGGCGTTAGCCTTAGGACCGGCTTCGATTACCATATTCACCTTGTTCGGCGGCATTTACTTAAACGTCGATTCCATCCCGAAAGGCGCCGGATGGATAAAATACATCGATTTCATTTATTACGCGTTCTCCGCGTTAGCAGCGAACGAGTTTGGCGGCGACGTGAAATTTACGTGTGTAGAAGGAGAAATTCGGTGCTTGGAGAACGGGAGAGAAATTCTGGAGTTGTATTCGTTCGAGAACGTGAAAGTCGGGACGCAAGTCGGCGCGCAGTTTGGTTTGCAGTTGGGCATTCAATTTTTAGCCTTTTGGTTCTTGAAGAGAGGTCAAGAAGCGTACATGGCGTTGAACATCCCCCGAGAGGAGGACAATAAAAGCGTGAATAGTGATGACGATGCTACCGTGAATACGAAAAAGAGAGTGACCAACGCGTAAATAATATGAATTTTTTACCAAGTATTATTGTTCAAAGCTACTAATTATGCTGCTAGTATTATCAATCATCATCGATTTTGCACTTCCATTTGTAAATGCCGCAAAGCGTTCATGGCCTCCTTCGCCTCCTTGGAATCCTCGCCCACTCCTTTCCTGGCCACATCTAAAGCTCTTTGCGTCACGTTCATCGCGTCCGAGACTTCGCCGAGCTCAAACATGACCCGTCCTAAAAACAGCAACGAACTCACGCCGTCTTTTAATCCTTCGGGATCGGTAGAGCTCAATCGACAGTCTGCCGCGGCAGAAAACGCCAGAGCAGCTTGCGTGCGTAACTCCCGATCGAGTTTTCTCGCGTCGTCCGATTTTCCGTTCTTCCCGACTTGATAAAACATCGAGCACGCGAGCATGTGCAAAGCGACGCCTTGCGTGCTCGGATCGTGCGCGAGAAACCTCGACGCCGTTCGTAAAGGTCTCGACGCTTCTTTGTATTGATCAAAACCGAAAAACACTTGTCCCAACGCTAATAAAATAGAACCGACGGCTTCGCATCCGTCTACTTCCTCCTCGCCTTCCGCGCCTTTCTTAATTTCCCAGTTATCGCCGATTTTCACCACGGCTTCGTACGTCCCGACTTCGATTTCGTCGCCGACAAACGGATCTCGCGGCGCGCCTACTAACCCATTTTTCTTGTTGCTGCTACTACTGTTGTTATCACTATCCTCTTTCGTCGTCGCATCTTCTCCGTTTTCTATGAAATCAATCACGTCTTTGCTCACGCCGTCTTTCTTCTTCCCGTTTTTACTTCCTCCTCCTTCCTCGTCGTCGTCGTCTTCCAACAGCGCTCGGTGCCAAGACACGCCCTCGTCGTCAAACTTAATCCTTTTAATCTCCCCCAAAGTGTAAAATCCAGGCAATTCCACCGCCCCAGCCGTGGCTGCCACCGCTCTTTTTAACAACTTGGTCGCGTTCATCTTATCCCCGGCCCTGACGCACGCCTGCGCCGCGCTATCAATCGCTTGACTTAACTGCGCCGGATTGGCGTCTCGCCTCGTTCCGTGCGCTTCTAATCTCGCGCACGTCTCCACGAACTTTTTCGCTCGATACAAAGCCGACTCTTTAAACTTGCCTCTCGCTTCAAACCCGTTCGCTCGTTCCCCGCAATACGACGCCGTCGCGTTCAACAACTGCACGTCCGACTCCCCGTTCTCCTCCGCGACGACAATTCTCTGCTTCCAATACTCCATCACTTTTTCCCACTGCTCGAATCGCTTCCTGTGTCGATTGAACAAGCACTGGTGTAAAATCTTCTCGCTCAATTCCACGATGTTCCCGTATTCCTCGATCGCTTTCGCCGCGCCTTTGTAGTGATTTTCCGCTTGGTCCAGTTTCCCCAGTTTCGCCTCAATCGCGGCGACCCAGGTGAACGCGTCTCCTAACTCCGGATTGTTCCCGTCTAACAAAATTCTCATGTATTCCGGAACGTCCTCGTCGAAGTGTTTGGCTAAATACACCGCTCTTTGAAACACCGCCTCGGTGAGTTGCGCTACCGGAGGGCCGAGTTTAAACAACATCGCTCCGCAGTTCATCGCGTACTTCGACGCCACTCTCGGTCTCCCCGATTTGCTGTATTTGTCGCACGCGGCTAAGAGCATGAGCGCGCGTTGGCGATCGAGCGCGTTCGGGGGGATTTGCATGATCGCTTCCGCTATTTGATCCATTTTAGTATCTTTCTTCTTCTTAGTAGTGTATTAAGAGTAAGAGTCGTAAGAGTCGTAAGAGTCGTATTTATGACGATTATGTAGAGGACGAGATGGAGAAAATTTTGGCTTCAATTAAAATTGCTCTCGTCTTTTTTTTTCCTCTCTTACATTTTCTTCAAAAAGGAATAAACACACATCAGGAGAGGAATAAATAATAAAAAATATGGACAGCGAGAAGAGATGTAATACTACTACTACTACTACTCGTTTAATAATAATAATACAAAGATGATGATGATGATGATGCGATTATATTGTTTTTGGCATTTTTCTCACGCAGTAGGAGCCGGAGCAGCAGACGCCAAAGATGCTCTTCGCATGACGTCTTTGGTTTCGTACCGAGTCAAACGCGCTAACGAGTCCAAAAATTTTTCCTTGGTTTTGCGAAGCGCCAAGCGGAGTTCTAAGACGTCGCCCTGCGCGACCGCGGATTCGGTTTTTGCGCTCACTAACGCGCTGACGTGAGAGTGTAAAGCTACGTTTGTATCTTGCAGCTCTTTTTGGCACCGATCGAGCTCTTCCCTCGCTTTCATGGCTTCTTCGTTGGCGTCTCGAATTTCTTTGTCGGCGCGTTTTTGCAAGTCTTTGCGTAAATCGGTGGCGAGCATGGTCGTTTCTTGCACGACGGAGACGAGTTGGGATTTTAAACTCTCGATTTCGGTTTCGCATTTGGCAAGTTCGGTTTCGCAGGCGGTTCGTTCCAAGTCGCGTTCGGATTCTATTCTATGAATCATAGCGTCTGTTTTCTCTCGCTCTCGCGAGATTTCCTCCGCGGATTTTTTCACGACGTGTTCCAACTGAATGATTTGCTTCTCTTTCTTCTCTAGCGTGGTCTTCAATGCGGCGATTTCTTCCGCGTATTTCGTCGACATCGCCGTCGTTGTCGCAATTATGCTGTTGCTCGTTTCGAGAGATGCGATATTTTCATCGTTCGCCTTCTTCTCCTCTTGTTTGTTTCTCAAGGCGACCAACGCGGCTTCCAAGCTTTGCGTTTGCTCTTTTAAACCTGACGATTCCATCTTTGCCTGCGCGAAATCAGCCTCTAACCGTTCTAATTTACGCGTCTGCGTTTCTAACGCGCGACTGGATTCAAACGCGCTCTTCTCGATGTCTTTTTGTCCTTCTTCTTTCACTCTCAATTCGTCTCGCATGGCATCGATTTTCCTCTTCAATTTCTCCGTTTCCTCTTCGTGTTGCGTTTCGAGTTCGACGCGGTCTCTCGTCAACTCGTCGTTTTTCCTTCTTAAATCTTTCGCTTCTTTTCGTAACGATTCCAAGACGATGGTCGTTTGTCTTTGTTGTTCTGCTAACGCTTTTTCTCTCGCCACGGCTTCTTCGTTCGTCACGCCGTTTGCGATTATTGTATCCGCTCGGTTATTCGCTAATTCAGGCGTCGAACATTCGCCGATGGGCGACAGATACGAAGTCGTCGATAACGAGCGCTTCACTTCGGACGTGTTGAATTTTCGTAGCGGCGATGCACTCGACGAGACTGGCGTCGTTGTTATCGTTGTTTTTTCTTCTCCAAGCTCTTCGTCGAACCCGGACAAATCTTGTTCGTCGCCGTTCGCTGCGAATGATGATGGTGGTTCCGTTTTCTCATTATCATTCGTCGTTGTCGTCGTCATATTCATCGCGAACGGATTCGTATCGTTATCATTCTCCATACCGCTCGTATCATTGTTCGCCATAAACGACGCCGACAAATTCGCGCTACTTATAAACGACAATTCCGTCATATCCATTTCAGAACGTCTCGACGCTCCGCCTTTCGTCCAGTTCTTCAACCACGTCATTCGCACTTTACACCTCACACGCGTCACGCCGTTGTCCATTCGCATCTCGTGCGTCGTCTCGAACCCGTGTTCGCTCAGAGCGCTCGTGTCCGCGCAAAACTTGCTCGCATCCAAGATTCCTCTTGCGAACGTCGTGCTGTTCCCGCAGGCTTGTAACTTGACGTTGTACGCTTTCGGCTCGAACTGTCCAGTGTGTTCTCGGTATAAAGTCACGATTTGCGTCAGCTTGTTGTTGTTCGTATTTTCTTCAGTTTCCTCGCTCGTACTCAAAAAACTCGCCGAGTTCGTGTTTGCATCGACGAAACTTTCGCTCGTGAGTGACACTTTGGCGCCTCTGGTGAGTAAAACTCTTACAGAAAACACGTTTTGTGGGAGATTGATACACTCGATGTCGTAGACATCGAAGCGGAATTTCAACTGTTGCTTCGATTTTCTCTCCTTGTGCTTTTGCAGTTTCGCGAACATTATTCGTGTTGTTTTTGCTCGCGATCAGAGTACAAACGCTTTTCTTAACTCTGCGTCGACGATTTTCACGAGATTAGTGTGATACTACGAATACTACTGCTTAAAGAAAGCGCAATAATACACGTTTTTATGTATCAGATGAGGCAAGATTTGTGAGAACAAATTCAAAATTCTCCACTTGTTTGTTGAAGAGATTTTATTAAAATGAACATTTCGGACGAGGAATACGAGGAGTTAGAATCATATTTCCAACTCAAACTTAAGGATAAAGAAGAGCAACTTCGTCACGCGCTCCAAATCCGGTGCGAAGCGGAAGAGAAGGCTTTTTTTGCGGTTTCAAAAGTGGACGAGATTAGGGGAAATTGTAAATTAGAAATCGAGAAATGGCGAGAGAAAGCAGAACGCGCGTTTATGATTACCGACGATATCGACCACGCGAAGTGGAAGGAAGCTTTGATAAAGTTTGATTTGATCGATATTGATAGTGAGGATGATGATGATACGAATAATAAGAAGAAGAGAGGGAGTAATGCTACTAAGTTTAATTTGAATTCGATGGAGTCTCTGGCGGAGTTCAGGTTTGAGTTTCAGTCGAACGTTTTACTGTTGAAGAAGACGAAAGAGGAATATTTGCGGATGGAAAAGACGCTTTCAGCAATGGAACAAGAAAATAGAAAGTTATTCTTAAAACTGAAAGACACAAACGCTCTGTTGAAATCTGTGCGAGAGGAAGACTTATCGGACGCGACGAAACGGAACGAAGCGTTACGACGAGAAAATTTAACCGTATCGCAAGAGTTGGCAAACGCGAGCGCGAGTTTGAGCGAAACGAAAGCGGAGATGATGAAATGGAAACGGACGGCGGAGATGTTGATGAAAGAGGAAGAAATAGTGAAAGCAGATATATTCGACGACGAGAACGAGGAAGGGAATGGTATTACATTTGGTGGGAAGCAATTGAGGATGCGCAAAATGGAACTGAGTTTAGAGAAGGCGTGGGTCGCCAAGGAAGAGTTGGAGAAAAAAGTGAAACGGTTAGAAAGTGAAGTTCGAAAGGAANAGGAAGAGAAGGAGAGGGCGTTGAGAAAGGAAGAAATCGCGAGCGCGGCGTTAGCGGCGTGTTCGGTACCTTTTCCTCCTTCTTCTTCTTCTAAAACGACGAAGACGACGCAAACATCGGCGGAAGCGAAACATGTCGTTAAGCTTTCGGCGGCGTCTCACATCGCCGAGCTCGAGAAGAAGATTGAACAATTGGAACGTCGAAACGAAATTCTGACCGAAACGCTCGAGAAGAGCGAGTACGAGTACGCAAGAGAACTCGCTTTGGTTCAATCGGAGCACGAACGAATGCTCGCAGTAGTTTCGAGAGAGCATTTGGTTTGATATTCTTATTTCCTCGCGCGCGCACGTACAGTAGTAGCATTAGGTGTTTGCTTTTTAAAGCAGCAGTAGAAAAAATAAAACGCGCGATACTCTATCAGGATTTGTATCCGTGGTACCTCACAGAAACTCGTGGATGTGCATGTAACAGTGTCCAAAGTAACAATAGTGACGGACGATAACAACAATAACAATAAGAAATAAGAGTATCAAACGGAAAAGTGCGCCAAATTAATCACCGCTTCCAACGTTTGCTCTCCAATCCACGACGCTCCGGGTTTCACCTTCACTGGCTCATCAATCGCCGCCGCTTCCACGCACACCATTTCCTTATACTCCTCGTCCCCGAAATCGCCCATACTCTTCGCCTTATCAATCCATGGATTCCACACCACCGCGTCGTTTAAATTCTTCGTGGTCATCGCCACCCCTCTCGTGTGTTGCGACAACACGCCTTTGTCCTCCCACACTCGATCGATAATCTCCAACCTTTCCTTATCTACCAAAGCTACGTTCCTTCGGTAAATCCTATCGACTTCCTTATCAAACCTAATCTCTTCCTCACCTTCCACGCACTTCTTTCCGTCTTCTAACGAATCCGTATATCTCACCCCGTTTAATCCTTTCACGGCGATATCGGTAATACTTTTCGCGCCGAAATACGTGTGCAACGCCGTCGTAAACTCAAACGCCTTCTCGTCTTCGTTTATAACCTCTAACTTTGTGTTTAAAAACTCTTTCTCAATAGACACGGTATAGTTTAACTTAAACTTATACGGAAACTCTTTCATAGTCTTTTCCGTGCTGGATAAAGTAAACGTCGCTTTGGCCAACAATTTTTCTTCATCCACTTCGGATCCAACGAATGCCCACGTCGCATTCCGAGCGAACCCGTGTTGGTTCGTGCACTCTCCGAGCTTCCCAAACTGCGGAAAACATATCGGAATCCCTCCTCGAATCGGTTTCGTTCCGTCTAAAATTGCTTTCTTTGATACGAATAAAAACTCCGGTTTCGTTTTAAACACTTCCAAGTCCGAGAGCGATCTCCAGCTCGCCACGTGCGCGCCAAAGGCGTAGATCGTGCACTCGAACTGCGCGTTTGAAAGAATCACTCCTTCGAACGAGACTCCCTCTTGTTTTCGGCCCCCGAATGGAACGCACGAACATTTTGAGGTTTTACTTTTCGGTAAAGGCCCACCCATCTTCGCGTTCTGTGCGTGTTTGTGTGGTGCGCGTGTGACTGTGCGTTCTCCGTTGACTTTGATGCGAGACGCGTCTGAGATTACAGTGGAGCGATTGGATTCGTTTTCCCCCAAAGCAACACGCTTTGTTGTCGTCGAATCAACGAGAGAGAATACGATGCTACGCGGGGCGCACCACCAGGGGGGGACTTTCGTGAAGCAAAAGAACATCATCAAAACGAGGAGGCGTTTTACAACGACCTCTTTTTCTTCTTCGTGTTCTTCTTCGTTCGCGCCTCTGCGAGGCGCGAAATCATCGTCGTCAACGAACGCGAAGACAACGAAGAAGAGAACGAAGAAGGATGCGTTGAGCACATTTACGCGTCGCGTGAACGACCCCAAATTAAGAGAAAAAGTGAGGAGGCTCGCATCGTCTAAATCATCGTCGTGGTATTTCTCGCGCTCTTTTTCTTCTAAAGATGACGANGATGAGAGCGTGGATGACGAACCGCCACCGTTACCACCGCGTACNAAAGGAGGCGTTGTAACGAGAAAGAGTAAAGGAGAAGAAGACGAAGAAGAAGACAACGATGAAGAAAATAACATAGGCCCAAGGTTAATCCCATCGATTGCAACAGCTACGATCGGGGCATTTTTATTCGGGTACCATTCGGCGGTGATTAACGCGCCTTTAGCGTCGATTGCCTCGGATTTAGGCTTCGCGGAGAGCGACGGATTGAAAGGCGTCGTCGTGAGCGTGATGGTGTTGGGAGGCGTTTTGGGTGGGTTCTCTATCGCGCCGTTCGCGGATAAGTACGGACGGAAAAACGCGTTGGCGTTCGTGACGATACCTTTAGCCGTGGGTGCGTTGATTTCGGCAGTCAGTTGGGACGCGGCGTCGATGACGTTTGGGAGATTAATCACCGGGATAGGCGTCGGCGCGAGTTCACAAATCGTGCCTTTGTATTTAGCGGAGATCTCGCCGCCAAGTTTTCGAGGGACCGCGAACGGTTTGAGGAGAATGGCGTACGTTTTTGGGTGTTTGGCGGCGTTTCAATTGGCGGTGCCTTTAGAGGAAGCCGCCAACGGAGGCGACGGGTGGTGGCGACCGTTGTTTTCGGATTCAGTCTTTCCGGCGGTGGCGTTGGCCGTGACCGCGTTGGTCGTGGCGGTGGAATCGCCGGTGTGGTTGTTAGCGACGAGCGAGGAAATCGAGTGCGAAGTGGAAAAGAAAGAGATTGAGCGAGAATCGAGGCGGTCGTTAGGGGCGCTGATGAACATTCGAGGGAAAGCGGCGAAAGTGTGGCAAGAGAACATACAGAAAAAGGAAGAAAGTAGTAGTAGTAATAGTAGTAGTAGCAGTAGTAGTAGTATTGCTGCGAGTAGTAGTAATAATAGTAGTAGTAATAGCGAGAGCGCGGCAGAGGAGAATACGACTGTTGAAGACGACGACCGAAAGGAAACGAGTAGTAGTATTCGTAGTAGTAGGAGTACTATTGGTAATAGTACGAGCGCCGTTACGAGCGGCGGCGGCGGCAAAAAATTGGAGACGTGGTCGGAGATTTTCAAAGACGAAACAAACGTCCCTTCTTTGATTACAGGCGTTGGGTTGTGCGCTTTGGCGGCGTTTTCTGGATCAAACACAGTTATATTCTACGCGAAATCGGTGTTTAGCTCCGTCGGTTTGAGCTCGCCCGAGTTGTTGACGTGGGCGGTCGGCGTCCCGAACATTGTGGGCGGCGTTTTAGCGCTGGTTTTCACGGACAAACTCGGTCGACGACCTTTGCTTTTGTGGTCGTTCGGTGGAATGTCCGCGTGCTTAGTCGCGCTTTCTGCCGTGGACATTTACACGCACGGGGTACCGTTCCTCTCCGAAAACAACGGCGGTTTCGGAGGAGGCGCGTCGTCCATGACCACGTCGAGTAAATTCTTCAAGGCGAGCTTTTGCAACACGCTCGACCCGTCCGCGGTGGAAGTGTTATCACCAGAACAAAAAGCGAAGCAAAGAGGTAGTTTGAGCATCAACGAGGGTTATTTTTCGGACATTTTCAACGTCCAACAGTCCTCGTACTCTTCGTTTACGACGAAATCAATCATATGCGAAGACTTACCGGACCGCGAAATCGGCGGGTTAATCGAAGACGTCGCCATCCAAGGCCGCGATACCAAAAGCAACATCAGCGGCGAACGACAAGAACCGGAAGCTACGATTGCGCTCATATCCCTCCCGCTTTACGTCCTCTTCTTCTCCGCCGGCGCCGGCCCAGTCCCGTGGCTGCTCTACAACGAAGTCTTCCCGACTCGAATCCGCGCCAAAGCGGTGTCTTTGTGCACCGCCACCAACTACTTCTCCAACGCCATCGTCGGTTCTGCGTTTCTACCCGGCGTCACGTTTCTCGGTTTGGGCGGCACGTACGCCGGTTACGCGCTCTTAAATCTCCTCGGGTACGTTTTCGTGAAAGAACTCGTGTTTGAAACCAAAGGGATGAAGTTAGAGGACATCGAAGAGACGATGTTAGAGAAGTGGGCGAAGAATAAAAACGCGTCGACGTAAAAGAAGCGCCGGCGCTGCGCGTACAAATTGTAATGATCACATACATGTATACTTATTCGTATCTAAAAGGAGGAGTCTTGGTAGTATTATACAACACGCGTAAGCTATTTCGTATTCTTCCGATTTTTATAGAAGAGAGAAAGAGTTCCTTTATCAGTCCTGGCAGAGGCACACACGCATAATGTGTTGCACCGTTTACCCACAAAGACATCACCACGGAGAAGAACAGTTTCTCTCACTCTCGACAAACAACGAAGAGCTATTACACTCGAGGAGGAGTGAGAGGAGGAAGAGACCGCGCGTCACCCGCGTCTTCTGTTATTAAACAGAAGACGACGAAATGGTGACGCGTTACCGTCCTCACGCGCTCGGCGGCGTCGCGTTGTGATCGATGCCGTGAATGTTACTCCCTCCTCCCCCGGGATATCTCCTCGTCCCGTTGTTGTTGTTGTTGTTGTTATTATTACCAGGTCTTCTTCCGTACACGCCACTCCCGACGTCCCCTGGTTTGGTCCCGTACTTTTGCGATTGGTCCAACGACACGAGCGTTCGAAAGAACGCGACGAAGACATTCAGAATTCCCCAAAAGAAGTCCGCGAATATCGTCGCTCGAAAAAGAGGTCTCGACCTCGCCGTCGTTCCGGAGGACGAGACGTACTTCTGTTCGCCTCTTTTCGCTCCCGCTGCTGGTGGTGCTGCCATCGTAGGAGNAGTACTAGTCGCACAAAACAAGCGCAGAGTCCAAAAATGAAGGATTTTGAGAGAGACGACGAAAGATTTTAGAAAACGTCTTCTTTGACGTTTCGGAGAAAAAAGAATGCGCGAGAGTAAAGGAACACTAAGAATACTAATACGAATACTCATGGGGAAAAAGATATCCGGCGCGCAAAAGAGGAAGAAGAAGAGAGAGAAAGAAGAGCTCGCTTTGGAAATGGAGCGGTTGAAGCTTGGACCGACCAAAATATGGACGGGATTGGTGGTGCATCACAAGGATGTGTTCGTCTCGCATGTGATTCCGAAATTGAATAGGACAGATCGATATTTCTTTAAGAAGGTGAATAGAGAGAGTTTGGATGTGCTTGCGTACGCCGGGGTAGACGTATCGGAACTAAAATGGGCTGTTCACGAATGTTCATCCATTTCGACGTTGGAATGGGCCTGGAATCAGATTCGCTGGGGAAAGAAATTTAAAAGCGGAAGAGTGATGGACCAAGCCTGGTTTTGCGAGCAAGTCCCTGCAACGAATAAACTCGAGTTGCTCAAGTGGGCGAGAGAAGTGAAACAGTGCGAGTGGGATGAATCGACGATTATTGCGGCGGTAAGTTTTGGTAATCTCGAGATGCTGAAGTACTGTTTCTCTAATGGTTGCCCGTGCGATGAAGGAGAGGCGTGTGGACAAGCTGCTATGA
>JGI20155J14468_10001013_pt1 | contig 22503 bp, 16 predicted proteins | sample COG_05_FD_14468 | JGI IMG/M metagenome (IMG submission 14468) | reverse complement strand
TAGAAGAGATAAAGAAAATATGCCTGGGTCAGCTAGAGAAGTTGCTAATGCAGAAGAAGAAGGTGTTGAATTTGTATGGCTATCAAGTCCAAAGGAATTTAAAGGCAAAAATAAAATTGAAAATTTAATTGTTGATCAAATTCAATTAGGAGAACCTGATGACTCGGGCAGAAGAAGACCTGAAATAAAAGAAGGATCAGAATTTGAAATTAAAGCTGATATGGTCATTAAAGCTCTTGGTTTTGACCCAGAAGATCTGCCTTATTTATTTGATACTAAGGAATTGCAAGTTACAAAATGGGGAACAATAAAAACAGACTTTGATAAAATGGAAACAAGTTTAAAGGGAGTTTTTGCTGCAGGAGATATTGTAAGAGGAGCTTCATTAGTAGTATGGGCCATTAAAGATGGAAGAGATGCAGCTAAAGCTATGAAAACTTACTTAGAAAATATTGCATTAAATAAATCAAAAGTAGCGTAATGGAAAATTATAAAAAGAATTTAGAATTACTAACTAAAAATCATGTTTATTCAAAAGAAATGGAACATGATGCTTGTGGAGTTGGTTTAATTTCATCTACAGAAGGAAAAAAATCTAGGGCTATTGTTGAATATGGAATTGAAGCTTTAAAAGCTGTTTGGCATAGAGGAGCTGTTGATGCTGATGGCAAAACAGGAGACGGAGCTGGTATACATGTTGAAATTCCAAAAGATTTTTTTATAGAAAAAATACAGGTCACAGGACACGATTATGATAACTCCGAAATCTGTGTAGGAATGATTTTTTTACCAAGAAACGATTATACAGCACAAGAGAATTGCAAAACTATTATTGAGAGTGAACTAACCAAAAATAATTTTAGCATATATGGTTGGCGACAAGTGCCAGTGAACCCAAAAGTTTTGGGTGAAAAAGCTCTCCAAACTATGCCAGAAATTATCCAGGTTTTATTTAAATCTAATGATCAAAATTTATTGGATAAAAATTTAGAGAGAAAAATTTATGAAACAAGAAAGAGAATTGAAAATAAAGCTTTTGAAGCTTCATTAAATAACTTTTATATCTGTTCAATTAGTTCAAAATCTATAATCTATAAGGGACTATATTTAGCAGAAGCAATATCCGACTTTTATTTGGATCTTAGAGATCAGAGATTTATATCAAGATATGCTATTTTTCATCAAAGATTTTCAACAAACACAGCACCAAGTTGGAGTTTAGCCCAACCATTTAGAGCTATAGCACATAATGGTGAAATAAATACTTATAAAGGAAATAAAAACTGGATGAAAGTACATGAGCAAGAAATGAGCAGCCCTCTTTTTAATGATATAGAAAATTTAAAACCAGTAATTCAGAAAGGAGTTTCTGACTCAGCAGCATTAGATAACGTATTTGAGTTATTAAATAAATCGGGCCAGCCTGCACCACTAGCTAAATTGATGCTTGTGCCTGATGCATGGTCAAAAAAAAATAAGACACTATCAAAAAGTCATCAACAATTATTTAATTTTTTAAATAGTACAATGGAACCGTGGGACGGACCTGCAGCTATCGCTGCTACTGATAATGAATGGGTTATAGCTGCTAATGACAGAAATGGTCTTAGACCCTTAAGATATGCCATAACAAAAGATAAAATGCTTTTTGCAGGCTCAGAGACAGGAATGATAGAATTAAATGAAAAAAAAATCTTAACCAAAGGAAGATTAGGCCCTGGTGAAATAATTGGAGTTAGAATTGAAAAAGGAAAAGTCTTTTCAAATAATCAAATCAAAGACTATTTAGCTAAGGAGTTTAAACATTTTAATTCACAAATTATTGATTTAGATGAAAAATTATTGATCTCAAACGAAAAACACAATTTTGATGGAGAGAGTTTAAGAAGAAGACAATATTCTTTTGGATTAAGCTTAGAAGATTTAGAATTAATTTTGCATCCAATGGCTCAGGACGCAAAAGAAGCGACAGGATCGATGGGAGATGACACTCCTTTAGCCGTATTATCTGATAGGTATAGACCACTTTATCATTTTTTTAGACAAAATTTTAGCCAAGTAACTAACCCGCCAATCGACTCATTGAGAGAAAACAAGGTTATGAGTTTAAAAACTAGATTTGGAAATTTAGGGAATATCCTTGATTTTGATACTCTTACAAAAAAAAATATTTATGTTCTAAATAGTCCTATTTTATCAAACTCACAATTTAATAAGTTTACAAATTTTTTTGGTAAAAATTCAGTAACTATTAACTGTACTTTTTCAAAAAATGAAAATTTAGAAAATTCTTTAAATAGGATTCAAAAAGAATCAGAGATTGCTGTTAGACAAGGTGTTACTCAGTTAATTTTAAGTGATAAAGAGCTTTCTACTGAGAAACTGCCAATGCCAATGTTGTTATGTGTTGGAGCTATTAATACATTTTTAATACAAAAAAAACTAAGAGGCTATGTTTCAATTAATGTTCAATCTGGTGAAGCTTTAGATACCCATTCATTTGCTACATTAATTGGAGTTGGAGCTACAACAGTTAATCCTTACTTAGCTTTTGACAGTTTATATCAGAGATATGAAAAAAAACTTTTTGGTCAATATAGTTTTGATGAGTGTATAAAGCGTTATATAAATTCAGTTAATGCTGGTTTATTAAAGATAATGTCTAAAATGGGAATTTCTGTTTTGAGTTCATATAGAGGTGGTTGTAATTTTGAAACTGTTGGATTAAGCAGAACAGTAGTAGACGATTACTTCCCAGGAGTTACCTCGAAAATTTCAGGTATTGGCTTAGTTGGAATTGAAAAGAAAATAAGAGAAATTCATAAGGAAGCTTTTGAAAGTACAGAAACCATATTACCAATTGGTGGAATTTATAGATATAGGAAAAATGGAGAAACACATCAATATCAAGGAAGACTCATTCATCTTTTGCAGAGTGCTGTGGGATCAAATTCTTATGATGCATATAAAAAATATGCTGAGGGTATATATAATTTACCACCAATTAATTTAAGAGATTTAGTTGATTTTAGAAAAAAGAAACTAGGACCCTCGATAGAAATATCTGAGGTTGAGCCTATAGAAAAAATATTAAAAAGATTTGGTAGTGGAAGTATGTCTCACGGTGCTTTATCTAAGGAGGCTCATGAAACATTAGCAATTGGCATGAATAGAATTAAGGGAGCTTCTTGTAGTGGTGAGGGTGGTGAAGATGCAGGTAGATTTAAGATTATGGATAGTGGAGATAGTGCTAATTCTAGAGTTAAACAAATTGCATCAGCTAGATTTGGTGTAACTGTAAATTACCTAAATAACTGTAATGAAATAGAAATTAAAATGGCTCAAGGTGCAAAACCAGGAGAGGGTGGTCAGTTACCAGGTTTTAAAGTAACAAATGAAATTGCAAAACTAAGACATTCAACACCAGGAGTAACATTAATTTCCCCACCTCCACATCATGATATTTATTCAATAGAAGATTTGGCACAATTAATTTATGATTTAAAACAAATAAATCCTAAGGCAAGAGTTGGAGTTAAATTAGTTGCTTCATCTGGTATAGGAACTATTGCTGCAGGTGTAGCTAAAGCAAAAGCAGATATTATTTTGATTTCTGGCCATAATGGCGGAACAGGCGCAACTCCACAAACTAGTGTAAAATATGTAGGAATACCTTGGGAGATGGGTCTAACAGAGGCTAACCAAGTTTTAACACTAAATAATTTAAGACACAAAGTTACCTTAAGAACTGATGGTGGTATTAAAACTGGTAGGGATGTTGTAATTGCTGCAATGATGGGGGCTGAAGAATACGGTGTTGCGACAACTGCTTTAGTAGCAATGGGATGTATAATGGTAAGACAATGTCATTCAAATACTTGCCCTGTTGGTGTTTGTACACAAGATGAAAAATTAAGAGAAAAATTTACTGGTACCCCTGATAAGGTTGTTAATTTATTTACTTTTATTGCTTTAGAGGTGAGAGAAATTTTAGCTGAATTAGGCTTTAAATCATTAAATGACATTATTGGAAGAACAGATTTACTAATGCAAGTAAATAAAGCTTCACCAAATTTAGATGATTTAGACTTAAATCCTTTATTTGTTCAGGCAGACCCAGGAAATAATAAAAGGTATTGCGAGTCATTGAAAATCAACAAGGTACCTGACACATTAGATCAAGAAATTTGGCCAGAAATAGAAAAATCATTAGAAAATTCTGAAAAAATTGAAAAAGAATTTATTATTAAAAATACAAATAGAGCAGTCGGTACAAGAATTTCACACCAACTTTTCAAAAAATATGGTTATGAAAAATTAAATGAAAATTTTCTTACATTAAATTTTAAAGGCTCTGCGGGTCAATCTTTTGGAGCTTTCTCATCAAAAGGATTAAAATTAAACCTTAAAGGTGATGCAAATGATTATGTTGGTAAAGGGTTATCGGGAGCTACAATTGCAATAAAACTTTCAGATGAAAGTAATTTAGTTTCTAATGAAAATACAATAATTGGGAACACAGTTCTTTATGGAGCCACTTCCGGTAAACTTTTTGCTGCAGGCCAAGCAGGCGATAGATTTGCGGTAAGAAATTCTGGTGCAACAACGGTTATCGAGGGATGTGACTCAAATGGTTGCGAGTATATGACTGGAGGAACAGTAGTTATTCTTGGAGATGTAGGAGATAATTTCGCAGCTGGTATGACAGGCGGTATGGCATTTATTTATGATAAATCTAATGAGTTTGAAAAAAAAGTAAATCCAGAGACAGTCATTTGGCAGAATGTTGAAACAGAGTATTGGATAAACTTATTAAAAAGGATAGTTTTGGAACACTCAGAGGAAACAGGTTCTCTAATATCAAAAAATATAATTAAAAATTTTAAAAATGAAATTGAAAATTTTGTTCAAGTTTGTCCAAAAGAGATGATCAATAAACTTGAAAATCCAATTTCATTTAAGTCTAAAGTAAAAGAAGTTAGCTAATAATTAACTTTAATTCTTTTTTTAATATTTTTAGCCATTTAGCTGAAGACAAACTATGGTCACCATTTTTAACAATTACTAATTTTTTTTTTGCATTTTTAAATATTTTTAAAGTTTTTCTTGAATAATATACTGGTACTGATTTATCTTTATTACCGTGAACCATGGTAACATTTAATTTATGATAAATTTTCTTATTAAATACTTTATTTTTTTTCCCATCTTTAATTAGTTGTAAAGAAATTGGATATTCATAATCTCCATGTTTTAAATTAATTATTCCATTTTTTTTTATTTCAGTTTTCATTTTTTTTGAAAATTTATTCCACATTAAACCCTCTAAAAATTCTGGTGCAGAGCCAATACCTAAAAAACCTATAATTTGTTTTTTAAAAAAATTAAATTGATTTAAAGAAATCCATGCTCCCATACTAGAGCCAATTAAAATAATCTTATTTTTTTTAACAATTTTTTGAATTAATATTCGTGTTTCTCTAGTCCATTTAGAGATATTGCCATTAGTGAATTTACCAGATGATCTTCCATGACCAGAATATTCTAATGCAAGGAAGCCTAGATTATTCCTTTTGGCATATTTAAAAAAGGTTTTAGGTTTCTTGCCTTCTAAATCTGACATAAATCCGTGTAAAAAAACGATGTAGTTACTATTTTTTTGATAATGTTTTAAGTATCTAATTTTTTTAGATTCATTAAGATTTATATAATTGAAATTTGTCATTAAAGTTTATTAGTTTAGCCTATTATTATATAACCTTATTAAATGTCGTCTAATATTAAAATTTTACAGGTAATACCAAGACTAGGTTATGGTGGAGCAGAGACAGGTTGCTTTGATATTGCACATTATTTACCAGAAAATGATTGTAAATCTTTTATTATAACTAGCGGAGGAGAATTAACTAAATTTATAAACAAAGAAAAAGTAAAATTAATTAGATTACCGGTACACAGCAAAAACCCTTTAATAATATTTATTAATGCAATTATATTAATAGGAATAATATTTTTTTTTAATATCTCTATAGTTCATGCTAGAAGTCGTGCACCTGCTTGGTCTTGCTTATTAGCTACAAAGTTGACTGGAAGAAAATTTGTTACAACATTTCATGGAACTTATAACTTTAGTGGCAAATTTAAGAAATTTTATAATTCTATTATGGTAAGATCAGATTTGATTATAGCTGGATCAAATTTTATTTTCTCTCATATTAAAGAACATTATACTGAGTTTTTGAAATCTAAAAAAAAATTTCTTGTAATTTTTAGAGGAATAAATGTTGACTATTTTGACTCCTCTACAAAACTAGAGATAGATGAAAAAAAACTTCTTAAAAAATGGGAAATTAATAAAGAAAAAAAAATTATTTTAGTACCTGGAAGATTAACTTCATGGAAAGGACAAGAATTACTTATTGAGGCAATTAATTTAGTTAAAATTGAATTAGGATATGAAGCTTTTCATGTCGTTATATTAGGAAGTGATCAAGGTAGAGATTTGTATAAAAAAAAATTAATTCGTTTAACAGAACAATACTGTTTGACTAACCAAATCAAATTTATAGATCATTGTAAAGATATGTCATTAGCTTATCAAGTTTCTGATATTGTTATTTCACCCTCAATAGAACCGGAAGCTTTTGGAAGAGTAGCTGTAGAGGCGCAATCTATGGAAAAGATAATTATTGCGAGTAACATTGGCGGATCCAATGAGACAATAGTTGACAAAAAAACTGGCTTTTTGTTTGAGTCTGGTGATGCGAATGACTTAAGTAAAAAGATTATTAATGCTATAACAATGGATGAGGTATCCCTTAAATTAATTGGTAAAGAGGGAAGAAAAAATGTGATAAAAAAATTTAATGTTGAAAAAATGTGTTTTTCTACTTATTCAGAGTATAAAAGATTACTAAATTAAATGCCAATAATTACATTACCAGACGGAAACAATCTAGATTTTCCAAAAAAAGTTACAGGACTAGAGGTAGCTCAGAAAATAAGTAAATCATTAGCCAAACAAGCAATGGTAATAAGCATTGATGGAGAACTAAAAGACTTAGATTGTATAATTGATAAAGATTGTTCGATAAAGATATTTACCTCAAAAAATAATGAAGGGCTTGAAACAATCAGGCATGATACTGCTCATATTTTGGCAATGGCAGTCCAAGAATTATTTCCAGGCACACAAGTTACTATTGGCCCAGTTATAGAGAATGGATTTTATTATGATTTTGCAAGGAAAGAACCTTTTACTGAAGAGGATTTAAATAAGATTGAAGAAAAAATGAAAGAAATTGTTGATCGTAATGAAAAAACAAAAAGAGAAGTATGGGATAGAGATAAAGCTATTGATCATTTTAAAAAAAAAGGAGAAATCTATAAAGCAGAACTAATTGAGAGTATTCCAAAAGGAGAGGAGGTTTCTATTTATTTTCATGGTAATTGGTATGATCTTTGTAGAGGGCCACATTTATCCTCAACAGGAAAAATTGGAAAATTTTTTAAATTGATGAAAGTTTCAGGCGCATATTGGAGAGGTGATTCTAATAATGAAATGCTTCAAAGAATATATGGAACAAGTTGGGCAAGTCAGAAAGATTTGGATGCTTATCTGAAAAGGATTGAAGAGGCTGAAAAGAGAGATCATAGAAAACTTGGTAAAGAAATGGACTTATTTCATTTTAGAGAAGAAAGTCCAGGATCTGTTTTTTGGCACGAGAAAGGATGGGCTCTATTTCAAAAATTAATTAATTATATGAGGAGTAGGCAAGATGTAGCTGGTTACAAAGAGGTAAACACACCAGAGATATTAGATAGACAATTATGGGAAAAATCAGGACACTGGGAAAAATATGGAGAAAATATGTATACGTCAGAGACTCCTGACGAAAAAGTATTTGCAATTAAACCAATGAATTGTCCTGGACACATTCAAGTATTTAATCAAGGATTAAAAAGTTATCGAGATCTGCCTTTGCGTATCACAGAATTTGGAAAAGTACATCGCTATGAACCATCCGGAGCTTTACATGGCTTATTAAGAGTAAGGGCATTTACTCAAGATGATGCTCACATATTTTGTTCTGAGGATCAAATTACAAGCGAGTGTTTAGAGGTAACTAATTTAATTCTGGATATTTATAAAGATTTAGGTTTTGAAAATGTACTTCTCAAGTATGCAGATAGACCAGAGGTACGAGTTGGGGAAGATGAAGTTTGGGATAAAGCAGAAGCTTCTTTACTTGAAGCAGTTAAAGCATCTAAGTTAGAATATAGTGTTAATAAGGGTGAAGGGGCATTTTATGGTCCAAAAATTGAATTTGTTTTAAGGGATGCAATCGGAAGAGACTGGCAGTGTGGAACTTTACAAGTTGATTTAAATTTACCTGCAAGATTAGATGCGTCTTATGTTGATAAGGATGGAACAAAAAAAGTACCTGTTATGTTACATAGAGCTTTATTCGGTTCTTTAGAAAGATTTATTGGAATTCTTATTGAAAATTATGCAGGAAAGTTTCCCTTCTGGATCTCTCCTTTACAAACAGTCGTAATACCAATCTCAGAAGAATTTAATGATTATGCAGTTAAAGTATCTAAAAAAATTAAGAGTGCAGGTATTAGTTCTGCTGTAGATCTAAAAAATAATAATTTAAATTATAAAATAAGAGATCATTCATTAGCAAAAATCCCTGTTTTGTTAATTTGTGGTAAAAAAGAAGTTGACACTAACTCAGTAACCATTAGAAGATTGGACTCTAATAAACAAGAAAATATGGAATTAAACACATTCTTAAAAACATTTTCTGCTTTAAATAAAGCATCTTCAAACTAAGTGGCAGATTTTAAACAAAATTACTTTCAAAGAAGAACAAAAGATCGTGGTCCAAGATCTAATAATAGAATTTCGTCACCTGAAGTTCAGGTTATAGCTAGTGATGGTGAAAATTTAGGAACAATTAATACTAATGAAGCAATATCTATGGCAAAAAATCAAGGACTTGATTTAATAGAAATAGCACCAAATGCCAATCCACCAGTTTGTAAAATTATGGATATGGGGAAATACAAATATGATGCTCAAAAAAAAGCAAATCTGGCTAAGAAAAAACAAAAAATTGTTGCTTTAAAAGAAATAAAAATGAGACCTGTAACTGAGACCCATGACTATGAGTTTAAAGTAAAAAATGCAAAAAAATTTATTGCAAAAGGAGACAAAGTAAAATTTACCATAAGATTTAAAGGACGTGAACTTCAACATTCTCATCTTGGAAATGAACTAATGTCTAAAATTAAAGAAGATATGAAAGATATTGGCAAGGTAGAATTGCATCCAAAATTTGATGGAAAGCAAATGATTATGGTAATTCAGCCTTTATAGGCTTTTAAATTGGTTGTAAATTTACTTCATTCTTGTATAACGTCGCACAATTATGCCAAAACTTAAAACTAAAAGCTCAGCAAAAAAAAGGTTTAAAATCTCAGCCAAAGGCAAAGTAATGATGGCTCAGGCTGGTAAAAGACATGGCATGATTAAAAGAACGAATTCTCAAATTAGAAAATTAAGAGGCACAACCACGATGTCAAAACAAGATGCAAAAATTGTTAAATCGTATATGCCCTACAGCTTAAGAGGTTAAAATGGCAAGAGTTAAAAGAGGTGTAACTAGCCGGGCAAAACATAAAAAAGTTTTAAAAGCTGTCAAAGGTCAATGGGGCAGAAGAAAAAATACAATTAGAGTTGCAAAGCAAGCAATGGAAAAGGCTATGCAATATGCATACAGAGATCGAAGAAATAAAAAAAGAGATTTTAAATCTCTTTGGATACAGAGAATAAATGCAGGGGTTAGAGCCGAAGGACTGACTTATTCTAAATTTATTAATGGATTAAATAAAAGTGGAATAAAAATTGATAGAAAAATTCTAGCTGAAATAGCGTACGATAGCCCAGAAGCCTTTAAAACTATTGTTCAAAAAGCACAATCTGCTTTAAATTAATCTTCGCTATTGTTTTTATTTGCTGAAGAAATAATCTGTAAAGATGTCTGATCTTAAAAAAATAAAAGATGAATTTCTCTTAAAACTTAATGGGAAATTAAATTTAACAGAAATTAACGAAATTAAATCCAATTTATTTGGAAAAAATGGATTGATAACATCCCAATTTAAAAAAATTGGTTCAATTGCTGAAAATGAAAGAAAAAAATTTGCCTCAGATCTGAATATTATCAAAGATGAACTGCAAAATTTAATAAACTATAAAATAAACGAAATTCAAAATTTCGAAATTAATGAAAAATTAGAAAAAGAAAAAATAGATATCACTTTACCTGCAAGAACTTTTGAAAGAGGAAAAATCCATCCAGTATCTCAAACGATTGATGAAATATCATCTATATTTTCTGAAATTGGATTTAGTGTCGAGGAAGGTCCAGATGTCGAGGATGAATATAACAATTTTACAGCATTAAATACCCCTGATAATCATCCGGCAAGAGATATGCATGATACATTTTATTTAGATGAAAAAAAAGAAAAGTTATTAAGAACTCATACATCACCAGTTCAAATTAGAACTATGCTTAAGGACAAACCACCATTTAAAATTATAGCTCCTGGAAGAACTTATAGGTCAGATAGTGATCAAACCCATGCTCCTATGTTTCATCAAGTTGAAGGTCTACATATAGATAAAGATATAAACATGGGTCACCTGAAGGGTTGTTTGAATTATTTCATCAAAGAATTTTTTGAAGTTGATAAAATTAAGATGAGATTTAGACCAAGCCATTTTCCTTTTACTGAACCTTCCGCTGAAGTTGATATTGGATACGAAATTAAAAATGGAAAAATTATTATTGGTGAAGGTGATAAATGGCTCGAGATTTTAGGATGTGGGATGGTTCATCCAAATGTTCTTAAAAATGTAAAAGTTGATCCTACAAAATTCCAAGGTTATGCATTTGGTATTGGAATTGATAGATTGGCAATGCTTAAATATGGTATCAACGATTTAAGAGCTTTTTTTGATTGTGATTATAGATGGTTAAATCATTTTGGATTTGATCCTTTAGATGTGCCAACAAATTATAGAGGCCTAAGTAGATGAAAATAACGTTTGATTGGCTTAAGGATCATTTAAGCATTAACTTAAAAGAAGAAAAACTTTTAGACAAACTAACTAATATTGGTTTAGAGGTAGAAAGTGTAGAAAACTTATCTAAAGGCCTTAATTTATTTAAAATAGCAAAAATTATAAAAACAGAAAAACATCCAAACGCTGATCGACTTAAGGTTTGTGATGTTAATATCGGAGAAAAAGAATTTAAAAAAGTTGTATGTGGTGCAAATAATGCTAGGGAAGGACTATTAACAATATATGCTCCACCTGGAGCAATTGTCCCCAAGACTAAAACAAAACTAGTAGTTGCTAAAATAAGAGGTATCACCTCTTATGGAATGCTTTGTTCTGAGTCTGAATTAAATTTATCTGATGAGAGTGATGGAATAATAGAATTATTAAAATCCAAATATGATAAAAATATTGGAAAGAGTTATTTTTCAAAGTCAAATTCAAATATTATCGATCTATCAATTACACCTAATAGATCTGACTGTCTTGGCGTAAGAGGAATAGCAAGAGACCTAGCTGCTTCTGGTTTCGGAAAATTAAAAGATTTAAAAGAAAAAAAAAATAAATCAAATTCGAAGCAAACTATCAAAGTTAAAATTAAAAAAGAAAAAAAACAGGGCTGTAATGTTTTTGGAAGTTGTTTAATTACGAATGTAAAAAATATGGAAAGCCCAAAGTGGCTAAAAGATAAGTTAGTCTCAATCGGAGAAAAACCAATTTCAGCAATAGTCGATATTACAAATTATGTAATGTTTGATATTAATCGTCCATTGCACGCGTATGATGCGGATAAAATTGAAAAAGGCATCATAGTCAGAAACTCTAATGATGGTGAGGAATTTACTGCTTTAGACAAAAAAAAATACAGATTAGAAAATAATATGTGTGTTATAAGTGACAATAAAGGCATTTTAGGACTTGGTGGTATTATAGGAGGCACAAGATCAAGCACAGAATTTAATACAAAAAATATATTATTAGAAGCAGCCTATTTTGACCCCGGATCAATAAGAAAAACTGCAAAAAAATTAAATATAGATACAGACGCTAAATTTAGATTTGAAAGAGGAATTGATCCATTATCTATTGAAATTGGCTTGAACAAAGCTGCATCATTGATAAAGGAAATCTGTGGTGGTGAAATTAGTAAATTCGATATCCAAAAAATTGATAATTATAAAAATAAAATTATTAAATTTGATCCTGAATCATTTGAAAAACTAGCAGGTTTTAAAATTTCTGTTAAAGAAATATCTAAAATATTAGAAAACCTTGGTTTTAAAATTAAAAAAGATAAAAAGAATTTAAAATTAACTATACCATCGTGGAGACCTGATATCTCACAAGAAGTAGATATTGTTGAGGAATTAGTAAGAATTAGTGGTTATGAAAAGATAAACATTATAAATCCTTTAAAAGAAAGAACCAAACCCACTTTATCTAAATCCCAAAAACTTTTTCATTTTTTGCAAAGGGCTATCGCTTCAAAAGGTTATCTCGAAGCAATCACATGGTCATTTACGGATTCAAATTTTAATTGTCATTTTAAAAAAGAATATGAAGAAATTAAGATAGTAAATCCTATAAGTTCTGAGCTAGGAGTTTTGAGAAATTCAATATTTTCAAATTTAATTATGTATATGGGTAAAAATCTCGATAGAGGTTTTAAAGACTTGTCAATTTTTGAAATAGGCCCAATTTTTTATGGCTCTAATCCAGGCGAACAAAGTACAGTAGTTTGTGGTTTGTCAGTTGGGAAAAGAAATAGATTATCTTGGATTGATAAAGAGAGGGATGTTGATGTGTTTGATGTTAAGAGAGATGTGGTCCAAACCTTAGTAGAGGCTGGATATGATTCTGATAAATTTTTTATAGATAGTAAAACTCCTAACTATTATCATCCTGGGAAATCTGGCAGACTATTTTTGAATGGAGGAAAAGATTTTGTGGCAGCTTATTTTGGTGAAATTCATCCCAACATTTTAAAAAAGGTAGATATTAAAGCAGAGTTTTTAGTGGGGTTTGAAATCTTTTTAGATAATTTAAAGCTGCCTAAAAAAACATTAAATGACCAAAAAATAAAGTTTGAAGTTTCAGATTATCAAAAATCCGAGAGAGATTTTGCGTTTATAGTAAAAAAAGAGGTAAGCTCACAAGACCTGATAAATGCTATTTCAAGTGTTAATCAAAATTTAATTAGTAATATAAAAGTTTTCGATGTTTATGAAGGTAGCAATATTCCTGAAAATCAAAAATCGATAGCAATAAGCGTCACGATTCAATCATTGGAAAAAACATTAAATGATGATGATTTAGAAAAAATAAATAAATCAATTATTGAAACTGTAGAAAATAAAACTGGCGCAAAAATTCGTTCCTAAAATTTAATGAGCACTCTTGATAACATAAGGAATTTTGCAATTATTGCTCATATTGATCATGGTAAATCAACAATAGCAGATAGAATTATTCATAATTGTGGAGGATTAACAGAAAGAGAAATGAAAGCACAAGTCTTGGATTCAATGGATATTGAGAGAGAAAGAGGAATTACTATAAAAGCTCAAACAGTAAAATTAAATTATAAAGCTCAAAATGGAAAAAATTATATTTTAAATATAATAGATACACCAGGGCATGTAGATTTTAGTTATGAGGTAAGCAGATCTCTTTATGCGTGTGAAGGTTCAATATTAATCGTGGACAGTACTCAAGGAGTAGAGGCTCAAACATTAGCTAATGTTTATCAAGCATTGGATATTAATCATGAGATTATTCCAGTGTTAAATAAAATAGATTTACCAGCTTCTGATTTAGAAAAAACAAACAAACAAATTGAGGACGTAATTGGCATAGATACAGAAAATGCAGTCCCATGTTCTGGGAAAACTGGTGAAGGCATTAATAACATTTTGGAAAAAATTATTTCAACATTACCAGCTCCAAAAGGAGATGGTTCTGGAAATTTAAAGTGTTTGTTGGTTGACAGTTGGTATGACACTTATTTAGGGGTTGTGATATTAGTAAGAGTTATTGATGGAAAAATTTCAAAAAATATGAAAATAAAAATGATGTCTACTAATCAAGACTATATCGTTGAAAAAGTTGGAGTATTTACACCCAAGGCTACAGATATTGAGGAATTAAATGCAGGAGAAATAGGTTTTATAACAACTGGAATAAAAGTTTTATCAGAAACAAAGGTGGGTGATACCATTTGTGATGCCGTTAATCCTTTAAAAGAAGCTTTGCCTGGGTTTAAGCCAAGTAAACCAGTAGTATTTTGTGGTTTATTTCCTGTTGATAGTTCAGAGTATCAAAAATTAAAAGATGGATTAGCTAAATTGCAATTAAATGATGCAAGTTTTTCATTTGAGGCTGAGTCTTCTTCAGCACTAGGTTTAGGATTTAGATGTGGATTTTTAGGGTTATTACACCTTGAAATAATAACAGAAAGATTAGAAAGAGAATTTGATGTAAATTTATTAACCACTACTCCAGGTGTTGTTTATAAAATAAATATGAATAATAATGATATTATTGACTTGCATAATCCATCAAGTTTACCAGATCCAACATTGATTAAAGAAATTGAAGAACCATGGATAAAAGCAACAATTATAACACCAGATGAGTACTTAGGCTCTATAATTAAGTTATGCCAAGATAAAAGAGGCATACAAACCAACTTAACTTATTCTGGCAATAGAGCAGTATTAAGTTATGAATTACCACTAAATGAAGTTGTATTTGATTTCAATGATAGAATAAAATCAATGACGAGTGGTTATGCTAGTTTTGATTATGAAATTATTGAACATAGAGAAGGAGATTTAGTTAAATTGGGAATTTTAGTTAATGGTGAACCTGTTGATGCACTTGCAATGATGATACATAAAGATTTTGCACAAAGAACAGGAAGAGAAGTATGTGAAAAGTTAAAAGATTTAATACCTCGACATAACTTTATGATACCCGTTCAAGCTGCTATTGGAGGTAAGATAATTGCAAGAGAAACTATTAAAGGATTTAAAAAAGATGTTTTAACAAAAATTCATGGTGGTGGTGCAACAGACCGAAAGAGAAAATTATTGGAAAAACAAAAAAAGGGAAAAGCCAGGTCTAAGCAATTTGGAAGAGTTGAAATTCCACAAGAGGCATTCATAGGTGTATTAAAAATAAACAAAGATAAATAAATGAAAATTTATGACTGTTTTTTATATTGGGATGAGGATTTATTACTAGATCTTAGGTTAAATATTCTTAATGATTATGTTGATTATTTTGTAATTGTTGAGGGAAATAAAACTTGGCAAAATAATTACAAAAATTTTAGATTTGACATAAAAAAATTTCAAAAATTTGAAAAAAAAATTATTTATATTCAAGTGAAGGACATGCCAGAAGGAAAAAATCCTTGGATAAGAGAAAATTTTCAAAGAAACTGTATTGAAAGAGGTTTTAAAGATATTAGAGATAACGATTTAATTATAATTTCAGATTTGGATGAAATTCCAAATCCTGAATCAATTTTAAAATTTGATACTAAAAAAAAATATGCAGTGTTTAGACAAAATCAATATTATTATAAATTTAATCTTCAAGCAAAAAAAAATCCGTATTGGCAAGGTTCCAGAATTTGTGTTAAAAAATTTTTAAAATCACCTCAGTGGTTGAGAAATCTAAAATTTAAAAAAAGACCATTTTGGAGAATAGATAAATTTAGACTTAATAATATTATTGAAAATGGTGGATGGCATTTTTGTAATTTAAAAACACCAAAAGACCTTTTATATAAATATAAAAATCTTTGTGAAACAAAAGATGAATTTGTCTTTTATGAAAAAATATCTGAAGAATTTTTAANTGAAAAATCAATTGAAGAAAAAATTAAACATGGAATAGATATTATTGGAAGAGATGAAAAATTTGAGTTTAAAGTAATTGATAATACTTTTCCAAAATATATTTTCCAAAATCAAAAAAAATATTCTGATTGGATTTCTAAATTTTAAAAAATTTGTTTTTTGGTAAACAAACTATATTTTCATTAATAGGAAAGAATTTGTATTTTGATGATAAAAGCTTTTTAATTACATTTTGAAAAACCTTATTATCAATATGAATGTATTCAAAAATAATAATCGAATTAAAAGTTTTATTTTTTAAAAAATCTAAAACTATTTTACCGTCATAGCCTTCTGTATCGATAAAAAGCAAGTCTAATTTAGTAAGTTTATGCTCATTGATAATTTCTTTTATTGAAGAAGAATTTACTATTTCTTTAGATATGTGTTTATTGTTAATACCGTGATTAATTAAATGTTTTTTATTAAAAGAAGTTATCCCAGGGACATGGTTGTCATACATATCTAAAAATTTTTCATTAACCTTATATAAAAAATTAATCTCATTATTTACAGAAATTGCTTTATTTTCTAATTTTACAAATTTAAATTTTTTGTAGCTTTTTTGGAGTTCATCAAAGTTACTTTTAATTGGCTCAATTAAAATTGAGCTCGTTTTATGTTTTTTTATAAATTTATTTAATGTATCAAATCTTTTACCATCATTAGCACCAACTTGAATTAACTGTTTAATTTTATTTTTAAATATGAATTCTAAAAATTTATCAAGATTTAAGGACGAATTACTTCCAATAATTCTGTTGTTTTTAAAATAATTCTTATCAATAAGTTTATAGTTAAGTATTCCTAAAATTTTTTTTAAAATTTTGTGCTTCATTTAATTAAAGTTTTTTAAATTATTTATATCAGTATATAAATGACAAGAATAAATAAAAATATGAACAAAACAAACTTTAATATTTGTCAAGTTTCTTTAAATAGAGATATTCCTTTAATAATAGAAAATTCAAAAAATTTTAGAAAATTATATAAAAATCAAATTAATTTTAATATTATTTGTCCTGAAAATCAAATAAGTGAATTTAGAGAAAAATTAAATTTTGACAGTTTTAATATTATTAATGAAGAGGAAATCATTAGGTTTAATGATTTTAAATTTATATACGATAAGTTTAGTGAAAACATAAATTATAAAGAAAAATTTGATCTGAGATTAAAATGGTACTACCAGCAAGCACTTAAAATAACATTTGCATTAAATTTTATTAAAAAAAAAAAAGAAAACATAATAATTTGGGATGCAGATACAGTAATTTTAAAAAAGATAAGTTTTTTTGAAAATGACATATCAATAAAATATGGAAATTTTTTTGAATATCATAAAGATTATTACGAGACTAATGAAGAAATTTTAAAAGAAAGACCAAAATATTTCATTTCATTTTTAAATCAATTTGTTGCTATTAGTGTAAAAGAATGTGATTTCTTTTTAAAAAATTATTTAAAAAACAATCTACAAGAAAAAACATTAGACAGGATGATTTCAGAACTAATTTTCAAAAGTATTTTTAGTAGACATAAAGTTTTTAAAGGATCATTATTTTCAGAATATGAATTAATTGGACAATCTAATTATATGTTCAACAATTTTAAGCAAAAACCATTATTATTTTTAAGATTTGGTTTAAATGGAAAACTTACAAAAATTCAAAAATTTTTTGCTGAAAGACTAGGATACAAACACATTACTTATGAACATGCGAGGACAAATATAAAAAATTTGGAGATATTAAATAGAAAACAAAGTTGGTTTGGTTTTTTAAAAATTATATTTAAAAATTTTACGAAGTTTTACTTAAGATGTATTATTCATACAATCAAATATAATTTATATAAATCAAAATGATGCAAAATGAGATAAAGCTTTATAATTTAAAAATTTCTATTGGAGAGATGGCCGAGCGGTTTAAGGCGCACGCTTGGAAAGTGTGTGTGCCCTTAAAGGCACCGTGGGTTCGAATCCCACTCTCTCCGCCATTTTTAAATTTTTTTTTATTAAATAAGAATAATAAAATTTAATGAAAGAATTATATTTATGTTCATTCGCAAGTAATGACTTACAAAGAAGTGTTGAGAGATATTTGCTAGAAGCAAAAGCAATGAATGTATATCAAAGTATAAAAGTTTATAAAGAAGAAGATTTACCAAATAATGTTAAAAAACAAATAGAAAACTTTTTTTCCCTAAATCAGAAAAGACTTTATGGATATGCATGTTGGAAAGCATTTATTATTAAAGATTTTCTTAAATCAATACCAAAAAATTCTATTGTTCAATATTCTGATATAGGCTGTCATTTTAATATAAATGGAAAAAAGAGATTACAAGAGTATGCTGAAATGTGTGGAAAAAAAAATATTTTAGGTTTTCAATACAATGAACCTAACTATACATTTAATCAAAATTACAAATATCAGATTTACATAGAAAGAAATTTTACAAAAAAAATTCTTTTAAATCATTTAAAAATTCAGAATAATGAAAATGTATTGAACAGTCCTCAGTTTTGGTCAGGAACAATTTTTTTTAAAAACAATGAATTTTCATTAAATTTTTTATCCAGATGGGAAGAATTATTGGCAAAAAGTGAATTAATTGACGATAGTCTTCTTGATGAAAAAAAAGGTTCAAAATTCGTTGAACACAGACATGATCAAAGTGTATTTTCACTTCTTTGTAAAATAAATAATATTGAAGGACTTTCGGCGTCTGAGTGTGAGTGGGCGGAGACAAAGAATAAAAGAACCTGGGATCATCTCAAAAATTATCCTGTATTGGCAAAAAGAGACAAAAAATATAATATCTTAAAACGTTTTTTTAATAGACAGAGAAAAAATATTTTGAGACTCTTAAATAAATTAAAATAGATATCTGAATCAAAAATTCTTTTGAATTTTTTGGATCTAGAGATGCAAAATCTCTAAAAAGTTCACTTAAATTTAACCTAAAATTTGTTCTACAAAACAGCCTAAAATCCTTAGTTTTAATAGCTTATTGAACAAATTTTGATAATAAAAAATGAGTAATTTTTCTTAAAAATGATATAGTTTTCTTTTCCTTAATTTACAAAATATGAGCACAAAAAATACCTATCAAGCAGACTCCATCAAAGTTCTCAAAGGTTTGGAAGCAGTTAGAAAAAGACCAGGTATGTATATTGGTGACACAGATGATGGAACTGGTTTGCATCATATGGTTTATGAGGTTGTAGATAATTCAATAGATGAGGCTTTAGCAGGACATTGTCAAAATATTTTTGTTACAATAAATCAAGATGGATCAATAACAGTTAAAGATGATGGAAGAGGAATTCCAGTTGATCTTCACAAAGGTGAAAAAAAATCTGCAGCAGAAGTAATTATGACACAATTACATGCTGGAGGAAAATTTGATCATGACTCATATAAAGTTTCAGGTGGACTTCATGGAGTTGGTGTTTCAGTAGTTAATGCTTTATCTGAAAAATTAAAATTAGAAATTAATAGAGATGGAAAAAAATACTTTATGGAATTTAATAATGGAAATGCAAAATCCCCATTAAAAGTAATTGGTAAAGCAAAGGAAACAGGTACTCAAATTACTTTTTTTCCTTCAAAAGAGATATTTTCATCAATTAAATTCAATGGAAATATTTTAATCAAAAGAATGAGAGAATTAGCCTTTTTAAATAAAGGTATTAAAATTTTATTTACAGATCAAAGCCAAAAAAAAGAAAAAACTGAAGAATTTAGATTTGATGGAGGTGTTTTAGAGTTTGTTGATTTTTTAGACAAAAGTAGAGAAAAACTTCAGAATAAAAATGGAAATGAATTGTTTAAAAAACCAATTTATATTGAGGGTAAAAAAGAGAATATTGAACTAGAATGTTCATTGAAATGGAATGGAGGTTATTCTGAAGATGTTTTACCATACACGAATAATATTTATCAAAAAGATGGAGGAACTCATATTTTAGGTTTTAGGAGTGCTCTAACTAGAGTGATTAATAAATATGCTAATGAACACAACTTATTAAAAAAAAATAAACTATCAATATCAGGAGATGATATTAAAGAAGGTTTAACTTGTGTCTTATCTGCAAAAATTCCAGACCCAAAATTTTCATCACAGACAAAAGATAAATTAGTATCATCTGAAGTAAGAATGATTGTTGAAACTCTTGTAAGTGAAAAATTATCTATATGGTTTGATCAGAATCCATCTGTAGCAAAAATTGTTTTAGCTAAAATAATTCAAGCTGCTTTAGCTAGAGATGTAGCAAGAAAAGCAAGAGAGAATGTTAGAAGAAAAGGTGCATTAGAATTAAGTGGTTTACCTGGAAAATTAGCTGATTGTCAAATTGGCAAACAAGAGGGGACTGAACTTTTTATTGTTGAGGGGGATTCNGCAGGTGGATCTGCAAAACAGGGTAGAAATAGATCTAATCAGGCAGTTCTGCCTTTGAGAGGAAAAATTCTAAATACTTATGTTGAAGAGCTAGAAACAAAAAAAAAAGGTACTAATCATAAAAATGGTTCTGATCAAAGAACAAAAGCATTATCAAAAATGATATCATCTAATGAAATAGTAACTTTAATAAATGCTCTCGGATTAGATCCAAAGGTACAAGAAATAGATTTAAAAGATTTAAGATATGGAAAAATTATAATTATGACAGATGCAGATGTCGATGGGTCTCATATTAGGGCTTTATTGTTGACTTTTTTTAATAACAAACCTTTTAATAAATTAATAGAATATGGCCATGTTTATTTAGCTCAACCACCTTTGTTTAAAATTAACAAGGGATCCAAAGGCATTTATATTAAAGATGAGAAAGAATTAGAGGATTATATTTTGAATAATAATAGAGATTTAAAAAAAAAGAAAAAAGGATCAAAAGAGTTTATTAAAGAATTAGAGAATGAAAAATCAAAAATGAACATACAAAGATTTAAAGGTTTAGGGGAAATGAATCCAGAGGAACTTTGGAGTACAACACTAGATCCAGAAACAAGAAATTTATTACAAGTAAAGTATTCAAAAGATACAAAAAAAGATCAAAATTTAATCCACACATTAATGGGAAATGATGTTGCATTAAGAAAAGACTTTATAATTTCCAATGCTATTAATGTTCAGAATCTTGATATTTAAAAAATGAAGTTTTTTGAAACTTCTAAATATTATTCATTAAAAAAATCTACCTACATTTCTCTTAGATGGATTGGAATTATTGGCCAATTAATTTCAGTTAATCTTGTATTTTTTTATCTTAATCTGGATTTTGATTATTTATATACAATGATAATCATTTTCTTCGGGATTTTGGGTAATTTATATTTAATATTTATTTATAAAAAAACTCAAATATCAGATAGATCTGCACTATTTTTTTTATTAACAGATATACTCCAATTAGGATTATTAATATATCTAACTGGTGGAGTAAAAAATCCATTTGTAATTTTTTTAATTATTCCAAGTATTTTTGCTTCAACAAATTTAGGTTTAAGAACTAATTTGGTTTTAGTACTTGTAACAGTAATAACAATTATTTTTTTAACTTTTTATTCTTTAGATTTGCCAAAACCATTAAACGACCATTTTCATGTAGATCCATTTTACTATTATTCAATACCAATATCATTAATAATTGCTTTAATCTTTTTTAACTATTTTGCGATTATTTTTGGATCAGAGTCTAGAATAAGAAAAGAAGCACTTAATAAGATGGAAGAAGTAATGGCTAAGGAACATGAAATGTTGTCTTTGGGAGGTCAAGCTGCAGCAGCTGCTCATTCTTTAGGAACACCTCTATCAACAATAAAACTTGTCACCCAGGAATTAATGAAACAATTAAAAGATCAAAAGGATGTTATTCAAGATATAAAATTACTTTCCAGTCAGGTTGAAAGATGTAACCAAATATTAAAAAGACTATCTTTAAATCCTAATGAAGAAGATGATTTTATAGATGAGGATTTAAGTATGAGAGATTATTTAAGAAATATTATTTCTTCATTTAAAGAGACAAGTAATAACGAGTTCATTTTGAATTTAGATCAAGATTCAAATTCAATGAAGATAACTAATTCAATCGAAATCGTATATGGATTGAGAAATTTTGTAGGTAATGCTAATAAGTATTGCCTTAAAAAAATATTTATAAACTTAAAAAGTGATAATGAATTTACCGAAATTAGTATTGAAGATGATGGAGAAGGATATCCGAATGATATATTATCAAAAATAGGAGAGCCATATTTAAAAACATTTAATCAAAAAAATAAAAAACTATCTGGTTTAGGCTTAGGAATATTTATAGGTAAAACTTTGTTAGAAAAAAATTTTGCATCTATAAATTGTAGAAATTCCAAAACTAGAAAAGGAGCTGAGGTCATTATTAAGTGGGAAAATAAAGATTTACTTAAACTTTAGTGTAATTTATTTTTTTTT
>JGI20155J14468_10000999_pt1 | contig 22605 bp, 18 predicted proteins | sample COG_05_FD_14468 | JGI IMG/M metagenome (IMG submission 14468) | reverse complement strand
CTAGTTTTATCTTCATGAGATGATATTTTTGATATACCTATTTCTCCTGAAAGAATAAGTAATTCAGCATTACTAAATAAAGCATCAACCTCATTAATATATTTACCACACCTGTCAATAAGCTCTATCTTTAATTTAAATAAATCTGAGATCTTTGTAATTTCATTGATACGTCTGTAAATTTTAAGACGCTCTGTTGGGGAGGGTAGATATATATCAGGTATAAATGCATCATCATAAAAATTGATCTCACTAGTAACTGATTTATATTCATATTGTGGATTTTTAATACCTTCAATTGAATCCTTTAGCATAGAAAGATACAAAGAAATTCCAATTGCATCCACATGACCACTTTGTTTCTCCCCTAAAATTTCTCCGCCACCTCGTAACTCTAAATCTTCTTGAGCAATAAAAAAACCCGATCCAAGCTCAGATAGTCTAATTATTGAGTCCAATCTTTCTCTTGAGCTTTTCGGAATATCAGGTGTTGGTATTAAAAAATAACAATATCCTTGTTTACTCGATCTACCAACGCGACCTCTTAATTGGTGGAGTTGAGCAAGTCCAAAATTATATGCATCTAAGATGATCATTGTATTTGCATTTGGTATATCTAATCCCATTTCTACAATTGTTGTGCAGAGCAAAACATCAATTTTGCCAATCTGAAAAAGGTTCATAGTTTTAGTTATTTCAGCTTTTTTAAGCTGCCCATGTGCAATTTCAATTGTTAAATCAGGTAGTAACATCAGTAAGCGATCTTTTAGGTTAGCAAGTTTCTTAATATCATTTTGTATTACAAAACATTGTCCATCTCTAGAATTTTCTCGTTTAATAGCTTCAACCATGAGGTTATCAGTTTCAACTTTCAGAAATGACTTAATACTAAGTCTGCTTGTGGGCGGAGTATGTAGAAAAGAAAAATCTTTTAACCCAGCAAAAATAAAGTTCATTGTTCTTGGAATTGGTGTAGCTGACAAATATAAAACATGAACATCAGGCTTTTTCGCTTTAATTATATCTTTTTGTTTTGTACCAAATCTATGCTCCTCATCAATTACTAATAAACCCATATTTTTAAAATTTAATGCTTGGCTAAATAAGGCATGTGTTCCGATTAAGATATCAATCTTTCCTTTATTAAAATCATTAATAATCTCAGTTTTTTCAGAATTATTAGAATGTCTGTTTAGTGATTTTATATAAATTCCAAACTTCTTAAATCTATCAACAAATGATTGGTAGTGTTGAGATACCAATACCGTACTTGGAGCCAGAATAACGACTTGTTTATTAGCATTCACACTTATAAAAGCAGCTCGCATTGCTATTTCTGTTTTACCAAATCCAACATCACCACATAACAATCTATTCATTGGTTTTACCAGGGATAAATCTTTTTCTATAGCTTCTATAGCAACTATCTGATCAAGGGTTTCTTGATATGGAAATTCTTTTACAAAATCCTCATAGCTGGAATCTTCGACTCTTAGAGATGGGGCATGTGAAGAAAGCCTTCTGGATTCTATGTCTAATATTTCAGCCGCATGATCATATGCTCTTTTTTCTGCACGTTGTTTTTTTTGAGACCACTTATTGTTTGATAATGAATCTAAAGGCGTTTCAATTTTTTCACTGTTTTTATGATATTTCGAAATTAAAAAAGCTTTCGCTAGCGGCACATAAAGATTTTCATCATTAGCATAAGAAATTTTTAAGTACTCATTTTTAATGCCTTTTGATTCAACTACTTCCAATCCCTTGTATACACCAAGTCCATAATTTTCATGAATTACATAATCATTAAAATTAAAATGAATATTTGTGTCTATTCTAATATNAATTGAAGATTTTAAATTATTGTGCAAAGGCNCATCATCTATAAAGAACTCTCTGTGCAAGAAAATTGTTTTTAAATTTAAATTGTATAAAGGNCTATAAATATCANTACTAATAAGATTAAGCCCATTAGTTGCATCATTTATATTGGTTATTTCATTAATTGANGACAAATTTANTTTTTTTATATTTTCATATTCACTAGGCACTAAACTAGAAATAATAATTTTATCAATACTACCTTCTCTCAAGAGCTGCTTAGCAATATTTAAATTTTCATTAAAACCAATTTCATTATTAAGTATTTTATATGCGCGCTCATCAATCTCTAATTTATCACTTAAGTTTAAAAAATCTTTTACATCATCAAGGTTAAAGAATAATTTTTCTGGCTTCAGAAGAGGTCTGGATGAATCAATATTTTCTTCATCAAATCGTTTATTTATTTCATTCCAATAATCTACATTCTTATCTTCAATTACATCTGATTTAATAAAATCATAGTCATTAAATAGATTCCCAAATGACTCAGTCTTATTAAAAAAAAGTGGAAGGTATATTTCATAACCTTCAACAAGATGTCTGTTATTAAGATCTTTAAAAAGATCACAAACTCTTTCGTCATTATTAGGAAAGTAATCTCTCCAACTATCTCTAAATTTCTTAATAGATTCATCATCTAGTGGAACATTGGATCCAGTAGTAAGATTAAATTGCTTAAGTTGTTTTACTGTAAGTTGGGAGGATGGATTAAAACTTCTAATAGATTCGATTTCTTCATCAAAGAATTCTATTCTTATGGGGTTTTTATAAATAGAGGGCCATATATCTAAAACACCCCCGCGTGAGGAAAATGTATTGATACTATCTACTCTATCTGTATGAAGAAAATAATTATCTGTTAAAATTTTTTTAAACTTATCTAGAGCTATAGAATCACCCAAATTAAAGCTCTGCAGCGAACGAAAAAATGATTTTGGTGGGTAACGTTCAAATAAATTTTTTGCGCTTGTAATTAGTATATTAGGTGCATTATTTGTTTGATTGAGAACTTTAAATCTTTGTTTAATTATTGATTCAGGAGACGAAAAGTGATCATAAGGGAGTGTTTCTTTCTCAGGAAAGAAATTGATTAAACTTGGGCTTATATAAAGACTAAGTTCGGTACTTAATATTCTTGCTTCTTTATTATTTGAGGCTACATAACAAATAGATTTATTTTTTTTAATGAAGGTATCAGCAAGAGCCGCAGCAATAATATGATTATCTGTTTGTAACATTTTTTAAATTAATGACATATTTATTGCCATAATACATTTCAATTATTAATATTGTTTTATTAGTTAAAGAATTTTATTAAGATTTAATATAGTTTCTTGTATAATACGCACACATTTTAGCAACCCAATTTATAAAAAAGGTAAGAATATGGAAATTAATTTCACTGATTCAGATTTAAAATTTAGAGATGAAGTAAGAGCATTTTTAAAAGACGAATATCCATCTCATGTTAAGCATAAGCAAGACAATGGAATTGAACTTACAAAGCAAGACATGATTGATTTTCATAAATCAGTATCTGCTAAAGGCTGGATGGGATATAACTGGCCAGTAGAATATGGTGGAACAGGTTGGACTACAACTCAAATTTATATATTCCAAACAGAATTTGGCTTAGCTGGTTGCCCACCACTATTAGCATTTGGTGTAAGCATGGTCGGTCCGGTAATTTATACTTTTGGTAATGAAGAGCAAAAAGCAAAATTCTTACCTGATATTCTTAATTTTGATACATGGTGGTGCCAGGGGTATTCAGAGCCTGGATCAGGTTCAGACCTTGCATCATTGAAAACCAAAGCCGTTAGAGATGGTGATGAATATATTATTAATGGTTCAAAAACATGGACTACATTAGCTCAAAATGCTGATTGGATTTTTTGTTTAGTTAGAACTGAAACAACTGGCATTAAACAAGAAGGTATATCTTTTATTCTCATTGATATGGATAACCCAGGTATTGAAGTAAAGCCTATTATTACAATTGATGGAGAGCATGAGGTTAATTCTGTTTTCTTCACAGATGTCAGAGTTCCTGCTGAGAATTTAATTGGTGAAGAGGGCAAGGGGTGGACATATGCTAAATTCCTTTTAGCTCATGAGAGATTTGGGATAGCTGCTGTTGGAGGTTCAAAAAGGTCTTTAGCTAGATTAAAAGAAATTGTTGGTGAACTAGATAATACAATTCTATCCAGAAAAGTAGCACAATTAGAAATTAATCTTAGCTCTTTAGAAATGACAGAGCTTCGCCTATTGTCTGCCTTAGAGAATGGAGGTCATCCTGGTGCTGAATCTTCTATTCTAAAAATTAGAGGTACAGAAATTCAACAAGAGCTCACTGAGCTATTTGTAGAGGCTGCTGGAGAATATGCCTTAATATATCCCGGCCCTCACGGACATGGTGATAACGCAATGCCAGCAGGACCAGAGCATGCTCCTCACTCTGTATCAAGATATTTAAATATGAGAAAAACTTCCATTTATGGTGGAAGTAATGAAATTCAAAAAAATATTATTTCGAAGCACGTACTAGGAGTATAAGAATGAACCTTAATTTTTCAGATGAGCAACAGATGCTTAGAGACCAAGTGCAGAAATTTTGTGAATCAGATTATTCATTTAATAAAAGAGAAGAAATCCTTAAATCAGATTTAGGTTATGACGCTGATTTGTGGAAATTATTTTCTGAGCTTGGATGGCTTTCTTTGCCTTTTGCAGAAGAAAATGGTGGTTTTGGTTATGGACCAATAGAATTATCAGTCCTTTTTGAAGAATTTGGTAAAGTTTTAATTGTCGAACCATATTTGAGCACTATAGTTCTTTCAGGCTCTGTCTTAGATAAATCTTCCTATGATGGACGTGCAGATTTAATTGAATCTATTACTTCTGGTGAATCTCATATTTCTTTGGCTTATTTAGAAGAAGGCTCAAAAAATAATCCTGCTTTTGCAAATACAACAATAGCAAATTCAGCAGGCAGCTTAGCCTTAAATGGAACAAAAACCCTTGTTTTAAATGGTGGAAACGCTTCAAAACTCATTGTATCTGCCATGATGGATGATGAACTTGTTCTGGCTATTGTTGATGCGGATGCAGAGGGATTATCAAAAATTACATATCCAACTATTGATGCTCAGTCCTGTGCAGAAATTTCATTTGAAAATGTCCAACTCGATAACGCCGCAATTATTTCAAAAGGATCTGAATCAATTGATTTGCTAAATAATGCTATCAATATTGCAACTTTATGTATCAGTGCTGAGAGCATAGGATGCATGACAGCTTGTTATGTTAAAACTGTAGAATATACAAAGAGCAGAGAGCAATTTGGTCAACCAATAAGTAATTTTCAAGTTCTACAACATAAGATGGTAGACATGTTTATTGAAAGTGAGGTTTGTAAATCACTCTTATTTAAGGCAATGCTCGAATGTGAATCAAACGAAGATACAAAAAATAAATCTGTTTCTGCACTAAAAGCTCAGATAGGTCTTTCAGGTAAATTGGTAGCTCAAGATGCAGTTCAACTTCACGGCGGTATGGGAGTAAGTGATGAAATGTCCATAGGACATTACTTGAAAAAACTTATTGCTGTTGATGCCTTGTTTGGTAATTCTAATTATCACTTAAATAAGTATAGTCAGCTATAAATTAATTATGAGTGAAAAAGATATAACTTTTAATTCAACCAAAAGGCAAACTAGAGTTCTTCCAGAAGACTCATTTGGTGATTGGCGGTGGCGTGAAGCTTTAGCTGAATTAATGGTTCCTATNATAGGCACACTNTATAGAGANGGAGTTCGTGTTTTGATGTATGGACAGTCCTTAATAAATGAATCTCCAGTATCTATAATGAAAGCACATAGATTTATAAGACAAGTTGAGGGTAATGAGCTAAGTGAGCAAGAAACATATCCTATGCTTGAGGCTATATCTAAATTAGATATAGCTGACTGTGAAATTGATCTTGGTGAATTAACAGTAAATTACCCAGATTTTAATAAATTACCAGATGACATTGCTGGTATAGATGAATATCTTCAAAAAGAACTTTCATCGGTAATTAATTTAAATGCAGTGAGACCTGAAACTCCCCAAGACATAGTCTTGTATGGTTTTGGACGAGTTGGAAGACTTGTAGCCAGAATGCTTGTTGAAAGTACAGGACCTGGTAATTATTTCAGACTGAAGGCCGTCGTAGTTAGAAAAACGAACTCTGACGATTTATCCAAACGCGCAAGTTTATTGCAACGAGACTCAGTGCACGGAAAATTTAGTGGCACTATCAGAGTCGATGATGAGAATAGTTCTTTGGTAGTTAACGGTAATCCCATTAAGTTTATCTATGCTTCTGGCCCTAATGACTTTAAATATAAAGATCATGGAATCATAAATCCTATTGTTATTGATAACACAGGCATATGGAGAGATGAAAAAGGTCTAGGTAGGCACTTAAATGGCGGCGCATCAAAAGTAATATTAACAGCTCCAGGTAAAGACAGTATTAAGAATATTGTTTTTGGAGTTAATGATTCCGAACTAGATTCATCAGATTCAATTATTTCTGCTGCATCTTGTACAACCAATGCAATAGTACCTGTCTTGAAGCTTATTAATGACAAATACAAAATAACATCTGGTCATATTGAAACTGTGCATTCATATACTAATGATCAAAATTTAATTGATAATTATCATAGTGGTGATAGAAGAGGTCGAAGTGCTGCATTAAATATGGTAATTACTAGTACTGGAGCAGTTTCTGCTGTTGCAAAGGCTATCCCTGAATTAAAAGGAGTTTTGACAGGTAATGCCATTAGAGTTCCAACTCCAAATGTAAGTTTGGCAGTTATGTCATTGATGTTAAATCAGGAAACAACAAAAGAAAGTGTAAATGAATTTTTAAAATCTAATGCTTTCCATTCTAAATATAGAGAAATCATCGGTTATGTAAATTCACCTGAGATAGTATCAACTGACTTTTACTCTAGTCCCTTTGCTTCAATTATTGATTCGCAAGCAACTATATCTTCAGGCAAACAGATAACTTTGTATTGTTGGTATGATAATGAATATGGTTATTCTAAGCAGGTGGTTAGTCTTACTAAGAAAGTTGCTAATATTCAGATGCCAAGATTACCTTTACCAAAAGATAATTAGTCCTAGAAACATCATTTTTTTAGTTTATAATTACCTCGTTTTAGAGGCATTAAATGCATAATACAAGGGATTTGTGTACATTATAAAAAAAGGTCTAGATTTACCAATTTCAGGCATACCTTCGCCTGAAATAGAGAACTCCTCTAAAATATCCTCGGTCGCTATTCTGGGTTCTGACTATGTTGGATTAAAACCAACAATGTTAGTAAAAGTTGGTGATTTTGTCCAAGCAGGCCAAAAAATTATTGAAGACAAAAAGAATCCAGGTGTATTTCTAACAGCTCCAAGTTCTGGAACTATTAGCTCTGTTAATAGAGGAGATAAAAGAAAGTTTATATCTTTAGAAATTGATTTAAGCGAAGTTGATGATTTCAAGATATTTAACAAAACTTCTACTAAAAATGAAATTATTGATTTGCTATATGAATCTGGGCTATGGAGTTCTTTTAGAACAAGACCTTTTAATAGAACGCCTAAATTAGGAACATCTCCTGATGCTATTTTTATTAATGCTTGTGATACAAACCCTTTATCTGCAGATCCTTATAATATAATTAAAGAAGATCAAGATTTGTTTAATTTAGGTCTTTTAACTCTATGCGAAGCTTTTAATTTACCAATTCATTGCTGTTACCAAAATGATAATTTTAATACTGCGATTGATTCAGTTGAATATCACCAATTCTCTGGTCCTCACCCTGCAGGACTCTCATCAACGCATATTCATAACATCTATCCTGTAGGACAAGACAGGTTAGTCTGGACGCTTAATTACCAAGAATGTATTTCCCTTGGCTACTTAATTAAAAACCAAACCCTAAGAACATCAAAGATTATAGCTTTAAGCGGAGAAGGTGTTATTGATCCAAAACTTATCAGAACAAGATATGGAGCAAATATTTCTTCATTAACAGCTGGTAAGGTTGATGATAAATCTAGATTAATTTCAGGTTCAGTCCTATACGGACACTCAGCAGAGTCTGCTATGAATTATATAGGGGCTTTTCATAATCAGGTTTCGGTTATCCCAAATGAATATGATGAACCTTTTATGAGCTGGCTAATGCCTGGATCAAAAATACATTCCAAACTAAATGTTTTTATTTCATCTTTCATAAAACCCAAAAACTTTACTTTTAATACAGCTATGAATGGAAGTGATAGAGCCATTGTCCCAATATGCTCATACGAAGAGGTAATGCCTATGAATATATTAGTTGTTCAGCTTCTAAAAGCTCTTGCTACCTATGATCTGGAGATGCTAATTGATCTAGGTGTGCTGGAATTATCTGATGAAGATATGGCTTTATGTAGCTATGTGTGTCCAAGTAAATATGATTATTCAAGCTTACTTTCAAAAAATCTTGAAATGATTTAAACGAAATATAATGAAATTTTTAAGAACATTTTTTAATGATATTAAACCTAGCTTTGTAGAGGGTGGAAAATATAATAAATGGTTTCCCTTATTTGATGCTTTGGAAAACTTATTTTTCACAACCAGCGGTAAAACTTCAAATCCAATTCATGTCAGAGATGGACTAGATATTCAAAAATTAATGGTTACTGTTTGGCTTGCTACATTTCCAGCAATGTTTTTTGGAATGTATAACTTAGGAAATCAATCACTTGATTACCTTAATCAAATTAATTCTTTAAATACTGGTGATTGGCACCACTATCTAGTTTCAATGGTTGGCTATGACCATACAAGTTTTTTTAATAAAATTTGGTTTGGTGCTGTTTATTTTTTACCTATATATTTTGTTGTATTTGTAGTTGCAATAGCATGGGAAACATTGTTCGCCAGTATTAGAAAACATGAAATTAATGAGGGAGCTTTTGTTACAACAATTTTATTTTCATTGAGCTGCCCTCCAGATTTACCTTTATGGCAGGCTGCAATGGGTATAACTTTTGGTATTGTTATCGGTAAAGAGATTTTTGGTGGCACTGGTAAGAATTTTTTAAATCCAGCTTTGACTGGTAGGGCATTTATCTACTTTGCTTATCCAACTCAATTATCTGGAGATAAGGTATGGATAGCTGGAATTACTGATAATTTACCAGATATGCCTTCTGGATACAGTGGCGCTACTCCACTCGGTGTTGCTGCTGAACAAGGAATTCCAGGTCTAACTTCTTCCTTTAGTTGGTTCGATGCATTTGTTGGAAATATTCCTGGCTCTGTTGGTGAAACTTCTGTCATAGCTATTTCTATAGGTTTATTTATTCTTCTAGTAACAAAAGTTGCTTCTTTTAGAATAGTTCTAGGTACTCTTGCAGGCATGATTTTTATGAGCTCAATGTTAAATATCATTGGTTCAGATACTAATCCAATGTTTCTCGTCCCTTGGTATTGGCATTTAGTAGTTGGCAGTTTTGCATTTGGTTTAGTTTTCATGGCTACAGAGCCAGTATCAGGTTCTGGTACAAATCTTGGAAGATGGATCTANGGAGGCCTNATTGGANTTATGGTTGTTCTTATTAGGGTTGTTAATCCAGCTTTNCCTGAGGGGATGATGTTAGCTATTTTATTTGCTAATCTTATAGCGCCAGTTATAGATCATATGGTTGTATCTTCAAATATTAACAAAAGAAAAAGAGTATTAGCAAATGAATGAGTCTGTTATAAAAACTTTAATCGTGTCCTTTGTAATATGCCTATTATGTTCATTGGTTGTGTCTTTTGCAGCTGTTGGATTGAGAGATATTCAGGTTGAAAATAAACTTAATGATCAACGCATTAAAATTCTACAAGCTGGAAAAATCTACAATGCTAAACTTGATGTCAAAACACAATTTAAAGATCTCGAGGTCAAGTTCATCAACTTTGAAACAGGAAAATTATCTTCTGAATATAACAACCTTTCTCTTGATACATATGATCAAATACTTGCTACAAAAGATACCTCACTTTCAACCAAAGTTCCTCAAGACAAAGACATCGCCATTATTAAAAACAGAGAAAATATTGGCAAAGTTTACATAGTCAGGGATACAGAAGGCATAATTTCAAAACTAATACTTCCTATTCGTGGTTTTGGTCTTTGGGGTACTATGTACGGCTACATATCTTTAGAAAATGATTTTAATACTGTAGCTGGAATTGAGTTTTATCAACATAAAGAAACACCAGGTCTTGGAGCTGAAGTTGATAATCCTAAATGGAAAGCTTTATGGCCAGGTAAACAAATATATCAAAATAATGATGTTGCATTAAAAGTCATTAAAGGCAAAGTTGAATCTGATGATGCTATGGTCACATATAAGGTAGATGGACTTTCTGGGGCTACCCTTACAAGTAGAGGTGTTTCGAATATGATCGAGTACTGGTTTAGTGAATCAGGATATTCATCAATGTTAAAGGAGCTAGATTATGAGTCTTAAAAGATATCAAGAAGTCATCATAAGACCTTTAATTGATGAGAATCCTATTGCATTACAAATTTTAGGAATATGTTCAGCTCTAGCTGTTACAAATAGTCTCACAGTTACCTTAGTTATGTGTATAGCTTTAACAACAGTTGTATCATTTTCAAACTTGTTTATTTCAATAATTAGGAATCATATACCTACAAGTATTAGGATTATTGTTCAAATGACAATTATCGCCTCATTGGTGATAGTTGTTGATCAAGTTTTGCAAGCTTATGATTATGAAACAAGTAAAAAACTATCTGTTTTTGTTGGCCTTATCATTACCAATTGCATAGTTATGGGAAGAGCAGAAGCATTTGCTATGAAAGAGAAGCCGCTATTAAGTTTTTTTGATGGTCTTGGAAATGGTTTAGGCTACAGTCTTATTTTAATAGCTGTAGCTGTTATCAGAGAATTATTTGGTTCAGGCACTTTAATGGGTTATGTAATTTTGCCATTAGAATCTAATGGTGGGTGGTATGTTGGAAATAACTTGCTTTTACTCCCTCCAAGTTCATTTATTATAATTGGATTATTTATATGGGCCATCCGTTCAATTAGACCTGAACAAGTTGAGGAGCCTGACTTTAAACTAGCCAAACATTCAACAGCGCCAGATTTAACCAAGAGAGAATTAAATGTTTGAACACTATTTAAGTCTTTTTGTTACAACAGTCTTTATTGAAAATATAGCTCTATCTGTATTTTTAGGAATGTGTACATTTATAGCTATTTCAAAAAAAATAGATGCTGCTTTTGGACTTGGTATAGCTGTAATCGTTGTCTGTTTAATAACCGTACCCCTTAATAACTTTTTATATAATTTTGTTATCAGAGATGGGGCTCTTGAATGGCTAGGATCATCATTTGCTGATGTTAATCTAGAATTTGTTGGGTTGATTAGTTATATAGGTGTTATTGCAGCTGTTGTACAAATACTCGAAATGTTTTTAGACAGGTATGTACCAGCTTTATATAATGCTCTTGGGGTATTTTTACCCTTAATTACTGTTAACTGTGCAATATTGGGTGCTTCTTTATTTATGGTAGAAAAAGATTTAATGTTTGGTGAGAGTGTTGTGTATGGTTTTGGTGCTGGATTTGGTTGGGCACTTGCAATAGTTATATTGGCAGGTATTCGTGAAAAATTAAAATATTCTGATATACCTGAAGGTCTTCAAGGTCTTGGTGCAACTTTTATTATTGTTGGTTTAATGAGTTTTGGTTTTATGTCATTTGGAGGAATTTCTCTTTAAAAGGATTTTATTTATATGGATATATTAGATTTAATTTTAGGAGTTGTTGGTTTTACAGCAATTGTTCTCGTTTTAGTTTTAATAATTCTTGCCGCTAGATCACAATTAGTTAGCACAGGAGCAGTATCAATTGAAATTAATGGAGACTCTGACAATCCAATAACTGTTCCGTCTGGATCTAAACTTTTACAAACACTTGCAGAAAATAAAATATTTCTGTCGTCAGCTTGTGGAGGGGGTGGAACATGTAGCCAGTGCAAGTGCCAAGTACTAGAGGGAGGTGGCTCTATACTGCCAACCGAAGAGTCGCATTTTAATACTCGTGAAAAGAATGACGGATGGAGATTATCATGCCAAGTTGCTGTTAAAAATGATTTAAAAATAAATGTTCCTGAAGAAATTTTTGGAGTGAAAGAGTGGGAGTGTGAAGTTATTTCTAATAATAATGTAGCAACTTTTATTAAAGAGTTAGTATTAAAGTTACCCGATGGTGAATCAGTTGATTTTAAAGCTGGAGGTTACGTTCAATTAGAAGCACCTGAATATGAAATTGATTACAAGGACTTTGATATAGATAAAGAATATCATGAAGACTGGGATAAATTTAAAATTTGGGACAACAAAGCTATCAATAACGAGCCTGTTATAAGAGCATATTCAATGGCTAACTATCCAGAAGAAAAAGGCATTATAAAGTTTAATATAAGGATTGCATCACCACCTCCTGGTACAGATTTCCCTCCTGGAGTTATGTCATCATGGACATTCAATCTCAAGCCTGGTGATAAGGTTAAGGTGTTTGGACCATTTGGAGAGTTCTTTGCAAAAGATACGACTAATGAAATGGTTTTTGTTGGTGGAGGCGCTGGTATGGCGCCAATGCGCTCACATATATTTGATCAACTATTACGAATCCACTCTGATAGAAAAATTACATTCTGGTATGGCGCTAGAAGTTTAAAAGAAATGTTTTATGTTGATGAATTCAATAAGCTTGCAGAAGAAAATGATAACTTTACTTGGCATGTAGCTTTGTCAGACCCTCAACCAGAAGATGATTGGGATGGAAAAACCGGTTTTATTCATAATGTTCTTTATGAGAATTACTTAAAAGAACATGAAGCACCTGAAGATTGTGAATATTATATGTGTGGACCTCCAATGATGAATAAGGCTTGTATTGACTTACTTTTAAGCCTTGGCGTTGAGCCAGAAAATATTGCATTAGATGATTTTGGTGGCTAATTTCCATTGATAAACAGACAATTTATTTCAAAAGTATTTGCATTTTTTATTGGAATTGGTTGCGTTTACATTGCATACGAATTTAATTCCAAATCAAATACTATTTTAAGAGGATCAATTTATGGTACGGCATGGACTATAAAATCTTCTGATTATATTTCTGATTATCATCAGGTAAATATCAATAAAATTTTAACCTCTATTGATTATATGGCCTCTAATTATAAAGATGATTCTGAGGTTTCAATTTTAAATAAAAATTCTTTAAATGAGTATCTCAATATCTCTAATGATCTTAATAAACTTATAACTACTGCAGAAGAAATTTCTTTTAAAACAAATGGTTCTTATGATATTACTATGGGAAAAATATCTGCCTCTAAGGGTTTTTCTCCAAATTTTGGAATTGATGTGTTTGATGATACTGATATTTTTTCTAAGAAATATGAAATTCAAAATAATCAAATAATTAGATATCAAGATTTTTGGTTTGATATGTCATCAATAGCAAAAGGATTTGCTGTTCAAGAACTGCATGATTATTTAGTCTTAAATAATTTAACAAATCATCTAATAGATATTGGTGGGGAAGTTATAATTAATGGAACAAACGGATCTAATCCATGGGTTGTTGGAATACAAGATCCAAGAAATCAATCTGAAAAACCTATTTTTTTAGTTTCTAATGATAAATCTAATTTTTTAGCAATTGCAACATCTGGGGAGTACAGAAATATTAGATTTGATGGAGATGATCTTATAACACACACATTTAATCCTTTTACAAAAAAATCTATTAGTGGAAATCTAGAATCCATAACAATTGTTTCCCAAAATTCAGCAACTTTAGCAGATGCTTATGCTACAGCAGTAAATGTCATGGGTTTTAAAAAGGGTATAGAGTTTGTTAATTCAAATGACATAGCTGCTCTTTTTATAGTTACTGATGATGGCGAGCTTAAACTAATTAAATCACAAAAATGGTATGATTTAGGATTATGATAGAAGTAATACTCGGGATAATAGTTTTATCAGGCTCATTTGCTTTGTTAGCAATTGGTGTGATAACAAATAATAAACCTATTGAAGGGTCTTGTGGTGGTATAGCTAATTTAGATGATGGTGCGCCATGCCAAATATGCGGACGCACCGCTGATAGTTGTGATTCTTAGAATTGATTCATAGTGTTATCTTTACCTGAAGCTTTTAAAGCTGCCTCACCTGCAAAGTACTCCTTGTGATCATCTCCCATATCTGACCCAGCCATGTTTTGATGCTTGACACATGCAATCCCCTGACGAATTTCTTTTCTTTGAACTCCAGCTACATAACCAAGCATGCCTTCTTCACCAAAATAATCTTTTGCAAGATTATCAGTTGATAGTGCAGCTGTATGATAAGTTGGAAGAGTAATCAGGTGATGGAAAATACCAGCTTCTCTAGCTGCATCTGCTTGAAAGGTTTTAATTTTACTATCAGCCTCTTGAGATAACTCAGTTTCATCATAAGATTCATTCATCAAATCAGATCGATCATAACTGGATACATCTTTACCTTGAGACTCCCATGAATCAAAAACTTGTTGACGAAAATTTAAGGTCCAGTTAAATGATGGACTATTATTATAGACAAGCTTGGCATTTGGAACTACTTTCTTAATTTCTGCCATCATAGCTCCAATTTGTTCAATATGAGGTTTTTCAGTTTCAATCCAAATTAGATCAGCGCCATTTTGAAGACTTGTTATTGAGTCCAGGATACATCTTGCTTCACCTGTACCATCTTTAAATCTATATAGATTACTTGGCAACCTTTTTGGTCTAACCAGCTTGCCATCTTGATTAATTAAGACATCTCCATGATTCATATTTTCATCCGTTACCTCTTCAACATCTAAAAATGAATTATATTGATCTCCTAGATCGCCTTTTTCGCGTGTTACAGCAATTTGTTTAGTAAGACCTGCTCCTAGTGAATCAGTTCTTGCAACAATAACACCATCATCAACCCCTAATTCAAGGAATGCATATCTAACAGCGTTTATTTTGGCCAAAAAATCAGAATGCGGCACAGTCACTTTTCCATCTTGATGACCACATTGCTTTTCATCTGAAACCTGATTCTCGATTTGAATACAGCAAGCACCAGCTTCTATCATTTGTTTAGCCATAAGATATGTTGCTTCAGCATTACCGAACCCAGCATCAATATCTGCAATGATTGGAACAACGTGAGTTTGAAAATTATCAATTTTTGCCTGAACTTCATTTTTAGCATCTCCTTCAGTAGAATCAAGCTCTCTGAAAAGTCCTCCTAATTCTCTAGCATCTGCTTGACGAAGAAATGTATAAAGTTCAGCAATTAAAGATGCAACAGAGGTTTTTTCATGCATAGATTGATCTGGCAGAGGTCCAAAATCTGATCTCAAAGCTGCAATCATCCATCCAGATAAATATAAATATTTTTTGTCATTAGTACCAAAATGCTTCTTAATAGAAATCATTTTTTGTTGCCCAATAAATCCATGCCAACATCCAAGAGACTGTGTGTAGGCTGCAGGATTTACATCATAATCATCCATATCTTTTCTCATAATAGATGCTGTATATTTAGCCACATCAATACCAGTTTTAAATCTGTTTTGTAATCGCATTCTAGCTACATAATTAGGATCTATAGCACCCCATGAATCATTATTCATCGAAGATACCTCTTTGGCTTCATTAATTGCATCGTTTAAATTAGACATATCAAAACTCTCCCTATTTAGAATATGTAGTGAAGTACACTTTATATGAATAAAAAAGTCAATATTTACAAAATTAACTATAAAAACGTTATTTGAAGTAATTTTTATTGTAGTTATACTACAAGAATTTAGTTTTAACTAAGATTTAGCTAACTTTATTGCAAGACCAATATACTTTGCCGGAGTTAATTCCAGCAACTTAGCTTTTGATTCAGATGAGATTTGTAAATTTTCAACAAAATCTATATAAGCTTTCTTATTTATAGAGGACCCTCTGGAAAGATTTTTTAATTGCTCATAGGCGTTTGGAATACCCTCATACCGCATTATTGTTTGGACTGCTTCGGTTAAAACCTCCCAATTACCATCAAGCTCATTTAACAACTTATCTTTATTTGGAGATAATTTACTCAGACCCTTATTAAGACTAAATATAGCTAGGGCTGAATACCCAAAACCTAGCCCTACGTTTCTTAATACAGTTGAGTCTGATAAGTCCCTTTGCATTCTTGATTTTTGTAGCTTATTTGCAAAAAAATCAAGCAAGCTATTTGCTATTCCAAGATTACCTTCAGAATTCTCAAAATCAATAGGATTTACCTTATGAGGCATTGTTGATGAACCCACTTCATCTTTCATTAATTTAAGTTTAAATAAATCATTAGTTATATACATCCAAATATCTTGATTTAAATCAATCATAATATTATTGATTCTTGTCATGCTGTGACATGTTTCAGCAATCCAGTCATGTGGCTCAATCTGTGTAGTTTGAAGATTTTGCTCAATTCCACATTGTTTAATAAATTGTCGACAAATCTTTGGCCAGTCTTTACTGGAATCAATAATATCAAATGTATGAAAATTTCCAGTAGCTCCAGACCATTTAGCCATAGGTTTAATAGATTTAATTTGGATTATCTGTCTATCAATACGTTTAAAAAAAACTTTAAATTCTTTACCTAATGTAGAAGGGGATGCTGGTTGGCCATGGGTTCTAGCCAACAAAGGGATTGATGACCATTGGCTAGATTTTTTTAAAAGAGCACTTTGAAGTGATTTTAAATTTTTTAAATGGTCCGCAATACCATCTTTAACAATAACAGCATAACTTAATGAATTTAAGTCTTCGCTAGTTAGGCCAAAATGTATCAAATGTACATATTTAGAAAGAGTTTTATCTTTTAAAAAGTAGTCACGTATATAGTATTCAACAGCCTTTACATCATGATTAGTTTTTAATTCAATCTTTTTTATTGCTATTACAGACTTACTATTAAAATCTTTTTTAAATTTAAGAATTTTGTTAAGAGATGCATTAGACAGTGTTGGAAAATTACTTGGAAGTTTTGAGCATAAAAATATCAACCAATCAATTTCTAATTCAAATCTAATTTTTATTAAATTAGCCTCAGAAAAAATAGATCTTGTAGATTCTATTTTTCCAGCATATCGACTATCAAGTGGCGAGATATTATCGTGCAACTTTTTCATATATTTATATTACCTGCAGTCCATAGTTTTTTATTTAAAGGTTTCAGTTATCACGCCACCACCTAAGCATATATCTTCATTATAAAGTACTGCTGACTGACCTGGTGCAATTGCTCTTATCTTTTCAGAAAATTTTACTAAAAAACCATTATTTTCATTTATTACCTGGCATTTAATAGGAGTATGTTGATGTCTAACTTGAACAGAACAACTAAGAGGGTAATCGTAATCAATTTGATTAATAAAATTAATATTTTCTATAAATAAACTAGAATTCATAAGCAAGTCATTATCAACACCTTGGCATACACTAATTTCGTTATTAAAAATATCTTTATCGTAAACATACCAAGGCAGTTCATCTCTTCCTTTTACACCGCCTATATTTAAACCCTGTCTTTGACCTTGTGTATATAAAATAGAGCCTTGATGCTCACCAATAATTTCCCCATTTTCATCTTTGATATTGCCTTTTTTAAAACTAATAAATTTATTTAAAAAATCTTTTAAATTTCTTTCACCAATAAAACAAATCCCAACAGAATCCTTTTTATTAGCAATAGGGAGGCTATTGTCTAAAGCAATTTTTCGAACCTCAGTTTTAGATAAATTAGCTAAAGGAAAAATACATTTTTTAAATTCATCTTCCTTAACTTCATGTAAAAAATAAGTTTGATCTTTATTTAAATCACTAGCTCGAACTAAATAGGTATGATTATCAATATTTTGAAGATTGGCATAATGACCTGTAGCGATCATGTCAGCACCAATTTTAATTGCATAATCTAAAAAAGATTTAAATTTAATTTCCCTATTACATAAAATATCTGGATTTGGTGTCCTACCTTTCTCGTGTTCGCTAAGAAATTCTTTAAATACTCTATCCCAATACTCGTCAGCAAAGTTTGCTCTATGCAATGGTATATCTAGTAGATCGCAAACAGCAGAGGCATCTTTAAAATCAATTTCTGAAGTACACTCCTCATCAGCTTCATTCTGCCAATTTTGCATAAATAAACCTTTTACTTTAAAACCTTGCTCTTTAAGTAATAATGCAGCCACGGAAGAATCGACGCCTCCAGACATTCCAACAATAATAGTTTTACTTTTGCTCATATTTTTAATCTATTAGGTAAAAAAAATAATTCAATTAGAGTATAATCATCACCCGAATTTGTATTATAAAGCTTAAACAAAATAAGGAACTATAAATGGCATATAAAAATATCAAAATACCTAAAAATGGATCAAAGATATCTATAGAAAATGGTGTACTTTCAGTTCCAGATAATCCAATAATCCCTTTCATTGAGGGTGACGGTATAGGAGTTGATATAACCCCGGCAATGATAGATGTAGTAAATAATGCTGTTGAAAAAGCTTATAATGGTGATAAAAAAATCGAATGGATGGAGGTTTATTGTGGTGAAAAATCTACGAATGTATATTCAAAAGATACATGGTTACCTGATGAAACCATAGAAGCTCTTAAAGAGTTTGTTGTTAGTATAAAGGGGCCATTAACTACTCCAATTGGTGGTGGAATTAGGTCATTAAATGTTTCATTGAGGCAGATATTAGATCTGTATGTATGCTTAAGACCAATTCGTTATTTCTCAGGTGTTCCAAGTCCAGTCAAGAATCCAGCAGATGTTGATATGGTTATATTTAGAGAAAACTCTGAGGACATCTACGCTGGTATTGAATTCCAATCACAAAGTGACGAAGCAAAACAGTTAATTAAAATTCTTCAAGATACTTTCGGTACAACTCAAATTCGTTTTCCCGATACTGCAGGGCTTGGAGTTAAGCCAATTTCAGAAGAAGGAACTAAGAGATTAGTTAAGCAAGCATTTGACTATGCTATTACAAATGACAGATCATCAATAACTCTTGTTCATAAAGGCAATATTATGAAATATACAGAAGGTGCTTTTATGGAGTGGGGATATGAACTTGCTAAAACCGATTTTAATGGCACTGAGCTTGACGGCGGTCCATGGCAGGCTATCAAAAATCCTAATAATGGAAAGTCTATTATTATCAAAGATGTAATATGTGATGCATTCCTTCAACAAATTTTAACAAGACCCAAAGAATATGATGTTATTGCAACTATGAATCTTAATGGTGACTACATATCAGATGCATTAGCTGCTTGTGTTGGTGGTATTGGAATAGCGCCGGGTGCAAATATTGGTGACGATTGCGCTGTATTTGAAGCTACTCACGGGACAGCACCAAAATATGCTGGTCAAGACAAGGTTAATCCTGGTTCTTTAATCCTTTCTGCAGAGATGATGCTAAGACATCTTGGTTGGACTGAAGCAGCAGATTTAATTATTAAATCTATGGAAGCAGCTATTGGTGACAAAATGGTTACGTATGACTTTGAAAGATTAATGGATGATGCAAACTTAAAATCATGCTCAGAATTTGCGAATGAAATGATTAAAAGGATGTGATTAAACTTAATCTCCCAGAAGAAAATGATATAGATCGCTCATCTGGAACTGCTGTTCTTGAGCAAGAGCCTCAAATTAAAGAACCTCCAATGTATCAGGTTTTATTATTAAATGATGACTATACTCCTATGGAATTTGTTGTTTACATACTTCAACACATATTCAATCATGATCATGAAAAGGCTACGCAAATTATGATGGCTGTTCATTCAAGAGGTAAGGGAGTTTGTGGTATATTTCCTAAAGAGATTGCTGAAATGAAATCTCATGAAATTATTACAATGGCTCAAGCTCATGAACATCCATTGATGAGTGAAATTGAACCTTTAACAGATTAAATTTATGTTTAGTAAAGAATTAGAACAATCCATAGCAAGTCTTTTTGATCAGGCCCAAGATAAAAATATCCAGTACATAACGATTGAACATTTACTTCTAATGATTTTAAATGATTTTGATGTAGCAGATGCCCTTGAGAGCTTGAATGTTAGCAGAGATCAGCTTAGAAGTAGCACAGAAGACTACCTTGCTGATACAACTATCCTTAAAGTTGATGAAGCTAAACCAGTTCAGCCAACATTAGGTTTTCAAAGAGTCCTTCAGAGAGCTGTATTTCATATTCAATCATCAGGTAAGGGCGTAGTTAAACCAATTAATATTCTTGTTGCAATTTTCTCAGAAAAAGAAAGTCATGCTGTATTTCTGCTATCAAAAATTGGTGTTTCAAGACTTGATATTGTTTCATATATCTCACATGGATCTAATTCATCTAAAGAAGATACTTCATCATTAAACAAGAGCGAAGAGGTTGAAGGTGCTGAAGATACACCAAAGACAGACACAAATGAATATCTTATAAATTTAAATAATCTTGCATCAGAAAATAAAATTGAGAAACTTATTGGTCGAGAGAATGAAATTGCTCGCATGATTCAAATTCTTGCAAGAAGAACAAAAAACAACCCCTTGTTAGTAGGGGAATCAGGAGTAGGAAAAACTGCAATTGCTGAGGGCGTTGCTTTGCAAATTGTATTAAAGCAAGTCCCAGAGATTCTTCATGAATCTATTGTTTACTCATTAGACATAGCTGCTCTTATAGCTGGAACAAAATATAGAGGTGATTTTGAAAAGAGATTAAAGAGCGTTTTAAATTTTCTTGAAAAAGAAGAAAGATCTATCTTATTTATCGATGAAATACATACCATTATTGGAGCTGGATCTGCTTCTGGTGGCTCTTTAGATGTTTCTAATCTTCTAAAACCAACTCTAGCAAAAGGTTCTATAAGATGTATTGGTTCTACAACTTTTCAAGAATACAGAGGTATTTTTAATCAAAATCAAGCTCTATCAAGAAGGTTTCAAAAGATTGATGTTATCGAACCATCTTTTGATGAATGTGTAGAAATTTTGAAAGGTATTAAATCTAGTTATGAGGATTACCATAACGTTAAGTATTCAGATGAATCTATTCTTTCAGCTGTAGAACTTTCATCTAAGTATATAAATGACAAATTCCTCCCAGATAAAGCTATAGATGTTATTGATGAAACAGGAGCTTCTTTAAATATTTCAAGAAAGAATAGTAAAAAGATTACCGTAAAACAGAACGATATAGAAGAAACAATTTCTAAAATTACAAAAATTCCAGAGCAATCTATAACTACAAAAGATAAGAAAAGTCTTAAAAACATAGAAGAAGACTTAAAAAGAGTTATCTTCGGTCAGGATCTAGCTGTTGAAACTCTTAGTAATGCTATCAAGCTTTCAAGAGTAGGCTTAAGAGACGATAATAAGACAATAGGCTCTTTCTTATTTACTGGTCCAACTGGAGTTGGTAAAACTGAGATATCTAAACAATTAGCTAATGTTCTTGGGGTAGAGCTTGTGCGATTTGATATGTCAGAGTATATGGAAAGACATACAGTATCGAGACTTATAGGAGCTCCACCAGGTTATGTTGGTTTCGATCAAGGAGGACTTCTAACTGAAGCTGTGGTCAAACAACCTTATTCAGTAGTATTGCTTGATGAGATTGAAAAAGCTCATCCTGATATCTTTAATATACTATTACAAGTGATGGATGCTGGAGTTCTGACTGATAATAATGGCCGCAAAGCTGATTTTAGAAACGTCATACTTATTATGACAACTAACATAGGGGCCGAAATGCTTTCAAAACGAAATATTGGCTTTAATGATCAGTCTAATGAATCTGATGCTATGAATAGTTTAAATAAATTATTCTCACCAGAGTTCAGAAATAGACTTGATGAAGTTATACAGTTTGATTATCTAAATAAAAAAATCATTCTTTCAGTTGTTGATAAATTCTTAACAAGACTTCAAGCTCAGCTTGATAAAAGAAATGTTGAATTAGAAATATCTAAATCTGTAAGTGAGTGGATTGCTGAAAATGGCTATGATAAAGATATGGGCGCAAGACCAATGGAAAGATTTATTGCTTCTAATATCAAAAAACCACTAGTAGATAAATTACTGTTTGGTGATTTAAAAGCAGGCGGATTAATAAAGATTGATATGGTTAAAGGCGCCTTAAAATTTACTGAAAAGAAATCTAAAGTTAAGGTTTAAATTACCTACCTCTAAAAGTTATTCTGCCCTTAGTTAAGTCATAAGGAGTCATTTCGACCTTAACCTTATCTCCAGTTAAGATTCGTATATAGTGCTTACGCATTTTCCCAGAAATATGAGCTTCAATAATATGATCATTTTCCAGTTTTACTTTAAATGTAGTGTTTGGGAGAGTCTCAATAACTTCTCCCTCAAATTCTAAATTATCTTCTTTAGCCATAGGAGCTATTCTACATGAATTAGATGTAATTCTATAGATAAAGAAAAATTAGGAATTCTTAAAGTTATTATAATTTTTGATACAATTTAAAAATGAAAAATAAAC